>Ga0070660_100001238_pt1 | contig 17342 bp, 11 predicted proteins | sample KBSC33metaG_FD_64670 | JGI IMG/M metagenome (GOLD analysis project Ga0070660, IMG submission 64670) | Corn rhizosphere microbial communities from Kellogg Biological Station, Michigan, USA - KBS C3-3 metaG | ecosystem: Host-associated > Plants > Roots > Rhizosphere > Soil ... | reverse complement strand
CTATCAACCGCTTCACTTCCATCTTCACCTGGTAATAATTATCCATCACCTGCTGTTGGGCAACATTAGATACCACAGGAATTTCTTTGTATCCGCTCACTTCCTCATTCAGTTTATCAGCATCATTAATAATCTCGGCATGAAACATTTTCAGTTTTATTTTTTCTTCCGGGTTATCAGCAACAAGGCCCACAAACTCACCGGAAGAAAGAGCCGCAATTTTAGAAGCAGGAATAGCACTATCCAATTGTTTAGAATGGCTGATTGAAGTATCAGTTCGGTTTACAGAAATGCTCTGCCTGTCCTGCATTATTTTTCCAAAACGTTCAGATAGCAGTTTGGACGTTTCGCCCATCACTTGTCCGCTGATAATGTTACCAGTGATATTTACAATTACATCTGCCTGTTCTTTTCCGTAATCTTTTTTCAATTGGCTGAAATCCTGCATGGCTAATGTTGTGGCAACTTTATTACTTCTTGCAGTCGCAATCAGGCTATCCATATTGTTGAAATAAATGGTTGGAAATTCATCAAAGACCAAACTACATTTCAGCATCCCTTTTTTATTCACCTGCCTTACCAATCTTGAAATGTAGAGAGATAAAACTGCCCCATAGATTTGTTGCTTCTCGGGGTTGTTACCTACGCAAACAATTTTAGGATGTTTGGGATTGTTGATGTCTAAAGTAAAATCATTGCCCGACAGTACCCAATATAACTGTGGCGAAGCCAATCGTGCCATACCTATTTTTGCAGAAGCGACTTGCCCCTCTAATTGTTCCATAGCATCGTTTTGATAAGCGGTGATAAATGGGTTTACCAACACTTCAATTTCTGGTTGGGTATTTAGTATCGGGAAGAGCTCATCATAATCAGCCAGCATCAGTTCTATTACATGCGGTAGTGTACAATATTTCCCATCAGCATATTTTTTCAAAAACCAAATGATGGCGGTAACAAAGTTGATAGGTGATTCTACAAAGAAATCTCCCTGCTTGTTTATCCATTCTCTATTCAGTCCTAAAAGAATTGTTCTTGCCGATTCTGTTGCATCGGTAATATCATTCATCATATTTGGATCTAAAGGGTTGCAGCGATTCGATACAGAAAGATTATCAAAGTTGATTACATAGAAACATGGCGTCACCGAATATTTATGTTTGTTTTGTTGCAACCAGTTGTAAACTATTATGGAAAGGTCATCATATTTAAAATCATATACAAACATGGCGAAGCCTTTTTCAATATGCTGCTTGATGACATGCTGAATTACAAACCAACTTTTGCCGGCCCCAGGGCTGCCAATCACTAACAAACCTCTAAAAGGATTGATGATATTTATCCAGCTTTTTCTCACCCTGCTTTTTAAACTATAACGGGCAGGAAGGTTGATAGAATATTCATTGAATAAAAACCTTTCCTCCTGCGGAAATGTTTCATTCAAAGAATTGAAAATATCGTTTGATAAATTCAAGCTGATTAATCGGCTGAGCAGATTACCACCGGCCAGTATTAGCAAATATCCAATACCTGTGACAGTCATGTAAATAATGGCGGTAGTTTCTATCGTATAATTTAGGCTCAATAAAATTCTACTCCCAAAGAAAAGTAATAAGCCAATCAATAAATATGCTGTGACACTTTTCCAATTTATCTTTTGATCTTTTTTGCCTTGTGCTCCTAATAAAGAAATAATCAATAATCCAATCGCCAAAAACCTGGAAATATATTGATTGTCAAATAAGCCGGTGTGCATAATGTTAGTCATCAGCCTATCGGTGATGGTACTTTTAATTCCCCAATGCTTAAAAGCTGCATAGCAGTAATAATAAAAATGCAACAGCAAAATAAAGATGCTGGCAAATCTTGTAAAGTCTAATATCTTTCTAAGTCCCTGTTCATTCTCCCCTGTATGTGACATAACATTAATTTTTATTTTTTTTAAATCATAGGTCTTTTCTTTTTCTTTTTTTTCTTTTTTAGCAGACTGGTTGGTGTGTTTTCATATTGCTCTTTGGTTGATAAAAGCACGTCTAATAAGTTTTCATTTTTAGCATTAGTTGAAATGGTTTTGTCCTGCTGTTTATTAAAGTAAATTTCTTTAATGATAGTACCTGAAGAACTGCTGCCTTTTGTTTCGTTCTGTGCAAGTGAATTTTCATTTCCTTTAGCTAACCTGGTTTGCAATGCAACCGCACTATACCCTTTGCCTAAATCACTACCATTAAAAACAACTTTGTTTTGATTGTCCACGAAAGTGATACCATACAACCTTCCTTCCGCATTTTGCCTTAGTACAGTGTAGATATTTTTTTGTTTCAAAATCGTTACCAAATTTTTTATGCTTCCGGATGATAATTGTAAACATTCATCAATGGTATTTTTGGTTCTTTGTTTCAACGGTTCTTTTGAGACTTCATTAGTAGTAAATTTCTTCTCCAAATTATCCAAGATGGGCTTACATCCGATGGAGCTTGCTTTAATGGGTACTCCGACTTTATTTCCATCGTTATCCAAAATCCTGTAAACCAAACCACGGTTCTTGTAAATCCTTCCTTCTTCTTTTCCTCTGTCTGCAACTACATTGAATTGTTTTAAAGCTGCATTAAATTCCGGTAAAGAAGTGAACTTGTATTGACTGAATACCGCACCCACCACATTTGAAATACTGCATTTTGTCTCAGACTTTCCATACATGGCTTTTTGTGCATCAACCGGCTTAATACCAGGCTTCATTAATTTTTGCTGCTGTTCTGCTTTTATTAAAACATATTGCTGCTCTATTTCCTTTCTTGCTTTTTCAGATTGATTTCTTCCGATGTTGTGGGTGTTAATCCTGCTGCCATCTCCTTTGATGGCAGTACTTACAATGTGAATATGTGGATGCCCTGCGTCTTCGTGTTTGTAAACAAGAAAAGGTTGTTGCCCAAAACCAATCTTTTCCATATACACATTAGCAACCTCAATCAGCTTATCATTTGATAGCTTTTCAGAAGGGTCAAAATTTAATGAAATATGGATAGTCTTAGTGGTTGCTCTGCTATTCAAATTATTCAGCATTACAAAGCCATTTAATTTTTGATAGAAATTCATGTTCTTTACTTCACTTAAATAATTTGCGGCATACAAACATTCCGCAGCACCTTTCTGCACTTTCTTTTCGTTATAGTTCAGTACTGCCTCAATACTTTTCGGTATCGTTATTTTTGCAACCATTGTTCATACAGTTGACTCACCTTTAATTTTATTTCTTCCACCTTGCTCACCAATGACTGGTGTAATCCATCATAATGATTTACCCATAGACGAAACTCTGGTATCTTATCCAGAATATGAAGCTTATGAACAACCTGGTTAAAATTATTGCCAATACAATTGAGTTCTTTTTTTAACTCCAGCATCTGTTTCAAAAAATCATCTGCAGATTGATTGCGGTACCTTACCGTAACAGGCTTTTGCATGGATACGTTTCGGATATATTCACTAAGGCTTCTTTCTGTGGTTTGTTGCTGTTTCTTTTTTACCTGTTTTAACTCCTCATCATTCATCCGAATTTTGATAAAGATTTTCCGTACCTCATTTTCCTGCTTCTTCATAATTGTATCTTTTGAGTTTTGTTACAATGCTTCAATCGTCTTTTACAATCCCCGCACGACTCCGGAGTGAAGGGGCAAGATTTCAAACGTGGCCACGTTTGTACATCTTGCCATGTGCAAGACCCGGCACATTACGCCTTGACAAAGATTAGTGCTTGAAGAATTTGTAAAGATATGTTTCGGAGATACTTTGAAACCTATAAAAGAAAAGTCAGGAGGCTATTAATAAAATTACCTAAATAGATTCTTTCTCTTTCCACAAATTCATTTTCACTATCAATCTACAAAAGATATAAGGCAAATTTTATACCAACTACAAGTAATGAGAAACAAAAATTGAGCCTTGTGAATAAATTCGTTTTGCAGCATTTAGAAATTAAATTATTATTGTGATATGAGAGATGCCCTAACGAACCTATACTGCAATCAAATTACTTTGGAAAATAACAGCCTGTTTTATTATACAATAAAACCTTACGAACTGACCAATGCATTGGGGAATATTATAGCTGTTTTAAAGGAATATAATTTTACAAAAAATGATGAAAATAACGGGGAATTTTCCTGTAAATTATACAGGACAAAAGAAGGCAATTGGTACGAAATTCAAGAGGCAAAAATCGTTACTGAAAAAAGTGTTTTAAGGATGCTAAAATTTGCTATAGATGCCATAGACGAGAACCCCTTTTTAAAAATTGGATTCCCAAATAATTAACCCTTTTCATCGAGGCTTGAATAATAATAATTTATACTTCTTTTGAATTTGTTACCACATCAAAATCTGCTCCGATAGCTTCGAAATGTTTACGGCCACATTTTATTTTGTCTGCTTCGGAATTTCTTAGCTTCTCATAATTCTTTGTACTCTTTGTTTCCCTTACCAAATAAATTGTATCATCATCATGTTTTACAATTGCCCAATCGGGGTTATATGTGCCTATCGGTGTTTCTACTTTAAAGAATGAAGGGAGTTTTACAAACAGTTTTATATCTTCTCTTTTGTCTAATTCTTCTGCAAACTTTCTTTCTATTTCACTGTCATAAATTACCCGGTCATACACTGATTTATTTACGGCTAAACATTGCTCAAAGTAATCTTTCAATTCTTCTTCCCTGATAAGCTGCATACTCCATTCTGTTAAGCCGGTTGTTAGCTTTTCATACTTTATGCCGTCAATCATTAATCTGTATAACTCTCTTTTGATAATGGATGCGATAGCATCCATAAACTTTTGCGGATTAATAGCAAACTCCTTTAGGCGTTTGCTATCTGATAATATTTTTACTAATGACCCCCTGGTTAGTTCCGTTTCTTTCTGCAAGTATGCCAATACATCCGGCAATGTGCCGGTGTATTCCAGCTTTATTTCATTGACTTTGGTATTGGTTGTTGTTACTCCCTTTTTTTCTACGCCAATCAAATCTTCACGGTAATTAACTTTTACAGGTTCTATTTTATCCATTGCTGTAATAGCTTTAATTGCGTTAGCAATTAAAGTATCGGTTGAGTAATCAACCTCATAAGTGGTGCGGTGGCTAATTCTTTTCCAAAGGTTTTCAAATTCAGGGTCAAGGAATATTTCCTTGTTTAACTTTAATCGTTTTGGTGGCGTATCTTCTTTTACGTGCCTGTTCAGTTGGTAGGTTTGTAAGACATGAATAATTCTTGCTTCTGATGGTGCAAAGTCATCTGACAGTCCTAAAGAAAAACCAGCTTTTTCAGGATTGAATGATTGTTGAATTTTACCATTATTATCAATAAAGCCTTTACTGATTAACTCTTTCCAAATATTTTCGCTTTTATCTCTGCCAAAAATCTTGTCTTCTTCTTCAGTTAATTCAGCAAGTTTTGAAAAAGCTAACTTAGGAACTTTGCCAAAAGTTACTCCGCAATCTTCTTCATATTCTTTTTGTAAGCCGCTTGCAAAGTCGGCGTAACTCTCTCTTGCTATTACAGTGAGTTTATTAATATTTTCATCCCTTACCCTATCACCATTTTGATTTACAGGCAACCTTAACCCTCTGCCCAATGTTTGCCTTCGTTCTTTGATACTGCCTACTTCTCTTAAAACACAAATCTGAAATACATTAGGATTATCCCAACCTTCTCTTAATGCTGAATGTGAAAAAATGTATTTCAATGGTTCATCCATTGAAAGCAGTTGCTCTTTGTTACGCATAATTTTTGCGTAAGTGTCATCATCTGCCTGAGTGTTTCCATTAGTGTCTTTATACACCCCTTTTTTATCTGCTGAAAAATATCCATCATGTATTTTATCAACAGGAAAAACATTTAGTTCTTTGTATTGTGGCAGTTTGATAAACTCGTTATAATGTTGTTCAAATAATTCTGCATACTTGCCCGGTGTAGCTTTTCCATCTGCACCATACACACGGTAGTTGCTAACCTTATCAACAAAAAACAAACTCAATACTTTTATGCCTTTGCCTTTTAATTGCAATTCTTTGTCTAAATGCTTTTTGATGGTGTTCTTAATCTGTATTTCTACCAAATCATCTGTTATACCGCCTCTTTCTTGCCCTGTGTACAATCTGCCGGAAGTAAAATCTATAAACTCATTGCCAGGTTCTGCACTAATGTCCAATACTTCAAATCCATTTCTGTAAGCATCCCTTTCATTGGATAACTGGAACAGGTCTGTATTTTGTTTTACCCAAATATCTTTTTCTTTTACATCGCCATTGCCTTGCACCTGCAAACGAATCTTTGCTTTAATACCTGATTTATTATTTACCTCTAACAACTTTACATAAGCATCATTTTGAGCATTTGCACCCGTTACTGATGCAACTACTATTTGTTTTACCAAACCCAATTCATAAGCATTGATAGGGTCTAATTTGTAGATAAGGTTGTATAAGTTTTTATGCGTAGCAGAAAAACGAAATATAGCAATTGGGTTCAATGATTTTATTGCTTCCTGCGCCTTTAAAGTATTATCTACACTTTGCGGTTCATCTATCAAAACAAACGGACGGACTGCATTAATAAATTCTCTTGGGCTAAAGCCATTAAGCTGGTTGCGTTCCTGATTGAAAATATTGGTGTCCTTATTAAAGGCATCAATATTGATTATCATTATTTGCAATTGGTTGCTGGTGGCAAACTGCCGAAGGCGGTTTGCTTTTTTGCTATCATAAACAAAATGCTCAAACTCTATATTATTGTAGAGTGCTTTAAAATGGTCTGCTGTTATTTCTATGTTTTTCAATGTGCCTTCCCTGATTGCAACACTTGGCACTACAATAATGAATTTTTTAAATCCATACTTTTGGCTCAACTCAAAAATGGTTCTCAAATACACATAGGTTTTACCTGTACCTGTTTCCATTTCAGTAGAAAAATTCAAACCGTTTTTATCAAAATCTTCTTTCGCAATTGGGTCTAAATCATTTCTCTCCTGTACTGCCTGGACGTTTTTAAATATTGCATCTGCGCTTAAAACAAGATTGTTACCAATGCCCATTTCGCTGCGGAACATACTACCTTGTGTTGTTTCAACAGTTGGGTTTATTTCAATAGAATAGTCTGCCTGCTGCAATGGTTGCCCGTCAAACAAATCAATAAAACTACTGACTGCCTGTATTTGATATTCTTGTGTGCTATCGAATTTTATTTTCATCGTATCCCCAAAATAATATCTGCAAAATTATTTTTAATTATTGTTGAAACTTCTTCCTGGCTTTTTTGCCACAGACTTGACAAATAAATTTCGACAAGCTTTACATCTGACGGATGAACTGTTCTTTCATTAAGCTCAATAAAGGGGCCATCGGTTTCAGTTAATACATGGTTTTGTGGAATTCTCTTAATTATTTTATTTCCTGATTCTGACTTAATCATTGCCGGATTTATTGAAAAATAAAAACCAGCTTTTACAATTTCATCAATTAAAGTTAGAGGGCCAGAGTACCAATGAAAGATTGCATTGCCAATGTTGTTTTCAATAAGAAGTTTCAAAACTTCCTTTTCAGCCCTTCGAGAGTGTAAGCTCAAAAGTTTCTTTTTTCCACCTAGCTCTTTTAGTATTTTTTGAAATGAAATTAGTTGAATTTCTTTAGTAGCAATGCCTTCTCTGGAAAAATCTAACCCAACTTCACCTATATAAGAAGTTTTGTGAAGGTTTTTTAAGAAAAGTGAAAATTCTCGACTATGCTGTTCCGCATATAATGGATGCATACCTAGGGCTAACCTAATTTTTTTATAGGGCAACACATAATGATACCCCATTTCAAAATGACTAGGTAAATTAGTCATCGCAATAACTGTAATACCTGCTCTTTCACTTTCTACAAGAATTTCCTCGGGGTTTTTATATAGGTCTATATGACAATGAGTGTCTATCATTTAATATTTGCAAGTTGCTTTAAATTATCATCTCCTTTATCCCTTATCCATTGTTTTATTTCATCTCTGACTCGTTCAACTAACGATGCCGAATCATCAATTTCTTTGAAAGAAATTGATCCTGCTACCAATAAAGTTCTTTTTATTTTTTCAGTTGTTAGGCTACTACTTAAAAAATCAAACAATGCTGGAAAATCGTGCTTATCAAATATTTGATTCGGCGTCGTAAAAATATCTATTCCATATAATTGATTATCAAGATTCAACTTATGTAAAGCGGCTCTTCTATATATACAAGGCATACATATACCGCAGTGATGTGTACCGGATCTTGTATCCCAATGCATTTTCCTTCCCCTTTTGCCGCATGATACTGACAAAGCATAGGTGTCTTCAAGTATTGCTAGACTTGAACAGTTCTCTAGTAGTTCACCCTTTGTTGAAGTTTTATAGGGATTATTTAATTCCGTACGTAATCCTAGGTTGACGATTAATTTTTGAAGCTCATGAATATAATGTGGATGTGTTGTACGCGTACTTAAAGTACTGGTTCTTGAAGGGGTTAAAGGATAATTAAGAGAAATAGTACCGTTTTCAGGAATAGTAAGGACATTGCAGTTGGGTAATGTTTCGACACAAAAAAGCGCAATACCTATAAATAATAACGAACGACTTCTAAAACTTGATTCCTTAACAAGTTCATTTCCTTGAGTATCTTGATTATCAAGGGCTACAACACTTTGAATCCAATTGAATTTGTTCTTTATTTCGTTATTTTGGTTAAAATAGTGGTTAATTCTCTCTTGATCACTATTTGCACCGGGGGAGGATGAATCAAAATGCGATAGTAACAACCCTTTTTTATTCTGCTCCAAATTATTCAATCCATCAATAACACCCACTAACGAATCAAGACCGCCAGAAAAAAGAGAAGCAAAAGTATAGTTATCCAAAGCGTAAGAAGGTACTTTAGATTTCCACCTCTTCGCTTTGTTTGTAAAAAAACTTATATTATTAACTTGCTCAAAACTGATGTTCCAATAATCACCAGTAAGAAAGCTAAGCAAAGAATTAAATTCAGTTTTATTGTCATTCCAAACTTGGGGATTGTTAACAGGAAAGCATACTTCTATATCTCTAGCCCAACCATCAATTGAGTATTGGTATCTTTCTAATAAATTGTCAATACCATAAACAAGCGTGGAAATTAAGAAAAAGTCAAAAGCTACAGATTTGGTATCATTTGAGAAATCATTTAAAGATTGAAAAGATATATGCATATTCACATTCTTTTCATTGCCCGAAGTATCTTTAAAAGATAATTTTACAGCGGCAAATTTGCCTGTTCGAGCTGGATTATTTATTATTACACTAACCTTCATAGCCTTCAAATATTTTTAAAACGTCTTCTTGAATGTTTTTGATTAATCTATCAGCATCTTCACCCGCCCAATTGATATTGTTGAGGGAATTGGTTTTATTCATATTCTTAATCTTTTCGAATACGTAATCCTTTATCTGCCTAAACAAATTGTCACAATCAGTTTTTCCTTTATCAACGATTAGTTTTTCATAAAACATAATTGATAAGTGTTCAAATATGTAATAACCAAAATAGCGTTCTATAATGTCCTCTAAGGTTTCATTATCTAAAGTTTCCGTTAACTGTTGTTGCCATTCTTCTATCGTTCCTGCATCACTAGCTAATTCTTCAAGTATCTTTTGAGAGGCTGCCTTTGCGGCCACATCATCAAGAGTAGATGAGGGTCCACTGCAATGTTCAAGAAGCCTATCAATAACTTCATTTAACGATAGACCTTCAAGTCCAGTTAATCCTACTTGTTCCAATGCAAACTGAATGTTTCCCCCTGAAGCACTGAACTCCCCCAAAAAAGCGCCGATATTTCGAGCCGTTCTTATTCCGGCTCTGCCAGCTATTTTTGAGCTCCCTCTGCCAACTCTTCCAGAACCACCTATTACTGAAACATACCTTGATAGAATATTTCCCAAGTTAGATGTTGTTATTTTCCCCCCATCGCAATTATTAGTTACGGCACCACTCAAATTACCCCATTGAGGTTGGCCTTTAATAGAAGCGGAATAGGATTTTGATGTACCCATTATTTTGTTTTGTATGCTTTTTTTGCCGTTGATTCAGCCTTGCTTAATTTTGTTTCAATGTATTTTTTAATTACTTCTATGGTATCATACCTTTTTAGTGCTATGCCTACTGCGGGAGGAATATCATTAGTCGAAATTAAATGAAGTGATTTGGCATAAGAGATTTCTGCATCTTCTATCTTGCTATCCATCATTAAATGAAATACATCATAAGCTCTTTTTTTCTTGGGATTTCTTATAAGCATTTGGGAAGCAAATTCTAAAAAAGAATGCTTTTCAATTTCACTCAATTCCAAAACTTCCGTAGTAATTATTTTCCTTGTCACCGAATCTGGCATAGATTCTGAATCCACCTTTTGATATAGGCTTCTAACAATAGTAGGTATGAGTGATGCCCCTGGAATAGTTGAAGCTATCCGATCTCTAGATAACCAAAAATAATCACTTAGATCAATATCTGAAAGTAATGGTTCGACCTTCAACCAATTAATAATACGAGAACTGCTCCACTTTTTTAATTCTTCATGCTTTTCAATTTCTTGTTTAGCTTTGGCATAATCTGGGTTAGCATCTACAATGGCCTCAAGCTGTTTAATTTCATTTGGCATCCCTTTTTTATCCACTTGCCAATCATACAACTGTTTAAATAAAGCAATTTCGATGTTAGAATATTCGAGAACCATTAGTTTAGCTAATATTGCTGCATTAAAATCAGATATTTTAGCAACAGTAGCTAATCTCTGCCGTAAGGTTAATGTATTTAGAAACCTTTTTATTTGGCGCGGATTTCCTGACAGTGTCTGAGTTATGATAGGAACTAATGCCGGAATTGAGACAAGGCTCTGTAAGACCTTATCCCGATAAGATTCCTCAATAGAATCCTTTATTGCCGCAAAACCACAGACTGAATATCGGTCTCTTTGCCTAAAAGCACTGAAAAAGTCATGAACTTTCTTAAAGTGTTCTGTAGATAGTTCTCTTTTACAAATCAATAAAGAAATATAAGTTTCTACTTCAGAATCGGATAATTTTGGTAAATAATAGGGTATTTGAATTAATTTTTCTAAATAATCTTTTACAATATCAGCATCACCAGTATCTACAATTTTACCTTTTTGTTTATATCTATATTCAATAGCATGTCTTACAATTCTGGGGTCGGCGCCTATTATAAATGCCGTTTTTGAAACGTTTAAAAAAAGTTTTACTGCTTCTAAATTATCAATAATCCTGTCAGGGGCACATCTGTCTAAATCGTCAATTATGACAACTAATTTTTTGAATCCAGTCGCTTTCAATAATTCATCAAAATCTTTTCTAAAGTCTGCAACGGCACTAGTTTTATCCTCTCTTTCTTCCTCATCCTTTTTTAGTGATTTAAAAAAATCAGCACCTTCTTCAGATTGAAGCTTGGCAACTAATTTTTCTTGACTATCAATTCCCCATTCCGATAATTTTTGTGAAGCAAATGGAATTAAGCTTAACCCACCAGTAAAGTAAGCAGATACAGCCGGTAATGCAATGTTTTTCATTACCATACCTGCACCTCTTATCCAATTAATAGACCTCCATAATTTTTTGGCCTTTTCTTTAACAGTCGCTTCAATTTCTGCGGACATTTTTTTATTACCCTCTAATTCCTTTAAGATTGCATTGAGCAGAGCCGCTTTTGCGTCGTCATATCCTTCAAAGGTCCAGCCGTTAAAATAAATACAAAGAGCATCTTTATTCTCTTCCTTATCAAATTCGCTTTTGATAATTTGAAGGATACTTGATTTACCACTACCCCAATCTCCGAAAACACCTATTGTAACAGGTAAAATTGTTTCATCATTTATTACGTCAATCAATAAATCTGCATGTACTTTAAAGCCTAACAGGTCTTCGGATGTTTCATTGTCTGCCCACATAATTTTTTTTTATACTGTTCTAAAGTTTACAACTCCTTTGCTTTTCATTATCTGAACTGCATTGGTTTTAAGTGCATCGGCATTAGTGCCTGTAAATGCTTCGTCCAAACAGATAACTCTTGATGGTTCTTTTTCTGCCATTGCTTTAATGCAATCATGTGTTATTTCTTTTTCTAAACAGATAAGCAATTGACCATCTGCAATGCTGAAAACTGTTTTACCTGCAAGGGCTAATGCTTCAATGGGTGTGGTGAGTTCAAAACCACTTTTCAACAATAACTCGTACAATATTGCTTCTTGTTGAGCCTCCTGTGAAATGTGCTGTATGTGTTCAAATAATTTTTGTTGTATTATCTCGGGCTCTTTTTCTAATGTAGTATCCCAAACTTTGAAATTGGATGGTGCAAGTTTGTAGACTTTAAAGCCAAAATCAATTGGGCATATTTCAACTTTATCAAATAGGGTGTTTTTGCTTTCTTCTATTTCTAAATTCTTTTCTTTTTTAATTTTTTTAATAACTCTTCGTATTCTTTCCTTGCCAATGTCTGCTATTGTTTCAAATTGTTTCTGATTTTGATTTTCAATTGTATCTATTGGCTCTGGCAATTGAACCAAAATATAACGTCTATTAATTTCATCCGATACGCATTGCTTATATAAACCATGAGCAGTTGTACCTGACCCGGAAAAAAAATCAAGTATAATTTCATTTTTTTTGAATCCAACAATTTTTATAAGATAGGAGATAAGTTCACTTGGTTTTGCAAAATCAAATGGGATATTTAATTCCTGTAATTCTTTAGAACTAAGTCTGTTTTCCCACTTTTGTATAAAGTCAACAGGTATACGGCCTTCATCTTGTCTATCTGTAAGCCATATTTTTGTATATATGTTCCACTTTGATTGTTGTCCTTGTTCATTTACGAGAGGAGAAGTGTCTGTTTCCTTAAATTCTATTAAGCCTTCTTCAACCATGTCAAAATAAGAGCTTTCAATTACTCTCCATCTTTTACCTTCAGGGGGAATAACTTTAGTATTATCGGGACATTCAATATAATATCTTGCATTCCTACTTCTTTCTAATGTTAATGATGATTGATATAACCCCATCAGTCTATATTTTTCACCAGTTCTTTTACCATCTTTTTGAATTTGCGTATATACTTTTTTTATTAACTCTTCATCCATTTCATCTCTAAACTCATTTAGCTTGTCAATTTGTTTCGCATAAACAATAATATATTCAATATTAGGGGAGAAATGCTTACCTGAATTACCACCTGATTTCATTACCCTTGAAATTATGCCAACCCTATTCTCTTCACCATAAATTTCATTAGATACTTGTATTAAATTGGAAAGTTCTGTTTGACCTATTGAGATAAATATTACTCCATCTTCTTTCAACAAATTTTTAGCAAGAAATAATCTTGAATACATCATATTCATCCATTTGCTGTGAAACCTTCCATCCGTCTCTGTGTTTGTTGAAAATTTTTTTCCTTGACCATCAATCTGACCTGTGTATTCTAAATATGTATCAAGGTTTTCACTATAATTATCAGGATAAATAAATTCGTTCCCTGTATTATATGGTGGATCTATGTAAATCATTTTTATTTTAGCCAAATAGCTTTTTTGCAACAGTTTCAGTACTTCTAAATTGTCGCCCTCAATAAACAGATTTTGTGTAGTATCAAAATCAATACTTTCATCCCTGGCAGGTACAAGGGTTGCAATGCTTGGCTGTTGTATTGTTTTAAAACAGTCGGCTTTGCCCGGCCAGTTCATGCCGTAGCGTTCTTTGCCAGTATCTACTGAGTCATCGCCTAATGATAAGCGTAACTTATCCCAATCTACTTTTAGCCCTTCTGAAAAGGCTTCGGGAAAAAGTTCTTTTAACTTTTGTAGCTGTGCCTCTTTAATGTCCATTGAGGTTAGTTCCTGTTTTTTTATTTCTTCCATTGCACTGTATTATTTTGTTATGGTTCCATTAAAGGAAATAGTTTAATCGAACCTGTTTTAGTTTCCCAATAAGAGCCTGATTTATTTCTATCTGGTAATGCCCCACATTCAGGGCAAATAAGTAATTCAGCAAACTCAACCGTTGCATTTCCGAAATCTTCAACATCACCATCACTAACTAATGAGCCATCAAAATTAAAATGAGCACCCACCTGATTCCTTACTGCTTTTAATGCTTTCAGTTTGTCAATTACCGGTTTTAAATCTACTTGCTTTGTAACTGATGTGTATTTACCAGCTACATCTTTTTCAAGATGCTCAACTTTGAAATTCTTTAATAAATCTTTTGAAAGACCGTCTAATAATTCACTAAGCTGGTAATCACTCTTAGGCTTTCTTGCAACCTTGCAACCAAATTTAAGTGTTACAAAATCAAGCAGGTTTTCAAGTATCCTGCCTGAAGCTGCGGCAATATTTTCTCTATGAAAACTACTTTCATCAGTAAGCATCTGCCTTAATTCGTCTAATGCTATTCTTCCATTGAAAACCCTTATTCCGTTTTGAGTTGACCATGTTCTTAATTCAAGAAAATGGACACTGCTTGCAGGGGCTCTATTGTTCTTATATCTGTCTTTCCACGGACGGTAATGTGTTGTAACAATAATGTGGGCAAAGTTATCTGCTTCATCATGTAACAATGCAATGAACCTGTCAAGGTGATTTTCATCAACCGACATTACTACATCATCCAATATTAAAACGGTTGTACTATCGCTGTATTTTTTTGCCAATGCAAGAAAAATGCAAATGCCTAAAGTATCTAAGTGTGATTCACTATAAACTGATTGGGGTGTTATTCCTTGCTCTGAATGGAAGTTTGCCTGAATTTCTAAAGATGTTTTGAAATTAGGATTCAGAAATAATTTTATGCCTCCCAAACCTTCGGCTGGATGTATCTTCTGATACATCTGTTCTACCTCTGCGGATATAGATAATAATTCATTATCGTAAAAAACTTTTCTTGTTGTTTCAACTATACCCAATGCTTTAGTTGTAGCCGTTTTTAATGCAGCTAATTTTTCAAATTTTTCTGAATGTTGGGTAATGCTGTTATACTGGAGTTTTATTAAGGCATGTTGGTCAATAGAAGTTTTCTTATCTACTGCACTTTTTTCTATCCTTACAAATAAGGCTTGCAGTTCTTTGTATGAAGCAACATAGATTTTATAATTTGCATTTGCTTCTGTTTTTATGCCATTTACAAACGGTGCTATATCAGGTACTTTATCTACATACTGGCTAATAGAGGTTTTGTATTTTATTAAAAGAGTATTCATGCCAGCAATGGCAGTATTCAAAATAGCAATATTTTTATCATGGGTTTTGGTGGCTGTCTCCAGGTCTTTAGATGCTTTTTGTAAAGCTGCCATTGACTTTATTTGGGCATCAAGAGAATTTACAACGGTTGTCTTTACAATGCCGTTTTCGCAAACAGGGCATTTGTCAATAACTGGCTCTGCTGAAATATAATTTTTGGCTTCCTGTAATAAATTAAGAAGTGCAGGTTTGTTTTTTTTGTTTGCAACTTCAAGATTTTTTAAAATTAAAGCAACGCCTTCCATGTTTTTTCGGGAAGCAGAAGCTGCTGTTTGGAACTGGTTTATTTCTCTTTGCTTATTTCCAATGGCTTGCCATTGGGTTACTAATTCAGCTAAAACTTTGTAGATAGATGCCTCTTTACTTAAATCTTTTTCCGTTTGTATTTTTGCCCATACAAGCATAGCCCCATCGGGGCTACCTTCTGCTTTCCAAAATTTTTCTAACGTTTCGTTTGCACTTTGCAGAACACTTATTGAATTGCCTAAATCCTTTTCAACTTCACGAAAAACTTTTCTCAATGCCTCTTCTCCGGTATAGATATTTGAAACATCTAAATAATCTTTTAATGCTGTGTACCTGTCCGAAGCCTGTGAATTTATTAAGTTAATAATCTGACTTCTTCTAAGGAATTTTAATGATGGCTGACCAGTTGCCGGGGTTTTTACAAATGCTTTGGCTGTGCCTGAAATAGATGTAGTGAAAGCACCCGCATCAGTGTTCAATATTATTTTAGTTTCACCTGTACCTGTACCCAAAGATTTTAGAAATGATTTATCAATAGAAGATTTATCATCCAGTGAACCCATTTTGTCTGTACATAAACAAATCAAAGCATCTGCAATAGTTGATTTGCCATTACCGTTTTCAGCAAACAGCATGGTTATTTTCTTATTATTATCAAACTCAATAGTAACGGGCTTTGTAGCACCACGAAATGATTTTATGTATAAACTATTCAGCTTCATTTTTGCTTTCAGTAGTTTCTTTAGGTTTATTAATAATTTCTTCCAAAGCAATTTTCCAATCAACTTCCTTCATACTACCATTAGCCAATTTGGTAACTAATTGTTTATCGGTTGCATTTATCAGCTTTTCCTCTTTTAGCTTATCTACTATTTGCTTTGCAAGTATTTCGTTTATGTTACTCATACTGCTGTAATTAAATTAATGTCCACTTGAAATTAAATAGTTGTTCGTCTTTCAAATTCTGCTTCAAACGTTTCTCTACTTTATCTATTAACTGGTCTTTATTTTGCTCAATTTCTTTTGCTGCACCATCATACTCTTTCCATGCTGTATCTCTTTCCGCTTCCAATTTTTTCCGCTCCTTTTCCAACTTCAATTTGTCTGGAAGGTTGGGTGCTAACCTTGCCTGTTTCTTTACCTCTTTTATTTGCTGGTCAAGTTCTTTTAATACTACTTTCAAAGAGTTCCTGCGGTCTTCACCCCAATTATCTAATTTATCTAACTCTGTTTCGAAATAATTAGCATTCCGCTGTCCTACTTCGTCAATGGCATTGGTTTGCTGCAATGCAATTGCATCAACCAATAATTTTGTAAGTTTAGCTGGTTCTTCGTGTTGCTTCTCTACAATTTGTGCAGGTAATGAAAAAAATCTTTCACACAATTGCTTGTCTAAAATTGTTTGTTCATCAGTTACTGCAAACAATTGAATAATTTCTTCTTCTTCAAAAGTGATAATACTTAAAACATTACCTATCATGTAACCACTCTTGCCAATAAATTTTTCAAGGCTGGTTATTTTTATGCCTGAATTAGTGTAGTCAAAAATCAATTCAAACTTTTCCAACTTATTTTCCTTGCAGGCTTCAATAATATTTTGAGCTAAAGGATGCCCAATGCGATAAATATTTGCATCGTCAATATACTTACCTATCCTATATGGGCCTGAATGTATTTTGCCAGCAGGGAAAGGATTGCGGTTTAATGTAAATGAATGTTCGCCCGGTGCAAAATCCGCATTATCTTTCAAATAGAATT
>Ga0070660_100001217_pt1 | contig 17475 bp, 6 predicted proteins | sample KBSC33metaG_FD_64670 | JGI IMG/M metagenome (GOLD analysis project Ga0070660, IMG submission 64670) | Corn rhizosphere microbial communities from Kellogg Biological Station, Michigan, USA - KBS C3-3 metaG | ecosystem: Host-associated > Plants > Roots > Rhizosphere > Soil ... | reverse complement strand
TATAATGGTATGAGCCGTAATTCTAAAAATCATGAATAATGATGAACCTGCCGAATAAAAAACATTTACGGTCTTTGATGACCATTTTATTTTTTTGTGGGTTAGTTGTGCAACAGCCACATCTGCTTGTGCCAGTAAACAAATAATTATCTACATTTTCTATTCTCATGCAAAATTTCTTTTTTACTACCCTAAACTATTCTCTTAACTGCTGAAGAATTCCTCAATTTGCTTTCAGATATGTCACATTAATTTTGAACAGGATTCTCATCGTTACCCTGTAAATTATCTATTTTCGCAACAACTATATTTATGAGGTCAGCAATAATAATTTCGTAATAGATTCATTCATCAATAATCAATGAAATCAATAAAATATATTCCTCTTCTTATCATAATAAATTCTTTTTTCGCTTGCAACAATAGTTCAGAAAAAAGCGCTTCTGCTGATGCAAAAAAAGATACCGTATCCTGTATGATGGTGCCGTCAAGGTTTGCAAATACTTCTGTGGATTCTTCATTGCAATTTAATGGCGACACTTCCACAAAGGGAATGATATTTATAAACGGAGGTACTTTTATGATGGGCGGCGACAACTCACAGGCAAGCGCAGACGAATATCCAAAACATAAAGCGCAGGTAGATGGCTTCTGGATGGATGCTACAGAAGTTACTAATGCCCAATTTCAAAAGTTTGTAGAGGCAACACATTATATTACCACAGCAGAAAAAAAGCCTGATTGGGACGAAATGAAAAAAACACTTCCTCCTGGAACACTGAAGCCACCGGATAGTATGCTGGTTGCGGCCTCATTGGTGTTTCATCAAACCTCCGCCCCTGTGGATCTTAATGATTATAGCCAATGGTGGAGTTGGGTGAAAGGTGCCGATTGGAAACATCCCGAAGGGCCACAAAGCAATATTAAGGGAAAGGAAAATTATCCTGTTGTTCAGGTAAGCTGGTATGATGCGGTGGCGTATTGCAAATGGGCAGGCAAGCGTCTGCCAACAGAAGCTGAATGGGAATTTGCTGCAAGAGGAGGATTAGAAAATAATATTTATCCCTGGGGAAATGAACCAATAAATGAAGGCAAGCCAAAAGCCAATTCATGGGGTGGAAAGTTTCCTTACTATAATGATGATAAAGATGGCTTTGTGGGGCTTGCTCCTATAAAATCGTATAAGCCTAACGGTTATGGCCTCTATGATATGGCCGGCAATGTGTGGGAATGGTGCAGCGACTGGTATGATGCCAATTATTATAAATCTCTTAATAATTCAACTGCTGTAAATCCAAAAGGCCCGGCAAAAAGTAATGACCCGATGGATTCTTACACTCCAAAAAGAAGCCTGCGTGGCGGAAGTTTTTTATGCAACGATAGTTATTGCAGTGGCTATCGTGTGTCACGAAGGATGAAAAGCAGCCCTGATACGGGTTTGGAACACACGGGATTCAGGTGTGTGAAGGATGGAAAATAATTCGGCCATCTGTAATAAAAATAATTTTTACTGGTTAAATGAAAAAATTTATGGCTGTCTGAGTACTGAGTATAATATATTTGCAAGTACAAAAGAAAGACGGCAGACATAGGAAATCTTCAACCCATGCTATCGCCCTGTAGCAGCGAAACAACAAAAAAGGTATTTTTTTATTTTATTTTAAACGGTGCGCCGAATGATAACTTACGATTCTAAAAGAGTTACATTTTGCGCCTAATTCTATTGTAATGAAACAAATTAATTTAGTTCTCCCGGCATTTATATTTGCGGGAATCATGGCAGTGCAAGGCGCTTTTGCACAATTAAACCCTGTTAGAAGAGCAGATTTTGACGCCAACTGGCATTTTCATTTAGGCGATGTGCCTGGCGCAAAGGAAACGGATTTCGTAGATAAATCATGGAGGCAATTAAACCTTCCCCACGACTGGAGTATTGAAGGCGCTTTCAGTAAAGATAATCCTGCCGGCGTGGGAGGCGGTGCGTTGCCCGGCGGTATTGGCTGGTACCGGAAAACATTTACGCTTCCAGTCGCGGATAGAGATAAATCGGTATTCATTGACTTTGACGGAGTATATATGAACAGTGACGTATGGCTAAACGGGCACCTCCTTGGTAATCGCCCTTATGGTTATAGTTCATTCCGTTACGAGCTGACACCCTATTTGAATTACGGCAATAAACCAAATGTAGTTTCTGTACGTGTTGATAATTCAAAACAACCAAACTCACGCTGGTATTCGGGTTCCGGCATTTATAGGAATGTATGGCTGGTAACTACTAATAAAGTTCACGTGGATCACTGGGGAACGTTTGTATCTACTCCCGAGGTAAATGACAAAGAAGCAACCGTTTCTGTGGAGACCACTGTGCGCAATGAACTCACGATTTCTTCACCCGTCACTTTAAAGACAACACTTTATGATAAAGACGGCAAAGAAGTAGCCAGTTCTTCTGTAAAAGGATCGGTAGCAGGGAGATCTTCCAAAACTTTTTCACAGGAGTTGAAAGTTGCTAACCCCGAATTATGGTCAACAAAAAATCCTACGTTATATAAATCAGTTTCCGTCGTAGAATCATATGGTAAAACGCTTGACAGCTACAATACTCCTTTTGGGATCCGTTATTTTCGTTTTGATAGTAAAGAAGGTTTCTTTCTGAATGGAGAATCTTTAAAAATAAAAGGCGTTTGTGATCATCATGATTTGGGTTGCCTTGGGGCCGCCATTAATACAAGAGCGCTGGAGCGTCAGTTGGAAATACTTAAAGGTATGGGATGCAATGCTATCCGGACTTCACACAACCCACCGGCGCCGGAGTTATTAGAGTTGGCTGATAAAATGGGTATTATGATTATGGATGAAGCATTTGATTGCTGGAAAAAAGGAAAGAATCCTTATGATTATCATTTGTATTGGGATGAATGGTATAGAAGAGATTTGTCAGATCTTATTCGGAGGGATCGCAATCATCCGTCCGTAATTATCTGGAGCATTGGCAATGAAATTCCTGATCAGTGGGATAGTGCAGGAGGCCCTATCGCACGTGAACTTGCAGGAATTGTGCGGTCACTGGACACAACGAGGCCTATTACTTCAGCAATGAATGATCCGGAAGCAAAAAATAATTCACTTTCTCATTCCGGCGCCATGGATTTGATTGGCCATAATTACGACCATAAACATTATAATGATTTCTTTAAAAATTTTCCTGGCGGGAAATTTATTGGCACAGAAACTACTTCGGCTCTGGAAACACGCGGAGAATACAATATGCCGTCCGACAGTGTTTTCGTATGGCCTCGCAAAGGGGTTGCAATGAATGCTAATTTTACCTGTTCTGCCTACGATAATTGCCGCGTGCCCTGGGGTTCTACACATGAGGAGACGCTGAAAGCAGTAATGGGCAATGCCTTTGCTTCGGGCATGTTTGTATGGACAGGTTTTGATTATCTTGGCGAACCTACGCCTTACAGATGGCCGGCACGCAGTTCTTATTTCGGCATTATTGACCTTGCAGGCTTTCCGAAAGATGCTTACTATTTATATGAAAGTGTATGGACAGACAAGCCAGTACTGCATATTTTACCTCATTGGAATGGTTGGAAAGTTGGAGATTCTGTGGATGTATGGGCTTATTATAATGATGCCGATAACGTAGAATTATTTTTAAATGGTAAATCGCTTGGTACGCGCAGTAAGCAGGGTGATGATATGCATGTGATGTGGCGGGTTCCATATCAGCCGGGAACATTGAAAGCGGTTTCTTATAAAAATGGAAGCGTGGTTTTAACAAGCGAAGTACACACAGCCGGCCCGGTAGCAAAAATTATTCTCGAACCTGATCGCAGCCATATTCACGCTGATGGTAAAGATTTATCTTTCGTGACCGTAAAAATGATAGATGCAAATGGAAACCTTGTGCCTGATGCCGATAACCTCGTAAATTTTAAAGTAAGTGGTGCAGGCTTCAACGCGGGAGTGGATAATGGCAACGAAACAGATCACGAGCCTTTTAAAGCAGACTACCATAAAGCTTTTAACGGGCTTTGCCTCGCAGTCATTCAATCGAAGGGACAGAAGGGTAAAATTACAGTAACGGCAACGTCCGCCGGGCTTCCGGCAGCTACTACAATTATTGAAGCACAGGGGAAGTAATTAGTTATTGGTTATTAGTGAGGAGCGTATCATTCATGATTTAGCATTTCAATTTTGGCTTTCGTGATATTGAATTGACGAATGGAATTATCCCTTGTTTTTAAAAGATTTAAGCCCTAAAGGGGCGTCATACGTAAACATTGGGCAAAGCCCTATGTAAGAAAATAAAAATAAAACCATGAACCATAACCCTTTTTTGAGAATGAAATATATAGCACTTGTTTTCATCTTTATTTGCCTTTCCCATTTTCCAGTAAAAGCACAAATAAGAACAATTTCTGATCGGTATCCCGTCATTCCCTACCCTGCACATTTGGTTCCTGGAAATGGTGATTTTATTATCAACAAAAAAACTTCTATCGTCGTTCAAAATGAAAACTTCCGCGGGGATGCTATTGCTTTGAAACAACTGATAAAAGAAATCGGTGGTATCACATTGCGGGAATCAAAAACAGAAAATAACAATTGCATCGTTTTCAAAAAAGATAACGGCATTGCATCCGGTGAAGGATATCATCTATTGGTAACGCCTTCAAAGGTTATTCTTTCAGCGAGAGAATCTGCGGGATTATTTTGGGGTATCGAAACAATGAGACAATTATTACCCATTTCTAATTCAACAATAAAAGAATTAAAGATTCCATCAGTTGAAATCGAAGACCAGCCTGCTTATGGCTGGCGGGGAATGCACCTGGATGTTTCGCGGCATTTCTTTTCGGTTGATTATCTGAAAAAATTTATTGATCGTATGGCGCTGTACAAACTCAATAGATTGCATCTTCATCTCACCGACGACCAGGGATGGCGCATACAAATAAAAAAATATCCGCAACTTACTGAAAAAGGCGCCTGGCGCACGTTTGATGGAAATGATTCCGCTTGCATGAAACTGGCGAAAGAAAATCCTGATTTTGATATTGATTCATTCCATATCATTCACCGGGATGGAAAAACACTTTACGGAGGTTTTTATACACAGAACCAAATGCGTGATATCATAAGATATGCGGCAGCAAGGCATATAGAAATTATTCCGGAGTTGGATATGCCCGGCCACATGATGGCGGCTATCAAAATTTTTCCCTGGCTAAGCTGCACCGGACAACCAGGGCAGGGCAAACTTTTTTCAGTTCCCTTATGCCCATGCAAGGAAACCACATTTCAGTTTGCAGAAAATGTATATAAAGAAATTTTTGCGCTTTTTCCATCCAAATATGTCCATATTGGTGGCGATGAAGTAGATAAAACCACCTGGAAAAATTCTTCTGATTGTGAGAATATAATGCAAAAAGAAAACAAAAAAAATGTAAACGAATTACAGAGTTACTTTAACAGGCGGATGGAAAAATTTTTCCATAAAAACGGAAAACAGATGATTGCCTGGGATGATGTGCTGGAAGGCGGCGTAGATTCGAATCTTATCATTATGTATTGGCGTGGCTGGGTACCAAAAGCCCCTATAGAAGCGGCCAACAATGGAAATAAAGTGATTATGGCGCCCGGAAATCCATTGTATTTCGATCAATTCCCTGATAAAAGTTCACTGTATAATGTGTATCATTTTGATCCGATTCCCAAAGGATTAAGTGCGTCTGCTGCGAGGAATATTATCGGCATACAAGCTTGCGTATGGACGGAACGCATTGCTTCGGAAAAGCGGGCCGATTTTATGACGATGCCACGCATGACAGCAATGGCTGAAGTAGCCTGGACAGATTCTTCGAGAAATTATAGTTCTTATCTTGATCGGTTGAAGAACCAGTATCATCGTTGGGATAAAATGAAAATTCATTATCGCGTTCCGGATCTCACGGGCTTTGCGGATAATAATGTTTTTATTGACAGTTCCGTTTTGAGTGTTCAAAAACCTTTGCCGAATCTTATCATACACTATACTGCTGATGGCACATTACCTACGCGGCAATCGCCAATCCTGCCGGAACATTTTATAGTTGATCGTTCTGAAACCATTAAGCTGGCAGCTTATACGCCCGGAGGAAACCGTGGCGATATTTATTCCCTCAAGTATGCAAAAGAAACTTATGCTCCTGCTCTGTCTGTAACAGAAAAGTTGCAAAATGGATTGAAATGCATTTATTATAAAGGGAGTTTTAACGATACAAAAAATATGACATCGGTGGCGCCGGCACAAACTTTTAATGTAAATAATATTGTAGTTCCTTCTGATGTAAATGCGCCTGCTTTTGGGTTGCAATACCGTGGTTATATTGATGTGCCTGAAACCGGTATTTATAGTTTTTATCTTACCTCAGATGATGGCAGTATGTTATCTATTGATGGCAAAACAGTGGTGGATAATGATGGCCTCCACAGTGCTATCGAACGAAGCGGTGAAATGGCTTTGGAAAAAGGTTTGCATCTTTTTTCACTTGATTTTATTGAAGGCGGCGGGGGCTATACTTTACGCCTGTCTTATGGACTACAGAATGCTCCTCCACAGGAAATTCCTTCATCTGTTTTTAAAATGAAAGAGTGAAATGAGGGATTGCACTTATTTTGAAATGTTTTTAGGATAACAATTGGGAGTAAAAGTCTGCATACGGAAAAGATAGATTTACTTATGACCAAGGATTTAGCAGAATGAGAATATTGAATAAAAGTTTGCTTACTGAAAACGTTTAAAATGCAAATGTTGAATAAAAGTCTGTCTGCTGGAAAGTTTGGTTTGTTTATTAATTTAAAATCAAATTTGATTTCTAAAGAAAGCGATCGCTAAGTGTCCTTGAAAAATTTGATCGCAAATTCAGGTGAGCCAAATAAGATTGAATAAAGTCCATGAGGTTCACCTTCATCAAAAATTAGGGTTATTACAGTTCTTCAAGATTGTATTGTTTAATCGCCGTATTAAAAGTTGAAAACGACACTTTGCTTATAATGGAACAAAGATTCTATCCGATAATAAGATTCATTTTTATTTTAATAGTTGCGTTTACGATCGGCTTCAGTTATAATGGATATGCACAGCGTATAAATCATCTGCGTTATGTGGATCCATTTATAGGAACTACCACAAGTAATGTACTTACCAAATGGGGCAGCGATGGTGGAACGTATCCCGGAGCAGTTGCCCCCTCAGGAGCAATACAATTAACTCCGGAAACTCGTTTGTCGAATGTTAAGGGGTATGATTATGTTGATAGCGCTATATATTACTTTAGTTGTTTCGGACATTCATCAGGATTCCCCGAAGGATCTTCGGGGCGGCTTTTTGTGATACCCTTTAATTCAGATAAACTCAAGACAGGAGAATACAGGAGATATTTCTCACATGCTGACGAAGTTGCCCGCCCCGGTTATTACAAGGTTGTTTTTAATGATGATCATACTATCGTAGAGGCGACTGCTTCTACCCGAACCGGATTATTCAGGTTTACGTTTTCACCTCATATTGCTCCACGGATCTTTATTGGCGATGCGGGTGAAATCACTATGAAATCCGGAAAGGTGTTGTACGGATCCAATGCTAATACTGTTATTAATTTTAGCGAAGAATATCTTAAAAAGGAACAAGTCAATAACGGATGGATTTTTACTTTCGCGGTTTCTGATGCGAAAAGTAAAGTAATTGTATTCAAACTAAGTAAATCATCGGTTGGGATCGAAAGCGCTCAAAAAAACATTGACCAGGAAATCGGTAATCTTGATTTTGATGAGGTATATAAACGGACGAGAGATGATTGGGAACAAAAACTATCTGTTGTTGATGTAACTGACAGTAATCAAACAAATAAGACGATTTTCTACACAGCCTTGTATCATTTACTTTTGATTCCCTGGGTAATCTCTGATGCTGATGGAAGATACCGGGGATATGATGGAAAGATACATCAACAAAGTGGCAGTAATCAATACGGGCAATTCTCGCCCTGGGACACTTTCAGATCTCTGAATCCTTTATTGAGTCTTTTGTTCCCTGACAAAGAGAATGATATCATATTGTCTATGCTCGATATCTATAAACAAACCGGTCGTTTGCCTGTCGGGCCAATGACTGGTAACCACGTTGTGCCGATTATTGTTGATTCCTATCTGAAAGGGATAAATGGTTTTGATAAAGCACTGGCGTATGCTGCCATGAAAAAAAGTATCGTTGATTCTCCATTTACTCGCTCGGATATGTCAGTCTATAAAAAAGATGGATATGTTTCTGATCTGTATCCCGAATCTGTAACCTGTACTGTAGAATATGCTTATGATGATTGGGCGCTCTCGCAATTTTCGAAATATATCGTAAACAATAAAGATGATTATAAGATTTTACTTAATGAAGGCTATAATTATCGAAATCTTTTTAATCCGCAGACTTTATTTTTACTGCCACGAAATAAAGATAAATTCAAATTAGATCCTGGAAATTCTGGCTATAAAGAAGGAGATAAATGGGTGTATTCCTATTTTGTCCCGCAAAATGTGAAAGGTCTTATTAATCTTATGGGAGGGAATGATCAGTTTGCTTTTCGTCTTGATTCTGCACTTTCAAATAATCTTATTTTATTTGATAATGAGCCTGTATTTCAGATACCATATCTGTTCAATCAAGCCGGAAAACCGTCGTTAACACAGAAATGGTGTAGGAAAATAATGCTTACCCGTTATAGTGCAGATCCCGGTGGGATTCCTGGAAATGATGATTTGGGATCCATGTCAAGCTGGTATGTTTTTAGCGCTTTGGGGATTTACCCTGTGTGTCCCGGCAGGCCGTTTTACACTATTAGTTCTCCCCTGTTTCAATCAGCAACGTTGCACCTGGCAAATGGAAAGAGATTTGTGATTAACTGTGTCAATTCTTCTTTGGAAAATTCTTTTATACAATCATTGACGGTCGATGGTAAACCTGAAAAGCAAGTAACCATATCACATTCAACGATTTTAAAAGGAGGAACGATGAACTTTAGGATGGGTAAATATGCGGGTAATTGGGCCGTTGGTGCAGATCCTGTTGAACTATCAGAAACAAAAAAAGTTCCCGGTTTCAGATTTTTAAGTTGTGCTGCTTCAAAAGAAAAAGTAGAACCTGATGAATCGTTTGTGGTACACTTTTCATTAATTAATAAAGGAAGTATTGGTACCAAAATAGTAAAATTATACGCTAACGGAAAGCAATATGCCCATAAAAATTGCCTGGTTTTACCAGGCCAATCAAAGGAGGATTCCATAACGTGCAGGCTATATCCCGTTGGTAAAACGATATTAAAAATTGACAGCTTACCACCCATTATTATGCAAGTGGAGCGTTCCGAAAAGGATGAGTATCCATTTAGGATTACTCAGCTTACTGCTGAGCCTATGGTTAAGCGATATTCAACGGAACAAATTAATTATACAGTTCAAAATATCGGAGGTTATGATCATGTTTTTCACATTCCCCTGACCATTAATGATTCATTAGTATTTACGGATAGCATTGAAATTGCTGCGGGCGAAAAAAAGGATATTAAGCATACGATTGTGTCTTATCAAAACGGATTAAAAATCATTAGGGTTGATAGCATGGTGAAAAGATATAAAGTGTATGATGATAATCTGAGTTCTCTTTTGTTGGATTTTCCGGCAATTAAAAATACGGATGATAATATAATCAGAGACAGTTCCGGATTCGAAAATAATGGTGAGATTATGTGGTCCGGTTCGGGCGATGTACGAAAAGACAGTAGTGGATTGTTATTTGGGAAAGATTGTTTTGTAGAAGTACCTAACTCGGAAAGCCTGGATGTCATGGGCCAGACTATTACCATGATGGGTTGGGTTTATCCTACAAAAGAAGGACATGGTTTGGTTGACCTAATTACCAAAGGGGATAATCATGTTTTACAAGTATCTGATGGCAGATCACTTTCATTTTTTGCCGGTGGCTGGGGTAGAGGTGAGTGTGAGGCGGAACTCCCCCGGAACTGGATTCAACATTGGCATCATATAGCAGGTGTCTGCACTGGTAAAAAACTATCTCTTTATATTGATGGGATACTGAGAGGGAATACTATTTTGGAAGACGCTGTTAACTTATCAAATTCCAATACTTGGAATCTGGGACGAAATGAAGAATTCCCTTCAGAAAGAATATTTAATGGATATATGAAAATGGTGAAAATATTCGAAGCTTCTCTTACACAAAAAGAAATCGATTCAATCATAGAAAAGGAGAAAGTTTTTATAAATGAGTAAAGCGCTAAAAGCGAGACCTGCCAGGTTTTTAAAACCTGGAAGGTCTTGAAGATTAAAATAGAAATGTCAGATAAAAGTTTGTTTACTGGATTTAAACCTTACGTTCCATAGATTTGTGTATCAATCCGATACCTATCGGATTTCAACAGCCCGTCAGGCAGATTCGTGAAAATCAGAGTAACCTGTCTGCCGACAAAGGCAGGTTCGTGGCAAAAAGTATTAGGGCTGAAAGCCCCAATAAAACTTATAGATCATTTATTAGCGGCGCTTCCTAAAATCAAATAAAAAATACATCATGTTACAAAAAAATTTTACCATTATTATTTGTGTTTTATTTCTATTCTCCGCGCAATATTCGTATGCGCAGCCGATACAAACTTCCGTTCAGGAAAAAGATGGCATCACCATATTTTCTTTGTCTAATAGTGATGTAGTGCAACAGGTTTTTATTAAGAAAGGCATGCTGGCGGGCGATGCGCTTTCAGGTAAAGAAGCATGGCTGGCGCGATATAATAATGCAAATCACAGGGTTTTTACGGATGGTAATTTTGCATTGAAGATGATGTGGACAGACTGGTCGGCGCCGGGTAAAGTGGCTAATGCAGATGTACAGGTTTCATTTAATAAAAAAGATTACCGTTATCAGTCTTATGATTTCAAAGACATCCCCAACGGTGGTAAAGAACTGGAGCTTTATTTTTTGCCTTTCGACAATTCCAATACCATTCAACTCAAACTTACTTATCAACTTTTACCCGGTAAATTTTATGCCCGACGCCAGGTGGCGGTTCGCGATACAATAAAAGAAACAAATTGGTTAGACAAAATTATTTCCCGTACTGGCAAGATTAATGCATGGGATGAAGATGCGAATTCAATCACAGGCATGGTTACCCGCAATACACAAAATATATCGCATGATGAGAATAACCGTATTGTGAAAAAAGGAGCATTCGGACAGCCTTGTGCCATTGATTTTGCTTCCGGTGGTGTTTTCTTCGGTGTGGAATACCCCGCAGCAACTACTGTTGTAAAACGATTAGGCAATCAAACTTTTGATGTATCCTGCAACGAAATTGTGGGAACGATTGTAAAAGATAATTGGGTTGAAAGTAAATGGGTAGTAGAAGGTCTTTCCCCGGATCATTATGTAAAAAACTGGTTCTTTAAATACCTTCCTGATATTCGTATTGCGCCCGACAGGCCTTATGCTTTGTACAACTCCTGGTACGATTTGCGTTCACCGGCCTTCAAAGATGTAGCGCCTGAACACATCATGAATGAAAAAAATATCATGAATATTATCAGCCAGTTCAAAAAAAATATGATAGAGCCTTATGGTATTCATTTAGATGCATTTGTGCTGGACGACGGTTGGGATGTACACCACAGCGATTGGCAGTTAAGAAAAACAACTTTTCCAAATGGCCTTAAACCTGTTTCGGATGCATTAGGCAAATTAGGAACCACGTTGGGCGTGTGGTTTGGCCCGACAGGGGGATATTCTTTTAGGATGGATCGTATCAACTGGATGCGCGATCATGGTTATGAAGTCACCGGTACTGGTGAAAGTTCGATGATGTGCATTGCGGGAACAAAATACAGCGCCTTGTTTCAGAAGCGTACTACAGATATGGTAAGAAATGACGGAGTGGGATATTTTAAATGGGACGGCATCCAGTTTTCCTGCAGCGATCCTACTCATGGGCATCCTGTTGGTTATTATTCCCGCAGGGCAATATTAGATTCTATGATCGCAAAATGCAGCGCGGTGAGAGCTATTAATCCGAATGTATTTCTGAACATTACTTCGGGTACCTGGCTAAGCCCATGGTGGATGAGCTATGGCAACCAGATATGGATGCAGGGAGGTGATTATGGGTTTGCAGATATACCGTCCGTGAATCAGAGAGATGCTTCTATGACTTATAAAGATATGGTGCTGTATAATGATTTTTATAAACAGGATGATTGGTTTCCTATTTCTAATTTAATGACCCATGGTATTATCAAAGGAACCCTCAATGAGATAGGTGGAGCGGATGACCCCTTAGCTAAATTTACGGATGATGCCATGTTTTATTTTGCCCGTGGAGTTACTATGTATGAGTTGTATATTTCTCCCGATCTGTTGGATAAAGGTGAATGGAATGCGCTGAGTAAGTCTTTAAAGTGGGGCGAGAACCGGTTTCCAGTTCTGGTAAATACAGACATGATAGGCGGAGATCCAGGCGAGGGAGAAGCTTATGGATATATTCACTGCAAAGATGATAAAAGCATTATTGCCGTTCGTAATCCGGTAATACAACAGCAAAGCATACACGTAAAATTAGACTCGAAGTATGGCATCAATCCCGCAGCCAATTCTTTAGTGCTGGAACGGGTGTATCCTACCCGTTGGATATCTCTGGGTTTGTATGCCGCAGGAGCCACCGTGGATATTCCTTTGGCGGGATATGAATCTGCGGTTTATGAAGTATATCCTTTGGATTCTGCGCGAAGGCCATTGGTGGCGGGCGTTACATTTACCCTGAAAGAAGAAAAAGACCGGCAATATGATATGGACGTATTGCAATCAGGTGGCCATGTTACACTTTTGAATCCGGGATTTGTATCCGCTATAAAAGTCAATGGCGCTTCGGCAAAAACGGATGACCTGGTATTACCTGAGAAAAATGATACTTCCATCGTGCAATCAAAACAATTGTCATTTAATGGTTCCGAAATGGATGCTAAAATAACTTTAGATAAAAATGATTTGCAACCGCGGTTTGTAGTTTTTCTTCATCCTGACAGCGCGTACCAGGGCAAAAGTTTTCCGGAAGGCAAGTTGCTCATAGACGGCAGAGAAGTAAAAACCACCGTGCAGCATCAGAAAGGAGTGTGGAGCGCATACTCGTTTGTGTTAACCGGAGATAAAAACGGAGCGCATATATTTCGTTTTGATTTGAATAAAAATAATGATGCCAATTCATGGAAAGGTACTGCAGATGTATGGTTGATTGCACAATGCAAACAACCTGTGCAAACTATTTCGATCACAACAAAACAAAACATTGAAAGCACACCCATGCCTCCCAGTCCTTACCAGTCCGATGCTATTCAAAAAGAAATACATTTGGGAGGCGGGACGTTAGGCTTGTATTGAGTGTTACTGTTTATGTACTGCCCAAAAGCAGATTTAAGTTTTATAATAACCGGTTATGTTAAATTCATCATTCCAAATCATCTGCCACGATGAAGTATCAACACGGGGGATTGTTCAGATTGTTCGTTTCATTCATTGTCCCATTCTCAAGGCTTCATTATCCGGAATAATCAATGCTATTTATCAATTATACCCTGGGTTTTGAGTCAGTTTGCTATTTTGCCCGAGTACCCCAAATGGAATTGGCAACAAATAATTCTTTGAAGCGTCAAATGACCATTGAGGAGCGCCTGATGGAATTGCAGGGATAACCTGGTATGTATATCCTCCGCTTCCATTTGATGTTATTTTCATTCCATGCATTACGTGATTTAAATTTACATCTGCAATTTTCCAACGCAGTAAATCAAAATAGCGTTTATTTTCCAAGGCTAATTCTACGCGCCTTTCCCTGCGAATCAACGTCCTCATTTGGGACTGCGATACTCCGGGATATACTTCGGAAAAGGTAGGAATACCTGCTCTGGTCCTTATCTGATCCATAGCTGCATACACAGAAGCATCCGGGCCTGTGGCCTCATTTTGTGCTTCAGCATAGTTGAGCAGCACCTCTGCATAGCGGAAGAAATAATAGTTTTGAGGACTTGCCGCCCATTGAAAAATGTTTACAGTAGTATCCATTCTCTTTTTAGTACAATATCCGGTATTAGTTTCGTCTGAGGCGTCAGCCAGATCAATAGCATTGGGCCCGGAACCTACGGCACTTAAAAATACAGTGCCATTAAATGTATTACCGTTATATAAAATGGACTGTTTAAGCCTCGGTTCCCTATTGGCATACGGATTCTGAGGGTCATAACCCGAAGCGGGGTCTGTAATTGCCATTCCGTTTGCCATCGAATAATCATCCACCAGTTCCTGCGTTGGCGTAGAACCACCCCAGCTAAGCCAGTTAGTACCTACATAATTAGGCCCCTGATAGCCTATTACCACGCTTCCCTGTTTTAAAGATAGATATTGTTTATACAGAATCCCTTCATTATTGGTATTTCCCGTGCTAAGGAATAGCTCATTATATTTAGGATACAATTGATAACCCAATTGCATTACCTGGGCGTTTGTGGCTGCTGCAGCTTTCCATCTGTTTAAATCATTAGTTGGATTGTTTAATGGGCTGGCATAAAACAATTCTATCCATCCTTTCAAAGTAAGTGCGGCGCCCTGAGTAACGCGCCCGTTGCCATCGTTTCCATTATTTTGTGGAAGTAACTGTGCAGCGGCAGCCAGGTCATTGTCTAAAAAAAGGAATGTAGAATCGAAACTAGCCCGCGCATGAAACACGCTATCTCCCATAGTATTGAAGTTGTCGGGTTTAGTAATAATCGGCACACCGCCATACATTATCCATAAATCCTGGTAAAAAAAAGCCCGCATTACCATTGCTTCGCCCAGTCGCTGGTTTTTGTAGGTTTCTGACAGGCTTGATGACTGTAAACCCTGAATAAATACATTACATTTTCTGATGTTAGCATATAAGGTTGTCCAGTCGAACCACATGGAAGCAGGCGCCCATGTATAAAACAAATCCGTGCTCGAATTGATATTAGATTTGGTTCTGGCGGCGCCACTACTTATGTTCCAGTTGAATCCGGTCATCAGATTATCGGACCATGCATCAAAAGGTTCAAAATAAAAGCCGTTAAAATCCGGTAACTGATTGTAAATATCATTCAACACAAGGTCTGCAGCCGATTCAGATGCATAGACGGTTGGTTCAGATACATTTGAAGTATTCAGTACATCTAAAAAACTATCTTTTTTACAACCGGAGATGATAGTAGCGGCTATAAAAAATGTAAACATTGCAATAATATACCTGCCCAATTGCTTACTAATATTTATTTCAGTATTTGTATTGAATGTTGTTTTCTTATCTTTTCCAGGTGTTCTTTGTAAAAGATTATGGAGCTTATTTGGTATCATTTGTAAACTTTTTCTGAGTTAATTGTAGAACGTTTCTTTTTTTCTGTTTTCTTTGGGTTAAAATTGAACATTTAGCCCAATTGTTACAGCTTTTTGAGTTGGAAAATACCAGCCTCTGCCTGTATTGCCTGTATTATTAGTAGCCACTTCGGGATCAAAGTTCTTTAAAGGTGTCCATGTAAAAATATTTTGGCCCGATAAATAGAACCTCACTAAACTCATTCCCGCTTTTTTTGATATTCCCTGGGGGATGGTATAGCTCAACATTCCGGTTCTTAAACGTAAATAAGAAGCGCTTTTTTCCCAAAAACTGGAAGTTTGGGAAGTATTTTGGCTTGGGGTCGTAGTAAGCCGGGGATAAGAAGCATTAGGATTGTCTGGTGTCCAATAGTCAAGAGTGGTTATTGGAGCGCTTTTATTATTATCAAATGCCAAAGCAGCGCTGCTGGAGAGTTGAACACTTCTAATGCCTGCTCCCTGAAAAAGCAATGATAGTTCAAAACCTTTGTAAGAAACACTTGGTGTGAATCCATATACAATTCCCGGGTAGCCGGGGTTTCCAATGGGTGCCTGGTCGTATTGATTTATAACGCCATCGGGTTTTCCATTGGGCCCGCTAATATCTGCATAGCGAATTTCACCGGGAGCTAATGGCGACCAGGTTTGTGTTGGGATACCGGCTTTTAAATTCCCGCTTCCATCAAAATCATTCTGAGTAAAATAGCCGATTGCCTTATAACCAAACGCTGTTCCCAGGGAGCGCCCGGTTTGGCGCAGCCCGGGTATGTTATAGGTAGCCGGATTTTCATAAACCTGGAGTAATTTATTTTTTGCATAACTGAAATTACCTGAAAAGCCAAAATGCCAATCTTTTGATACACTGTAATTGTAAGAAGCAGAAACTTCTACTCCCTTGTTTTCCATTAACCCGGCATTCACCTGTGAAAGACCGATACCATACTCCGCAGGTAAAGTTACGTTGGGGGTAACAAGCATGTTGCTTCTTTTTTCATAAAAATAATCGGCCGATATGCTAAACCTGCCAAGAAAACCTGCATCGAAGCCTATATCTGTTTTTTTTGCCCTTTCCCAGGTAATGTTGGGGTTTGGAACCTGTGACTCCGCAAGCCCCTGGGTAAGCAGTCCGTTCAAAACGCTGGAGGTACTTAATAAGTTATACCCGGATTGGTACTGGAATGCAGCGCCCGCCAAATTTCCGGATTCGCCATAGGAACCTCTTATTTTGAGCTCATCAAGCCATTTTATGTTTTGCATAAAGCTTTCCTGCGAAAGCCTCCATGCCGCTGAAAATGCCGGGAAGAATCCAAAACGATGCCCGGGAGCAAAATAATAATCCCCATCGTATCTGCCGGCAGCCTCAAATAAGTACTTGCTGTCATACGCATAAGTAACCCTGTACACCAAAGAACGTTGTTTTGCTGCCTGTGAATTTCCATTGGCGCCTATATTTCCATTATCTCCTGCGAATAGTTCAGGAATAGGAATGCTAAAGTTAGATTTACTTGCACTGAACATAGAAGATTTCGTATTCCTGGATTCATATACCACCAAGCCTGTAACCGCACTCTTTCCGAAATTTCCTGAATAATTTAAATATCCCTGGTAAGTAAATGCCTGAGTCTGGTGGTATTCTTCACTAAAAGAAGGCAACGTAGTTGGTACATATTGATTATAAGCATAAGGGTGTTGGGTAGTATCTACTGAATAATAAGAAAAAGGGGCCGACCATGATCTTGTCAGGCCTGAAATACCCAAATTAGTGGTATTAAATGGATCAAAGGGATTCAAATCGTAAGCGCCGACAAATTTTACACTCAATCCTTTTATTGGCAACTTTTGTTCAAGAGAAAACTGGGAAAGCATTACATTTCCTGTAATATCTCTGTAACTCGGGTCGTCATAAAACGAAGCGTACATGTATGGGTGATCTCCGTTGCTGTATAGCTTTGGGGTAGAAACAGGCGTAGAATTAATCAAATTTTCAA
>Ga0070660_100001214_pt1 | contig 17496 bp, 17 predicted proteins | sample KBSC33metaG_FD_64670 | JGI IMG/M metagenome (GOLD analysis project Ga0070660, IMG submission 64670) | Corn rhizosphere microbial communities from Kellogg Biological Station, Michigan, USA - KBS C3-3 metaG | ecosystem: Host-associated > Plants > Roots > Rhizosphere > Soil ... | reverse complement strand
GAGGAGCTCGCCGAGGAGATCCGCCTGGCGATGGTCGAACGTGACCCCAACGACGACAAGAACGTGCTCGTCGAGATCCGCGCCGGCGCCGGTGGCGACGAGGCGGCCCTGTTCGCCGGCGACCTCTACAAGATGCTGACCCGCTACGCCGAGGAGCGCGGCTTCACGACCGAAGCGATCTCGCAGAGCCCGGCCGAGGTCGGCGGCTTCAAGGAGGTGACGTTCGCGGTCAAGGGCGAGGCCGCCTATTCCGTCTTCAAGTACGAGGGCGGCACCCACCGGGTCCAGCGCGTCCCGAAGACCGAGTCGCAGGGGCGGATCCACACCTCGACGGCGACCGTCGCGGTGCTCCCGGAGGCCGAGGACGTCGATGTCGAGATCGGCCCCAACGACCTCCAGGTCGACGTCTACCGCTCCTCGGGACCGGGCGGGCAGTCGGTCAACACGACCGACTCGGCGGTCCGGATCACGCACGCGCCGAGCGGGATCGTCGTCTCGATGCAGGACGAGAAGTCACAGCTCCAGAACCGCGAGAAGGCGATGCGGGTGCTCCGCGCCCGTCTGCTCGAGAAGGCGCTCGCCGACCAGCAGGCCGAGATCTCCGCCGAGCGGCGCTCGCAGGTCGGCACCGGCGAGCGCTCCGAGAAGGTCCGCACCTACAACTTCCCGCAGGGCCGCGTCACCGACCACCGGATCAAGCTGACCAGCCACGCGCTCGACGAGGTCCTCGGCGGCGATCTGCGCGAGTTCACCGACGCCCTCGCGGCCGAGGAGAAGCGCCGCAAGCTCGAGGCCCAGGCCGCGGCGGGATGAGCGCGACTGCGGCGGCGACGGTCGCGGACGCGCTTGCGGCAGCGCGCGACGCGATCGCAGCCGCGGGATCGGAGACGCCCCGGCTCGACGCCGAGCTGCTGCTCGCCGAGGCGGCCGGGCGGCGCCGCGAACAGCTCGCCGCGGACCCCGGCGCGCCCGTGCCGCCCGCGGCTGCTCGGGTTTTCGGCGCGATGGTGCGCCGCCGGGTCGCCCACGAGCCGGTCGCCTACATCCTCGGCCGCCGCGGCTTCCGGCGGATCGAGCTGCGCACCGACCGGCGGGCGCTGATCCCGCGGCCGGAGACCGAGCTGCTCGTCGAGGTCGCGCTCGACCTCGCACCGCGCCGGGTCCTCGACGTCGGGACCGGCAGCGGCGCCGTCGCGCTCGCGGTCGCCGACGAGCTTCCCGGCGCCGAGGTCGTCGCCGTCGAGACCGATCCCGGGGCGCTGGCGCTGGCGGGCGAGAACGCCGCCGCGCTCGGCCTCGCCGGCCGCGTCGAGCTCCTCCACGGCCCCGTCGCCGCGGCGACGGGGCGATTCGACCTCGCGCTCGCGAATCTGCCCTACGTGGCCGACGGCGACCGCCGGGCCCTGCCGGCCGACGTCGCCGACTGGGAGCCGGAGGCGGCGCTGTTCGCCGGTCCCGACGGACTGGCGGTGATCCGCGCGGTGCTCGCCGCCCTGAAGCCCGGCGGAAGCGGGCCCCGCTGCGATGCCGTCGCGCTCGAGGTCGGGATCGGGCAGGCGGAGGACGTCGACGCGCTCGTCCGGGCCGCCGGCTATCCGGACGTCGCCACCCGGGCCGATCTCGCCGGCATCGACCGGGTCGTCGTCGGGCGGCGCTGATGGCCGATCTGCGCTCGATCGAGCGGGACGGCGCCGCCGCCGCGCGCACCGCGCTGGAGCGCTGCGTGCTCGACGGCGGCGTCGCCGTCTTTCCCGCCGACGGCCTCTACGGGCTCGCCTGCGACCCGCTCCGCGCCGAGGCGATCGCCCGGATCCACGCGATCAAGGGCCGCGACGACGGCAAGCCCTCGGCGGTCATGTACTTCTCGCCGCTGGCGATGCGCGAGCTCCTCGCCGGCCTCGGCGAGCGCAGCCGCGCCGCCGTCGCCGCGCTCCTGCCCGGCCCGCTCACCCTCGTCCTCGCCAACCCCGAGCACCGCTACCCGCTCGCCTGCCGCGCCGACCCTGACCGGCTCGGCATCCGCCTGATCGCCGGTCCGCTCGCCGGCGCGTCCTGCCCGATCTTCCAGACCAGCGCCAACCGCAGCGGCGAGCCGGCCCCCTCCCGCTTCGCCGACCTCGATCCCGATGTCCTCGCCGGTGCCGACCTCGCGATCGACGGCGGCGATCTGACCGGCCTGCCGTCGACGGTCGTCGACCTGACCGCGATCGAGGACGGGGGAGGGTGGAGGGTCTTGCGTGAGGGCGCGGTCCCGGCCGCCGAGCTGGAGGAGCGGCTGCGGGAAGCGGGCCTCGCGGGGAAAGCCTGAGAGGGGAGAGGTCCGTCGCCCTCCGCCGACGTGGGTCGCTGAGGCGCTGCTATAGGTGATCTGAGCGACCCACGTCCCGCAGGAGCTCTCGTTTCCCCTCACTGCCGGCCCCGCCTCGACCGCCGAAACGGCTCCTCGGCAGCCCTTCCCGTCAGCCTGATCGCGTAGGCTCGATCGGGTGCGCATCGCGATCGGATCCGACCACGCGGGCTGGGAGCTGAAGGAGGCCGTCGCCCCCTCGCTGGAGGCTGCGGGCCACGAGTTGATCGACGTCGGCACCGACTCGCCCGAGTCGGTGGACTACCCGGATCCGGCGGCCGCGGCGGCGCGGCTGGTCGGCGCCGGCGAGGCCGAACGGGCGGTGCTCGTCTGCGGCTCCGGGGTCGGCGTGGCGATCGTCGCCAACAAGGTCGAGGGCGTCCGTGCCGTCAACGCCCACGACGCCGAGGAAGCGGAGATGAGCCGCCGCCACAACGACGCGAACGTGCTGACCCTGGCCGGGCGCCGGCTCGACGCCGACGCCGCGTCGCCGATCGTCGCGAGCTTCCTGGCGACCGAGTTCGAGGGCGGCCGGCACGCCCGCCGGGTCGCGAAGATCGCCGCGGTCGAGACCGGCGCGCAACCGCACGACAACCGATAGAGAGGCTGAGATGAGCGACCTTCCCGAGGACTTCCAGAACGCGCAGCTGAGCGCAGTCGACCCCGACATCGCCCGCGTGCTCGATCGTGAGCTCGAGCGCCAGCAGGGAACACTGGAGATGATCGCCTCCGAGAACTTCGTCCCCCAGGCGGTTCTCGAGGCCGCCGGCTCGGTCCTGACCAACAAGTACGCGGAGGGGTATCCGGGCAAGCGCTACTACGGCGGCTGCGAGGAGGTCGACGTCGCCGAGCAGCTCGCGATCGACCGGGCCCGGGAGCTGTTCGGCGCCGAGCACGTCAACGTCCAGCCGCACGCCGGCGCCCAGGCGAACAATGCCGTCTACCAGGCGTTGCTCGAGCCCGGCGACACGTTCCTCGGCCTCGCCCTCGACCACGGCGGACACCTCTCGCACGGGATGAAGCTGAACGTCTCCGGCAAGCTCTACGAGCCGGTCGCCTACCACGTCGATCGCGACAGCTACCTGGTCGACATGGACGAGGTCGCCCGGCTCGCCGCCGAGCACCGCCCGAAGCTGATCGTCGCCGGCTGGTCCGCCTATCCGCGGCAGCTCGACTTCGCGGCCTTCCGCGAGATCGCCGACTCGGTCGGGGCGCTGCTGATGGTCGACATGGCCCACTTCGCCGGGCTCGTCGCGGCCGGCGAGCACCCGAATCCGGTCGAGCACGCCGACGTCGTGACCACGACCGTCCACAAGACGCTCTGCGGCCCGCGCAGCGGGATGATCCTCTGCCGCGAGGAGTACGCCAAGGACATCAACCGCGCCGTCTTCCCCGGCACCCAGGGCGGCCCGCTGATGCACGTGATCGCCGCCAAGGCCGTCGCGATGCGGATCGCCGCCACCGAGGAGTTCCGAGCCCGCCAGCGCCAGACGATCGCCAACGCCCGCGCCTTCGCCGACGAGCTGATCGCCGGCGGGCTGACGGTGCTGACCGGGGGCACCGACGTCCACCTCGTCCTCGTCGACGTCACCGCCGCCGGCTACGACGGCAGCTCCGCCGAGCAGCGTCTCGAGGAGATCGGGATCACCGTCAACCGCAACGCGATCCCCTTCGACGAGCGGCCGCCGATGAACCCCTCCGGCCTGCGGATCGGGACGCCGGCGCTGACGACCCGTGGCCTCGATGAGGACGACATGCGCGAGATCGCCCGGGTCATCTGCACGGCGCTCTCCGACGCCTACGAGGGCGAGCGTGAAGCGCTGCAGGCGCGAACGCGGGCGCTCGCTGAGGCCCACCCGCTCTACCCGCAGCTCTCGGCCGCGACCGTTTGAGGATCTGGATCGACTGCACGGCCGCGGCCCACCCGGTCGTGCTGCGGCCGGTGATCGCGCTGCTTCGCGAGCGCGGGCACGAGGTCGCGATCACCGCCCGCGACTACGGTCAGACCGAAGGCCTGCTCGAGCGCTTCGGCCTCGAGTACGAGTCGTTCGGCAGCCACGGCGGCGCCGGAAGCGGGTCGAAGGCGCTCGCCCTCGCCGGCCGCAGCGCCGCCTTGGCGCGCTGGGCCCGTCCGCAGCGCTTCGACCTCGCGATCGCCCACGGTTCCGTCGACCTCGCGACCGTCGGGACGGTGCTGCGAATTCCGCAGGCGCAGATGCAGGACTACGAGTACGCGGGGCTGCAGCGCAAGCTCGCCTGGAAGGCCGCGCGGCGGGTCATCGTCCCCGATGCGATCCCGATCGACCGCCTCGAGGCCGCCGGCGCGCGAGCCGGGAAGCTGATCCGCTACCCGGGCCTCAAGGAGGACTACTACCTCTCCGACTTCACTCCCGACCCCGCCGTCCTCGCGGTCCTCGGCCTCGACGGCCTCGGGATCCGCCCCGACCGCGACGGCGACGACCGGGTCCTCGTCGTCGTCCGGCCGCCACCGGAGACTTCCGCCTATCACGCCGAGAATCCCCTCTACGAGCGGGTCATCGACCGCCTCTGCGCCGACCCGCGGGCGATCACCGTGCTGATCCCCCGGACCGACGGCCAGCGCAACGCCGCGATCGCCCGCGAGGATCCCTCGCTGCTCGTCCCGGCGACCGCGATCGACGCCCAGAGCCTGATCGCCTACTCCGACCTCGTCGTCAGCGCCGGCGGCACGATGAATCGCGAGGCGGTCGCGCTCGGGGTCCCCGTCTGGACGATCTTCAGCGGCCGGATGGGCGCCGTCGACGAGCGCCTGATCGCCGCCGGCCGCCTCCGCGAGCTGCGCAACGCCGACGCCCTCGAGCTCGCCAAGCGGACGGGCGAGCCGGGGCCGATCGATCCCCGCGATCCGGCGATCCTCGCCGACGGAGCGCTGGAGGCGGCCGGGAAGGACTGATGCCGGAATCGGTCGACGCCCTGTTCGCGTTCGCGGCGGCCGCGGCGATCGCCTGGCTGCTCGTGCCGGTCGCGGAGGCCTTCGCCTGGCGGATCGGGGCGATCGACCTGCCCGGCGACCGCAGCCTCCACGTCGTCCCGACGCCACGGCTGTCGGGGATCGCAATCCTGGTCGCGGTCTGTGCCTCCGGCGCCATCTTCCTGCCCTGGGACGACCAGACCCGGGCGATCCTGCTCGGCGCGGTCGTGATCGCGATGGTCGGGATGGCCGACGACATCTTCGACCTGCCGCCGCTCGTGAAGCTCGTCGGCCAGGTCGTCGCGGCCGTCATCCCGGTCAGCGCCGGGGTCACCGTCGACGTCTTCACGCTGCCGTTCGTCGGCGGCGTCGATCCCGGCGGCACCGAGCTGTTCCGGCTGCCGCTGTTCGGCCACGTCGATCTCGGCGAGCTCGGCACCGTGATCGGGATCGTCGCGATGGCGAACGTCGTCAACCTGATCGACGGCGTCGACGGACTCGCCTCCGGGGTCTGCCTGATCAGCGCCGCGACGCTGGCGATCATCGCGCTCTCGCTGGAGCGGAACCCGGCCGGAATCCTCGCGGCGATCACCGCCGGCGGCGCCCTCGGCTTCCTCCGCCACGGCTTCCCGCCGGCCTCGAGCTTCATGGGCGACACCGGCTCGAACCTGCTCGGCTACCTGCTCGGCGTCGCGGCGGTCCAGGGCGCCCTGAAGACGAACGCGGTCGTCGCCCTCGCCTTCCCGATGCTCGTGCTCGCGGTGCCGATCCTCGACACCGGTTTCGTCGTCGCCAAGCGGCTCAAGTACCGCCGCCCGATCTACGAGGCCGACACCTGGCACTTCCACCACCGGATGGCGAACATCGGCTTCTCGCAGCGGCGGACCCTCGCCTACCTGTACGGGTGGACGCTGGTCATGGCCGGGGTCGCGCTGGCGCTCCGCTTCGTCCCCTACAGCGACGATCGCGGCAACTTCGACCCCGCCTGGGCGGCGCTGATGGCGGCGATCCTGATCTTCGCGGTCGCCGCCAGCTTCTACGTGATCTACGTCCTCGAGATCCTCAAGCTGCGCCGGTTCCGCTTCCGCCAGGTCGCCGCGAGCGGCGCCCCGCCGGTCCTCGACGCGGTCGATCGGGAGGTCGAGCACGAGCTCGAGACGGGCGAGTTCCGGGCCCCGAACCCGGAAACCGGGGAGTTCGAGGCGGTCGATCCACCTTCGCCCACGAAGCCGTCTTAGGGAACCCGTAGAGCCGCTCCCTATCGGGTATATTCGCGGACCCGCTCCCGAGTCGCCGGCCTGGGAGAGAAGTTTCATCCGCCGGCAGTCCAAGGCTCGGATCGCAGACGTGGAAAACCCTCATTTCGACAACCCCGCAGACCGCGACCCATTCCGGCACCGCCGGGGCGGTGGGCCGGCGAGCGACGGGGTCTGGGTCGAGCGGGCCCGCGTCCGCGACGAGCACTGCCCCGCACAGGTCCACGCCGCCCCCGGCGCGACAGGGGGGTGGAGCCGTGCTCGCCTCCGGCCGCTGACGTGCCGGTAGCCGCCCGCCCACTGAACATGGAGATCCTCCGCAACATCGATCTGCTCGTGCTGCTCGTGGCGCTTCCCGCCTTCATCCTCCTCGATGCGCCGCTCGTCGCCTGGGCGGTCACCGGCGGCGCCTGGATCGCCGGGCGGATCGGCATGGAGGCGGCGGCCCGCAAGCGCCGCCGGGCGCTGGCGGCCGCGAACCGGAACGCCGCGCTCGGCGTCACCGCGATGGCCGTGATGGGGCGGGTCTGGCTGCTCGCCCTGGCGATCCTCCTCGTCGGCCTGCTCGACGAGCGCGAGGCCGGCCTCGCCGCCGCGCTGCTCGCCCTCGCCCTCGTCACCGCTCATCTCGGTGCCTCCTTCCTGACCCACCTGCTCGACCCCGAGGCCGACGGGACCGTCCGATGAGCACCGGCAAGAAGCTCGCGGTCGTCTTCGGCGGCTACGCGGTGATCCTGATCGCGATCGGCCTGATCTTCGGCAGCGACGGCAAGAACGACGAGTTCCAGCCCCAGAACGAGTTCAAGCTCGACAGCTGGATCGGAATCCACATCGGCGGCATCGATCTGAGCGTCAACAAGGCGGTGCTCTACATCGTCCTCGCGGCCGTCATCACCTGCGCGGCGATGGTCTGGATCGCGAAGCGGATGCAGGACCGCCCGAACAAGACCCAGATCGCGGTGGAGGGCATCTTCGATCTCGTCCGCGGCCAGATCACCAACGACAACCTCGACGCGAAGATGGCGGCGAAGTGGTTCCCCTTCCTGGCCACGCTCTTCTTCTTCATCCTCTTCTCGAACATCATCGGCCTGATCCCGCTGCCGACCAACACCGAGCATCCGATCAACATCTTCGGCGTCGACGTGCCCAGCTTCGCCCTCTACGCGGCGACCGCAAACATCTCGATCCCGCTCGTCCTCACCCTCGTCGTCTGGATCGGCTACAACCTCGAGGGGATAAGGACCCACGGGTTCTTCAAGTACTTCAAGACCTGGCTGCCGGCCGGCATCGAAGACATGCCGGGCGCCTTCAAGGCGTTCGTGTTCGGGATCGAGGTGATCTCGCACACGGTCCGGCTCGTCTCGCTCTCCGTCCGACTCTTCGCCAACATCCTCGCCGGCCACCTGCTGCTGCTGTTCATGGGCGGCGGCCTCGCGGTCCTGCTCGGGATCTCGGCGCTCGGGATCCTGACGTTCCCGATGGCGTTCGCGTTCTACGTCTTCGAGATCGTCATCGTGGCCGGGCTGCAGGCGTTCATCTTCGCGATTCTCACTGCCATCTACCTCGGGGGCGCGACCTCCGAGTCTCACTAGGAAAAGGAGTCAACTGAAATGGATCTAGTGCTTCTGGCACAGGCCACCGACGCGGTCACCGATACCGGCGTCACCGATGCGGGCAAGGCGATCGCGCTCGGCGTCGGTGCCGGGCTCGGCTCGATCGGCGCAGGCATCGGCATCGGCGTGATCTTCGGTTCGGAGATCCAGGCCGTCGCCCGCCAGCCGGAGATGAAGGACGAGCTGCAGAGCATCCGCTGGCTCGGCTTCGCTCTGACCGAGGCCGTCGCCTTCTACACGTTCATCTTCGGCCTGATCGCGTTCTTCCTCTAGGCCAGTGGAGTTCGCCGGCGAAATCACGGGCCTGATCGCTGCCGCCACCGAGGGTGGCGACAGCGGCGGCAGCTTCCTCGTCCAGCCCGGGATCGGGCTGATGATCTGGACGCTCCTGGCGTTCGTGATCACGATGTGGGTGCTGTCGAAGTTCGCCTTCCCGCGGATCTCGCAGGCCCTCGAGGAGCGGGCCGAGAAGGTCAACAGCAACATCGACGAGTCGGAGCGGCTCCGCGCCGAGGCCGACGAGCTGCTGAACGAGTACCGGGAGCGCCTCAAGGAGGCCCGCGAGCAGGCCGACGACATCGTCGCCCGCGCCCGCAAGGCCAGCGAGGCGGCGAAGTCCGAGGCGACCGCCGAGGGCAAGGCGAAGCACGACGAGCTCGTCGCCGCCGCCCGCAAGGACATCGAGGCGGAGACGCGGCGCTCGCTCGAGCAGATCCGCAAGGAGGTCGCCGACCTGACCGTGCTCGCGACCGAGAAGGTCGCCCGCAAGTCGCTCAGCCCCGAGGACCAGAAGCGCCTCGTCGAGGACGCCCTCAACGAGGTCGACTTCGGCGCGCTGGCCGGGGACGAGGCGACGGGGGCGGCGAGGAACTGATGGAAGAAGTCGCCCGCGTATACAGCGAGGCGCTGTTCGACGTCGCCCGCGACCACGACGCGCTCGACGAGATCCGCGACCAGCTCGGCGAGGTCACCGACGCGATCGCCGCCGATCACGACCTGCAGGTCTTCTTCTTCAGTCCCTACTTCTCCTCGACCGAGAAGCGGGAGGGGATCGCGAAGACGATCTCGGGCGCGAACCCGGAGCTGGTCAACTTCCTCGAGCTGCTCGCCGAGAAGCAGCGGATGCCGGCGCTGTTCGGGATCCGCAAGCGCTTCGACGAGCTCTGGGACGAGGCCAACCAGCGGCTCGAGGTGACCCTGACGAGCGCGATCGAGCTCGATCCGTCGGTGATCGAGTCGGTCGGGGCCGAGATCGAGCGCAAGACCGGGAAGACGATCGAGCTGACCAGCGAGGTCGACGAGTCGATCGTCGGCGGCCTCGTCCTCCAGGTCGGCAACCGGGTGCTCGATGCGAGCATCCGCAACCGGCTCGAGAAGCTGCGCCGCGAGGTGGCGCAGGCCGCCTGACCGGGCCCGCCAGACTTAGACGAACTTCGAGATACACAAGGAGCGTAAAGAGCAGATGGAAATCAAGCCCGACGAGATCGGCTCGATCCTGCGGCAGCGGATCGAGGGCCTCGACACCGGCAGCGCCGACCTCGCCGAGGTCGGCACCGTGCTCTCCGTGGCGGACGGCATCGCCCGCGTCCACGGCCTCGACAACTGCATGTCGCTCGAGATGCTCGAGCTGCCCCACGACGTGACCGGCCTGGCGCTGAACCTCGAGGAGGACAACGTCGGCACCGTGCTGTTCGGCGAGTGGGAGAAGATCGTCGAGGGCGACACGGTCAAGCGGACCGGCCAGCTGCTCGAGATCCCGGTCGGCGATGAGCTGCTCGGCCGGCTGGTCGACCCGCTCGGCCGCCCGCTCGACGGCAAGGGCGACATCCACACGACCGAGACCCGGCCGGCGGAGTTCAAGGCTCCCGGCGTGATCCAGCGCCAGGGCGTCAAGGAGCCGATGCAGACCGGCCTGAAGGCGATCGACTCGATGATCCCGATCGGCCGCGGCCAGCGTGAGCTGATCATCGGCGACCGCCAGACCGGCAAGACCGCGATCGCGATCGACACGATCATCAACAACAAGGACAAGGACCTGATCTCGGTCTACGTCGCGGTCGGCCAGCGGATGGCGACGGTCGTCCAGCTCATGGAGACGCTCAAGGAGGCGGGCGCGATGGACAGCACCATCATCGTCGCCGCCCCCGCCGACGAGGCGGCGCCGATCAAGTACATGGCGCCCTACGCCGGCACCGCGATGGCCGAGTACTTCACCTACAAGGGCGGCCACGCGCTGTGCATCTACGACGACCTCACCAAGCACGCCTACGCCTACCGGCAGATGTCGCTGCTGCTGCGGCGGCCGCCGGGCCGCGAGGCTTACCCCGGTGACGTCTTCTACCTGCACTCGCGGCTGCTCGAGCGCGGCGTCAAGCTCTCCGACGAACGCGGCGGCGGCTCGCTGACGGCCCTGCCGATCATCGAGACGCAGGCCTCCGACGTTTCCGCCTACATCCCGACGAACGTGATCTCGATCACCGACGGGCAGATCTTCCTCGAGTCCGATCTGTTCTACTCGGGCGTCCGCCCTGCGATCAACGTCGGCATCTCGGTCTCCCGGGTCGGCGGCAACGCGCAGACGGGGGCGATGAAGCGGGTCGCCGGCAAGCTCCGCCTCGACCTCTCGCAGTACCGCGAGCTCGAGGCGTTCGCGCAGTTCGGCTCCGAGCTCGACCCGGAGACGCAGAAGAGCCTCGCCCGCGGCGAGCGACTCGTCGAGGCGCTCAACCAGGGCGAGCGGCAGCCGCTGTCGGTCGCCGAGCAGGTCGCGTCGATCTACGCGGGCACCGGCGGCTACCTCGACCGGATCAAGGTCGAGCGCGTCCCGGCTTTCCTCGAGGACCTTCGCGACCGGCTCCGCAGTGAGCAGGCCGACCTCGTCAAGTCGATCAACGACGACGGGAAGCTCTCCGACGAGCAGGAGGAGCAGCTCGGCAATGCGATCGCCGAGATGATCGACGACTTCGGTCCCGACTTCGACGCCGAAGGCAACGAGCTCGAGGCCGGCGAGTCGGACCGGATCCGCGACGAGGAGCACCGCCGGACGCCGTCCGAGCACGTCGCCGACGAGGAGGCCGAGGGCGCCGATCAGGCTGCCGACGAGGAGGAGGCCGCAGCGGTCTAGCTGGCTCATGGCTACCCAGAAGGAAGTCAAGAACCGGATCAGCTCCGTCAAGAACATCCGCAAGATCACGCGGGCGATGGAGATGGTGGCCGCTGCGCGGCTGCGCCGGGCCGAGCAGCGGATCGACCAGATGCGTCCCTACGCGCAGGCGATCCGCCGGATCACCCAGCAGGTGGCCGAGGTCTCGGGCCAGGCCGGCGGCCGGGTCGCGCTGCTCCAGCAGCGCGATGACGTCAAGCGCGTCGGGATCATCCTCGTCACCGGCGACCGCGGCCTCGCGGGCTCCTTCAACACCCAGATCATCCGCGCCGGCACCCAGCTCCAGCGCGAGCTCCAGGACGAGGGCAAGGAGGTCAGCTACTACGTCGTCGGCCGTCGCGGCAACTCGGCGCTGAGCTTCCGCGGCGAGACGGTCGAGTCGGCGTTCACCGGCTTCACCGACCAGCCGGCGTTCGCCAACGCGCGCGAGATCGGCGACGGGCTCGCCGCCGCTTACGTCGACGAGGAGATCGACCGGGTCGAGCTGATCTACAACCGCTACGTCTCGCCGCTGACCCAGTACGTGCGCCGGCACACGCTGCTTCCCCTCCAGGAGGCAGAGGTGTTCGGCGAGGGCGTGCCCGAGCCCGAGCAGCCCGCCGATCCCGAGCTCGCCGAGGCCCATCAGCGGGCCGAGTGGATCTACGAGCCGGAGCCGGAGGAGGCGCTTCGCCAACTCTTCGAGGAGTACGTGAACCTGTCGATCTACCGGGCGCTGCTCGAGTCGGCCGCGTCCGAGCACGGCGCCCGGATGACCGCGATGCGGAACGCCGCCGAGAACGCCGGCGACATGATCGACCGACTGACGCTGGAGATGAACCGGGTCCGCCAGGCCGAGATCACCCAGGAGATCCTCGAGGTGGTCGGCGGCGCCGAGGCGCTGGGGTCGGGCTAGGAACGAACCAGACTTCGAGATGACTGAGCAAGGAGAACCAACCAATGGCTGAAACGAACGGACAGAACAAGGGCACGGTCGAGCAGGTGATCGGCGTCGTCGTCGACGCCGTCTTCCCGGACGGCCTGCCGAAGATCTACTCGGCTCTGAAGATCGAGATCCCCGAGGGCGAGGGTCGCGACGCGATCGACCTCACCTGCGAGGTCCAGCAGCACCTCGGCGACGACCGCGTCCGCGCCGTCGCGATGGACGCGACCGACGGCCTCCGCCGCGGCGACCCGGTGGTCGACACCGGCTCCTCGATCACCGTCCCCGTCGGCAAGGACACGCTCGGCCGGATCTTCAACCTGCTCGGCGAGCCGATCGACGAGCGGGGCCCCGTCGAGGGCGAGGACCGCTGGCCGATCCACCGTCCGGCACCGACCGCCGAGGACCTGACCCCGACGCAGGAGATCCTCGAGACCGGCATCAAGGTCATCGACCTCCTCGCCCCTTACGCGAAGGGCGGCAAGGTCGGTCTGTTCGGTGGCGCCGGCGTCGGCAAGACCGTCCTGATCCAGGAGCTGATCTCGAACATCGCCACCGAGCACGGTGGGCTCTCCGCCTTCTGCGGCGTCGGCGAGCGGACCCGCGAGGGCAACGACCTCTACGTCGAGATGACCGAGTCCGGCGTCATCGAGAAGACCATGATGGTCTTCGGGCAGATGAACGAGCCGCCCGGGGCCCGGCTCCGCGTCGCGCTGACCGGCCTGACCATGGCCGAGTACTTCCGCGAGGTCGGCGGCCAGGACGTGCTCCTGTTCATCGACAACATCTTCCGGTTCGTCCAGGCGGGCTCGGAGGTCTCGGCGCTGCTCGGCCGGATGCCGTCCGCGGTCGGCTACCAGCCGACGCTGGAGACCGAGATGGGTCAGCTCCAGGAGCGGATCACATCGACCACGCAGGGCTCGGTGACGTCGATCCAGGCCGTCTACGTTCCCGCCGACGACCTCACCGACCCGGCGCCGGCATCGGTGTTCGCGCACCTGAACGCGACGACGACGCTGTCGCGGTCGATCTCGGAGAAGGGGATCTATCCGGCCGTCGATCCGCTCGACTCGACGTCGACCATCCTCAAGGCCGACATCCTCGGCGAGGAGCACTACCGGACGGCGACCGACGTCCAGGAGGTCCTGCAGCGCTACAAGGAGCTCCAGGACATCATCGCGATCCTCGGGATCGACGAGCTCTCCGACGAGGACAAGCTCCAGGTCAACCGCGCCCGCAAGATCGAGCGGTTCCTGAGTCAGCCGTTCAACGTCGCCGAGGCCTTCACCGGGACCCCCGGCGAGGTCGTTCCGGTCGCCGAGACCGTTGCGAGCTTCCGCAGCCTCGTCGACGGCGAGCACGACGACATCCCCGAGGGCGCCTTCTACATGAAGGGCTCGATCGAGCAGGTGCTCGACGCCGCCAAGGGTCGCGGCGAGGACGAGACCGCCGGGGCCGACAACGAGGCCGCCGAGCAGGCCCAGAAGGCAGACGAGGAAGAGAAGGAAGAGGCCGGCGCGGCCGCCTGATCGATGGCCGAAGGGACGAACACGTTCAGGGCCGAGGTCCTGACCCCGCAGGGGAAGGTGTACGACGGCGAGATGTTCCAGGTCTCCGTCCGCACCGTCGTCGGCGAGGTCGGGATCAGGGCCCGGCACGCGCCGATGCTGGCCCGTCTCGTCCCGCACGAGATGCGGCTGTTCGAGTCGGAGTCGGAGTTCGGCTCGTCGAGCGGCGCCAAGCGCTACGCGGCGGCCGAGGGCTGGCTCGAGGTGTTCGCCAACAAGGTCACCGTCCTCGTCACCGAGGCGGTCGATCCCGAGTCGCTCGACCCCGCCGATCTCAAGGCCCGGATCGAAGATGCCGAAGGGAGGCTCGAGGACTCCGACGAGGACTCGGCCGCCCACCGGACGGCGGAACAGGACAAGGTCAGGGCTGAAGCATTCCTGGAGATCGCAAACGGGAGCTGACGGCAGCCGCGCGCGGCGCTCATCCCGCCCCGATTGAACACGCCGAGGCGGCCCCGCGTTCTACCCTTTCCCGATGCAGGAGCGCCTCCTCGCGGAGAAGCTGATCGGCTACGACACCTCGAATCCGGAGGGGGTTCGCCTCTGTGCCGGTTTCGTGAAGGGCTGGTTCGAGGCGCGTGACATCCCGACCCGGCAGCTCACCGTGCGCGACATGCCGATCGTCATCGCGGAGGTCGGCCCGCCGGAGCTGCCGGCGCTGATCTTCCACGGTCACATCGACGTCGTTCCCGGACGGCCCGGCCAGTTCGATCCGATCGTCGACGGCGACCGCCTCTACGGCCGCGGCGCCTACGACATGAAGGGCGCTGCGGCGGCGATGATGCTGGCCCTCGCCGACCTCCGCGAGCAGCGCGACGCCCGGGTCGTCCTCGCGCTCGTGCCCGACGAGGAGACGGAGGAGGAGTTCGACCGCGGGACGGAGATCCTCGTCGATGCAGGCTGCACGGGCGAGTTCGCGATCACCGGCGAGCCGACCGACATGCTGATCGGGGTTGCCGCAAAGGGCGTCCTGGCGCTGCGGATCGAGGTTGCCGGCCGCGCCGCCCACAGCTCGACGCCATGGAAGGGGGACAACGCGATCATCAAGGCGATCTCGGTGTTCCGCGGGATCGAGTCGCTACCGTTCTCGCTTCAGTCTTCGGAGCTGTTCGACCGCCCGTCGATCAACCTCGGCCGGATCATGGGCGGAGATGCCTTGAACAAAGTCCCCGACACCTGCGTAATCGACGTCGACATCCGCTACCTGCCCGAGCAGGACCCGGCGGAGATCCTCGAGCAGATCGGCTCGATTCCTGACACCAGCGTCGTCTCGACCTTCCGCTGGCCGCCCGTGGACGTCGATCCGGGCTCGCCGTTCGTGCAGGCGCTCGGCGCCGCCGCACGGCCCAACCATGCCGATGAGGTGACCAGCATCGGCCGCGACGGCGCCTCCGACGCCGTAGCCTTCATCCGCGCCGGGACGCCGGCCGTCGAGTTCGGCCCGGTCGGGTCCGGGCACCACGGCCCCGAGGAGTGGGTCTCGGTCGCCTCGCTGGCCGCCTACCGGCAGACGCTCTGCGACTTCGCGCGGACGGCGCCGATCGACCGCGGCGCCGGCAGGGTGGTCCGGTGAGCGACGAGCGCCGCGACGACGAGGGCCGCGACGAGCCGGCCGGCCCGTCCGAGGAAGAGGAGAAGGGCCTCGGCCTGACCGAGGAGTTCGCCCGCCTCGAGCAGGAGATCCGCCGCGAGGTCGGTGGTGAGGGCGACGACGACCCGTCCGTCGAGGAAGAGCCCGCCGACGACGAGCCCGACGCCGGTGAACCCGCCGCTGAGGAGGAACACGTCGCAGAGGAGCCCGTCGCGGACGATGGACCGGCCGCCGGCGAGTGGACCGCTCCCGCCGCCGAGGCGCCCGGCGGCGACACCGAGGAGTGGGCGCTCGAGGGCGGGGAGGAGGAGCCGACCGAGGTTGCCGCCGACCAACCCGGGGAAGAGGACGCCGACGCCTCTACCGCGCCGCCGGGGGCCGAGGAGCCGCCCGACGATCAGGCGACCGAGCACACGGTCGTCCGCCGCGGACCGCCGCCGGTCCCCGTCGCGGCCGGCGGGTACGGCGACGGTGACGAGGCCCCGGAGATCAAGACGCCGGCGCTCTGGTGGCGCTTCCTGACCGCGTCGGTCCTGATCGTCGTCTCGGTCGCCACCGCCGTCTCGGTCTCGTCTCTGCTCCTGCTCACGGATGTCGCCGCGAAGCTCCAGCCGATCCCGGGCCTGCAGGACAAGATCGCCGAGATCGATCCCGGCGACCCGCAGACGATCCTGATCGTCGGCTCCGACAAGCGCACCAACATCGAGGGCGACCCGGGCCGCTCCGACACGACGATGCTGCTCCGCGTCGATCCCGACAAGCAGGTGCTGTCGCTGTTCTCGCTGCCGCGCGACCTCAAGGTCGACATCCCCGGCTACGGCGTCGGGAAGCTCAACGAGGCCTTCTCCTACGGCGGCGTCAAGAAGACGCTGGAGACCGTCAAGGCCCTGACCGGGCTGCAGATCAACCACGTCGTCAACGTCGACTTCAACGGCTTCGCCAAGGCCGTCGACGCGATCGGCTGCGTCTACGTCGACGTCGATCGCCACTACTTCAACGACAACTCGACGGCTCTGAGCTCCTACGACACCTACGCCGCGATCAACGTCAACGCCGGCTATCAGCGGCTCTGTGGCCAGAACGCGCTCGACTACGTCCGCTACCGCCACACCGACACCGACATCGTCCGCGCCGCCCGCCAGCAGGACTTCCTCCGCAACGCCCGCGCCCAGGTCCCGGTCAGCGAGGTGCTGCCGATCATCGGCGGCGACACCGGCAGCAAGCTGATCGACATCTTCACCAACTACACGTCATCCGACATCCACAGCGCCGCGCAGGTGATCGGCGCGCTGAAGGCCTTCCTCGCCGTCAAGGACGTGCCGATCAACCAGATCAGCTTCGACGGCGAGCTCGGGCCGAGCTACGTGACGGCCACGCCGGAGCAGATCCACAAGGCCGTCGACGAGTTCCTCAACGGCAAGGACACCCCGGGCCCGACCGGTGGCAAGAACGCGACCAAGAAGCGCGACGGCTCGAAGGAGAAGAAGAAGAAGGAGAAGAACCCGGCCGATGGCGCGAACGTGATCCCGACCTCCGATGCCCTCGACCCCGAGACCGGGATCAACAAGTTCGACGCGTTCGGGAAGACGTCGGCGCGGCGCCTCGATTTCCCGATCTGGGTTCCGACGGTGGTCGCGCCGGGCTCCACCTACAGCTCCGACTCGCGCCAGTACGACATCAAGGACGAGGACGACAAGAAGCAGCCCGCCTACAAGATGGTGATCGAGTACACCGAGCCCGACCGGCTCCCCGAGTACTACGGCGTCCAGGGGACGACCTGGTCGGATCCGCCGATCCTCAAGGACAGCCACGACACGCAGACGATCGACGGTCGCGACTACGACATCTACTACGACGGCGACCGGGTCCGGATGGTCGCCTGGCACGACGACGACGGCAACTCCTACTGGGTAAGCAATACGCTGCTGCAGACGCTCGACGAGTCGCAGATGCTCGCGATCGCGACGACGACGAAGGAGATCAAGTGAGCGAACCCGTCGGGGTCGTCGGGGTCGGATGGGTCGGCCTCGTGACAGCAGCATGCTTCGCCTCCCAGGGCAACGAGGTCTGGGCGATGGACGTCGAC
>Ga0070660_100001208_pt1 | contig 17532 bp, 13 predicted proteins | sample KBSC33metaG_FD_64670 | JGI IMG/M metagenome (GOLD analysis project Ga0070660, IMG submission 64670) | Corn rhizosphere microbial communities from Kellogg Biological Station, Michigan, USA - KBS C3-3 metaG | ecosystem: Host-associated > Plants > Roots > Rhizosphere > Soil ... | reverse complement strand
GCAATTAAAAGGTTTGACTGATAAAAATATTCTACTGATTCAGAGGCGAAGCATGGATCGGATTCAATCGCTACCAAAGAAAATGGAAGTGAATTTTGAATTAAATAATGCGCAGAAAACTGCTTTGGATGAAATAAGCAAAGCGTTTGAAAAAAAAGAGGTTTGCCTCCTTCATGGTATAACAAGCAGTGGAAAAACTCAACTGTACATTAAGCAAATAGAAAAATTTGTAAATGAAGGAAAGCAAGTATTATACCTTCTTCCGGAGATTACTTTAACAGCACAAATCATCAGAAGGCTACAACTTTATTTTGGCGGAAACATTGCTATCTATCATTCCAAATTTAATAATAATGAAAGAATTGAAATATGGAATAAAATAAAAACAGGTGAACTAAAAATTATTCTTGGCGCCAGAAGCGCTTTGTTTCTTCCTTTTAAAAACCTGGGCCTGATTGTAATTGACGAAGAGCATGATCCATCATTTAAACAACAAGATCCTGCCCCACGCTATAATGCAAGGGATGCCTCTATTTTTTACGCATCGCTTTTTAATGCAAAAGTTTTAATGGGTAGCGCTACTCCTTCTTTGGAAAGCTATTACAATACTCAAAAAAATAAATACGCTTTGGTTACACTTCTCGAAAGATTTGGTGGAACACAATTGCCCGAAATAAAAATCATAGATACCAAAACGGTGGCGGCTTCAAAAAAAGGAAAGGTGATGATTTCACCTCAATTAAAAGCTGCAATAGAAACTGCATTAATGAATGATAAACAGGTAATTCTTTTTCAAAACCGGCGTGGTTATGCACCACTTTTAATATGCGGAACCTGCGGATTTATTCCGCAGTGCGAAAATTGCGCTGTCACATTAACGCTGCATAAATATTCTAATAAATTACATTGCCATTATTGCGGAAATACTTATCCCAAGCCAACAGCATGTCCTGCTTGCGGCAGTGTAAACTGGAAGGAGAAAAATTTTGGAACAGAAAAAGTAGAAGAAGAATTGACTGAAGATTTTCCGAATAACAGGATAGCAAGAATGGACGTAGATGCGGTGAAAGGAAAAAATGCGCATGATACTTTAATCAAATTATTCGAGCAGCATCGCATTGATATATTAGCAGGTACGCAGATGGTGGTAAAAGGTCTGGACTTTGAAAAGGTAAGCCTGGTGGGTGTTCTGGATGCAGATGGCTTGTTGAGTTTTGCAGATTTCAGGGTAAACGAGAGAGCGTTTCAACTCATGGAACAAGTGAGTGGTAGAGCAGGAAGAAAACAGGAAAGAGGTTTGGTACTTATCCAGTCATCTAAAACGGATCATCCGGTTTTATTATTTGTGCAGCAGCATGATTACTCACGCTTTTATGACTTTGAAATGGAAATGCGAAAACAATTTTTTTATCCGCCATTTAGCAGGATTATTCGAGTTACTTTAAAGCATAAGATTAAAGAAATTGTAATGGAAGCTGCAGATGTATTGGGCAATTCTTTAGAAAAAGATTTCAATAATATGGTGGGCCCCGCTGCGCCTGTCATCAATCGTGTAAGAAATATGTACCTGATGGAAATATTGATAAAACTGCAACAGGATTCCGCTTATTTAAAAGCTCAAAAGAAAGTACTCAGCAATCATATTGATTTGTTGAAGTCTCAAAAAAAATTCAGAAGTGTGGTTGTTATTGCTGATGTAGATCCTTTTTAAAAAATAGAATCAACGATAAAAGTTGCTTTACTGAACGAAGTTGCTGACAACTACAAACTGAGCCGCGCCAAGTCCATCATTTCATTATACCTGTAATAATTTACGCCCGTTTTTTTTTGTTTGCTTTCATTTACCATCGCCCTTGCAATATTATTTGCTCCGATAGACCTGTATTTTTCCAACGGCCCTAAAAGAAGAAAAGAAAGCAAATCCATTACAGTTTGTGCGATAGCTTCTCCGGTCCGGTTTTCGTTCCGTTTGCCATTTATTAAAGACGGTTGAAAAATGCTAAGGCTTACAAATGGGATTTCTTTCAACGCTTTTTCTGTTTTGCCTTTTAATTTTAAATAAAAGTTAGAAGCGTTTTCGTTAGCGCCGATGGCAGAAACGACCAAAAACTTTTTATAATTTTTTGAAATGCCAATCTTCGCAGCATTTACAGGAATACCAAAATCAATATCTTCATACAAAGTTTTATTACCTTTTACTTTCTTTTGTGTGGTACCAACACAGGAAAAAATCACGTCACCTTCGCCGAATTTTTGCGTGTAATCATCCATGTCATTAAAGTTCACAATTTCCTGCTGTAGTTTTGGATGACTCCTGTTTATTTTTCGCCTGGTAAGAACACGAACTGTTACGAAATTTTCATCTTTCAGTAATTCTTCGAGCACTAAATTTCCAGTTAGTCCCGTTGCGCCTAAAACTACTGCTGTTAATTCATTCATATTTTGCTATTTTGCCGGTAATTATTATTTATGCAAGTTCATCAAAAATATTCACTGAAAAAATACAACACTTTTGGAATTGATGCAATAGCAAAATATTTTGCAACATTCTTATCAGCGGATACCCTTGGAGAATTGCTCGACAACAATAAAAATGTTCCTTCAAAAATGATTCTTGGCGGAGGAAGCAATGTTCTTTTTACTAAAGATTATGATGGGTTGGTTTTAAAAAACGAAGTGTCGGGAATTCAAATTATTTCTGAGGACGATGAATTTATTTTTATCAAAGCGGGTGCCGGCGAGGTTTGGCACCGCTTTGTATTGTATTGTATATCGAACAATTTTTGCGGCGTTGAAAACCTTTCCCTCATTCCGGGAAACGTAGGCGCTTCGCCGATGCAGAATATCGGCGCTTATGGCGTAGAAATAAAAGATGTTTTTTATGAACTCGAAGCTTTTCATCTCGAAGAAAAAATAGTTCAAAAATTTTCAGCAAAGGATTGTGAATTTGGTTATCGCGAAAGTGTTTTTAAAAAGAAATATAAAAACCAGTTTGCAATTTTAACTGTTACTTACCGGCTCAGAAAAAAGCCTGAATTTAATATTTCGTATGGCGCTATAGAAGATGAACTAAAAAAAATGAACATTAAAAATTTATCTGTAAAAGCTATATCTGACGCGGTTATCAACATCCGGACTTCTAAATTACCTGACCCGAAAGTTATCGGAAACGCGGGAAGTTTTTTTAAGAATCCCATAATAGACGGCCACCAATTACACGAATTGCACGAATTAGAAAATCAAACAGGACAAAAAATCCCTTACTATAATGTAGATGAAAATCATTTTAAAATTCCTGCGGGATGGCTGATTGAGCAATGCGGCTGGAAAGGTTTTAGAAAAGGCGATGCCGGTTGTTATGATAAACAAGCTTTGGTATTGGTAAACTATGGTAATGCCACCGGTAAAGAGATTTATGATTTAAGTGAAGAGATAAAAATTTCTGTAAAAGAAAAGTTTGGAATTGATTTGGAAAGAGAAGTGAATATTCTCTAAAAATGTTGCTTTACTGCTGCTTGTATGCTTGGAGGTAAAGAACAAACCACTAATGACCTTGAAATGTTTGATGTCATCGTGTCAGCTAAAAATGAATGGCACTTCTTTTGTAAAAAGATTGAAAAAAATAAATATGCAAAAAGGAAATATAAGAGTTCAAACGGAGAATATCTTCCCAATCATTAAGAAGTTTCTTTACAGTGATCATGAGATTTTCATTCGCGAACTGGTAAGTAATGCGGTAGATGCAACTCAGAAGTTGAAAACTTTGGCCTCCAATGGCGAAGTGAAAGGCGATATTGGCAATATTGACATTCATGTGAAGATTGATAAAGACAAGAAAACACTCACCATTTCTGATAAAGGTGTGGGAATGACGGAAGAAGAAGTAGATAAATATATTAACCAGGTTGCATTTAGCGGCGCTGAAGAATTTTTAGAAAAATACAAAGGGAAAAATGAAGCCAATATTATCGGCCATTTTGGATTGGGATTTTATTCCTCATTTATGGTTAGTGACAAGGTTGAAATTATTTCAAAAAGCTATAAAGAGGATGCTAAACCCGTAAAGTGGGAATGTGACGGAAGCCCGGAATATTCTTTCGAAGAAACTAAAAAGAAAGAGAGGGGAACCGATATTGTACTTTTTGTAAATGAAGAAAGCAGAGAATTTTTAGAGCCTGAAAGAATACGGCACATGCTCGAAAAATTCTGCAGATTTTTACCTGTTCCTATTTTCTTTGAAGACAAGCAAATAAATAATCCAAATCCGGCATGGACAAAGAAACCTGCCGACCTCACAACACAGGATTACCAGGATTTTTATAAAGAGCTTTATCCTTTTAGTGAAGCGCCTTTATTCTGGATACATTTAAATGTGGATTATCCTTTTGATCTTACCGGAATTCTGTATTTCCCTAAAGTGAAAAAGAGTTTTGAAATTCAAAAAGATAAGATACAACTCTACAGCAACCAGGTTTTTGTTACAGATGAAGTAAAGGATATTGTTCCTGAATTTTTAATGTTATTGCATGGTGTTATTGATAGTCCGGACATTCCGTTAAACGTAAGTAGGAGTTATCTCCAGGGCGACCCGAATGTAAAAAAGATAGGCTCTTACATAACCAAAAAAGTTGCTGACAAATTAGAAGAGCTTTTTAAAGATGATAGAAAATCTTTTGAAGAAAAATGGGAAAGCCTGGGGCTGTTTGTAAAGTATGGAATGATAACAGATGATAAGTTTTTAGAGAAGGCCAACAAATTTAATTTGTTTGAAGATGCTACCGGTGGTAAGTTTTATACATTGGAAGAATATAGAACTGAAACTGAAGCGTTGCAAAAAAATAAAGAAGGAAAATTGGTAATGTTATATACCACTGATCCGGTGCAGCAAAATAGTTTTATAAAAGGCGCCGAACAAAAAGGATATAAAGTTGTAAAGCTGGAAACTATTGTGGATGCGGCGTTTATCAATAATATGGAGATGAAATGGAACGACGTGCAGTTTGTGAGAGTTGATGCCGATATATTAGAAAATCTGGTTGATAAAAATGAAAGTAATGAAAGTGTTTTAAGCAAAGAAGAAGAAGAAAAACTGAAAGGATTATTTTCTGTAGAAATTCCTGAATTGCACACAACAATAGAAGTGAAAGGATTGTCAGCAGAATCAGCTCCGGTAATTGCCACACGTCCCGAATTTATGAGAAGAATGAAAGACATGGCAATGAATGGCGGTGGCGGAATGGGAAGCTTTTATGGAAATATGCCTGAAGAAGTTACCCTGACTGTAAATGGAAATCATCCAATTTATCAATCTATTTTGAAAGAAGATAATAAAGATCAACAGGGGGAGTTAGTCAAAAATTTAACCGACCTCGCCTTGCTTTCGCAGGGTTTATTAAAAGGAAATGAATTGACTACTTTCATCAACCGGAATATTGAAATGATGGAAGGAAAAACAGCGAAACCTAAAAGCAAAATTATTACAGAAATATGATCTACTATCTTCAATAAAGAAAAGCCATCCCGGAATAAGGGATGGCTTTTGTATTTATGGCAAAGTATAGTAAAGCAACAAATAATAGGTATTTCTATTTTTTATCCCTGCACGACCACAACGTTTATCTGAAAAACAATGTTGAACAAAAAAAACAATCTATTTTTAAACACGCTACGAAGAGCCTTAATTTTCACAAACCTTCCTCCCCTCCCTAACTATGATTTCAATCACTTCATGTATGTCTTTTTTTGAAGTCCTGAAATTTACTATGCAAGCTCTTAAACAATATTTATCTTCCACTACTGCATTGGATAAAAACACTTCACCTCCCTGTTGCAACCGGTTCAATAATTTTTCATTCAGCGTGTTCAAATTTGCTTCATTCATCTTTTCTTCATTCGCATGTTTAGGCACATAACGCATTGTGGCGATGCTTAGGTTTTGCGTTATTGCTTCCAACTCTTCATGCTTTTGCGCCTCTTCAAATAAAAGTTTCGATAAATCTATGTCTTCATTTATCATTTTTATATAGCCATTCTTTCCTGCCTGCTGCAAGGCCATCCAGACTTTTAATGCCCGGAAACCTCTTGAGTTTTGAAACCCATATTCGTAATAATTTAGCGTTGGTTCGTCAACGCTGTTGTCGAAGTTATAGTAAACCGGATGTGCACTGTAGGTGTCAATCAAATGCTGAGGATTTTTTACCAACGTACAACCCGCTTCCAGTGGCGCATACAACCATTTGTGTGGATCAATCGCAATGGAATCAGCTTCCTGAATTCCCTTAAATAAATCTTTGTATTCCGGAACTGCCGCAGCAGGAATTCCATACGCACCATCAATATGAAACCATAAATTATGCGTTTTGCAGATGGCCGCTATTTCTGAAAGGTTATCTACTACACCCGTGCTTACATCACCCGCATTTCCAATTACGAGGAAAGGTTTTTTGCCATTCTCTACATCTTCACTAATTGTTTTTGATAAAACTTCCGTATTCATTTTATTATTCCTGTCGGTGGGTATCCGTCGGATTGCTTTTGTGCCATGGCCAAATAAGGTCGCCGCCTTGTCAATCCATGTATGCGTTGCTCTCGAGCAATAGAATACCATTTCACACTCAGTGTTTGCCAAGCCGTCTTCTTTCATATTCTTTGGCGCTTTGGCAGTTCTCGCCGCTAAGAAGGCGTTAAGGTTTGCCATGTTTCCTCCGCTCACTAATACACCTCCATAAGAAGGAGCGACACCTATAAATTCTGCCAGCCATTGTATCGTTTGCTTTTCGATAGCCGTAGCCATTGGGCTTAGAATATTAGCCCCTACATTTGGGTTCACAACAGAAGCCAACAGATCAGCCAATGCACCTATTTGAGTAGGCGAAGACGTGATGTAGCCAAAGAATTTTGGATGCCCGTTGAGCAGGGAATGATTGAGTAATAAATCAGAAGTCCTGATAAATAATTCCGAACCGGAAGATCCATCTACCGGCAAGGAATTATTTCCCAAAACTGATTGGATCTGTTTCGGGGTTTCTCCGGTAGTAACGGGCTTTGTATTAATGGTATCATAAAAATCAGCGATGGTATCTATCAAGCGATACCCGATTTCTTTGAAATCATTTTTATCAATTTCTACCGGCGATACCCGACTGTTTTCATTGTTCATAAATGTAATTTTTGTTTGCCAAAGAATGATTCCGATTAATGAAATTTAATGTTCAAAGCATTGCTGAAAGCGGATTGCGCAAATGTCAATTGCGCCCCACAACCAGTTTTTTTTAAATATCTCACTACTAAGTTTAAATACCTCACTACCAAGCCAAGACAGTTTGAAAAACTAAAAATGAAGGTAAATAGAAAAAGCTGTTATTTGCTTGTCTGCTGGAATCCCAGAAAAACATTTACCCGAATCCTTTATCTTTATCCTTCAATATTGTTTTTATCATTGTCTGCCATCTCCTACTATATTTCGTTGCCATTTATTTACCTGTTGTCTGCAACACCTTTTTTCATATTATACCGTTTGTCGGATGGGGTTTATTTCGTTCTGTACCATTTACTGGGCTATCGCAAGAAAGTAGTATTAGCTAATTTAAAAAATTCATTTCCTGAAAAAACGGAAGAAGAAATTAATGGTATTTGCAAAAAATATTACCACCATCTTTGCGATCTTTTTTTAGAAGTACTTAAAACGTTGACCATTTCTAAAAAAGCAATGATAAAGCATTGTGCTTTTGACCCCGAAACAAAAAAATTGCTTGACCGCCTTGCAGACGAAAGAAAAAGTGTAATTCTTGTATTAGGGCACCAGGGCAACTGGGAATGGGCTGGTAGCTCGTTTAGTTTGCTTTGCAAGCAACAGTTATACGTAATTTATCACCCGTTAAGTAATAAATATTTTAATGGGTTGATGCATAGAATCCGCACGAGGTTCAAAGGAAAAACAATAACCATGCGGGATACTTATAAGGAGATGTTGCTAAGCAAAAGAAGTGGAGAAATAAGCGCCACCGCTTTTTTGGCCGATCAGACCCCCCATCCTAAAAATGGCTATTGGACTCATTTTTTAAGCCAGGAAACACCAGTATTCCGTGGAACAGAACTGATTGCAAAAAAACTTAACTATCCTATTGTATATGCATCTATTAAAAAAATAAAACGTGGTTATTATGAAATTTTCGCGGAAATTCTTGAGGAGTTTCCAACTCAAACATCAGACGGAATGTTGAGTGAATTACATACCCGAAAGTTAGAAAAAGATATTATTGAACAGCCGGAAACCTGGCTCTGGAGCCACAGAAGATGGAAACATCAAAGGCCGGTTGACCTGGGAATTGCCAATTCTACAAAATAATTCACCAGCAATTCTGCAATACTCCATTTAAAGATTTTAAACAGGAATAATTTTTGAGAATATTTCCATTAAAAATAATTTACTATGGACAAGAGAGTAAAATTAAGTTCGATGGAAAAAATGCTTCGCGAGTTGGACGACATTGTAAATAGTCAAACTTCCTTATTGAAAAAGGTGGCCCAATTAGAAGCTGAAAATATTAATCTTGGTAATAGCCTTTTGGAAAAACAATTGCCCGAGATATACGCTGAAGCAGATGAAACCCTATCTGTGGCTATTAAGCTACAAGAGGAATTCACTATTGCGAAAGACAAATTCATAAAAGATAATAAATTAGATGAAGTAGTGCCTGAAGCATAAAATTATCTTCAGTGCCGCGATAATTTATTTCTGGTGAAGACCATAAAATCAGTCGGTGGAATTTTTTCTATTCCGTTTTGCTTTAGCAAGGTAACTATTTGCCCGCGATGATAAGTTTGGTGATTGAATAAATGCAATAAAACTTCGTTTACCGGCTGTTTAAAAAATTCTTTTTTTGAATTATAATACGCAAAAACATGGGTAAGATTTTTCTCATTAGATTCAGTTACCCAGTCGCTCCAATGTTTTGATAATGTTAATAATTTTGTTGAAACCAGTTCCATATTTCCATTGGGGTCTTTGTCGGGCATTTGTACATGATCCTGTAATTTGAGACGTTGCCACCAGATGTCTTCCACTTCCATCAAATGAACCAGCGTTTTATAAATGCTTCCAAAACTACTTCCTGTTTCTTTATGCAAAATTTCAAAAGAAACAACGCCTAATTTTGCTAACAAAGTTTTATTAGCCCATAGATTATATGCGGCATACTTTTGAAGAAGTTCTTTCATTTTTTAGTGCAAAGAAAAGAAGAAAATAAATATCCGGATATTGATATAAGAGGAATATTAGCTGTCAGCCATTTTGAAAATGCTTGAAAAACTTTAATTTACTGTGTTTAATCTTAATGAAGGCGGTAAACTTCCGTTTTTTTTAATTTGTTTTTTGTAAATGATGAAAATGCAGACTTATTTCATTTAAATAATTCCAAATAATTAAAAAGGGTTATTTGTGAACAGTTTGCAAAATTATCAGAGGAATATTGTTTTTGGGTTTTTTGGATAAATTTAAAACCGAATAAAGTATTTATATTCGCATAAGAAAGTAACCCATTCACAATAAGAGAGAAAACCTTTCGTTAATAAATCTGCAAAACGAATGTACATGACAAAATCATTATCCCCCGGGAAACTCGCGCTCATAGCTTTGACTGCATTAGTAGCTTTCCCTTCTTGTAAAAACGGAGGAATCTTTGGAAAAAAGAAAGAAAAATCATCGGTGACCGGATGGAATTACGATGATAAAAATTATGGAAATTTCCATGTTCTTAAAGCAAAAGAACAGAAGACCGGCCCCGGCCTTGTATTTATCCAGGGTGGTACTTTTGTAATGGGCGCTAAAGAAGAAGATGTAATGGGAGACTGGAATAATGTTCCCCGCCGCGTAAGTGTCAACTCGTTCTATATTGATGAGACAGAGGTTGCCAACGTTCATTACCGCGAATATCTTTATTGGCTTTCTAATACGTTTGACAATGATACAACCATTATGAGGATGGCGCTGCCCGATACATTGGTATGGAGAAGTGAACTGGCTTATAATGAACCTTATGTAGATTATTATTTCCGTTATCCGGCTTATAATTATTATCCCGTGGTAGGTGTATCGTGGGAGCAGGCACATGATTTTTGCGTTTGGAGAACAGATCGTGTAAATGAAAAATTATTAATTGACAAGGGCTATTTGAATAAAAAAGCGCCATTATCTGCCATGAAGGGCGGGGAAGGAGAGGCTACTTTTAATACAGATACTTACCTGATGGCTCCGGATATGATCAGTAATAAAACAGCGCCAAAAAAAGATGCTTTAAAAGATGTGAGTGGAAGGCCCAGGAAAGTGGCGACATTTGAAGATGGGATTTTACTACCCGGTTATCGTCTTCCTACCGAAGCTGAATGGGAATATGCCGCTTATGGAATTATAGCACAAAATCCTAAACCACGTACCAAGGAAAAAAATCATGGCGAAGAAGTGCTTTCCAACCAGCAGGTTTATTCGTGGAGCAAAAATGTAAACGGGCTTCGTGATAATCGCCGCGGCAGTTGGCAAGGAGAGTTTCTTGCAAACTTTAAAAGAGGCAGTGGCGATGTGATGGGCGTTGCAGGAGGACTTAATGACCGCGCTGCTATTCCCGGTCCAATTAAATCATATTATCCAAATGGATATGGTCTGTATAACATGAGTGGCAACGTGAGCGAATGGGTTGCAGATGTTTATCGCCCGATGACTTCAATTGATGAGAGCGATGTAAATCCTTATCGTGGAAATAAATTTGAAGAATATTATAAAGATGATCAGGGAGAATACGTAAGAGATACTTTGGGAAGGTTGAAAAAAGTGGTAGTAACAGATGCTGAAGCTTCTACAAGGCGTAACTATCAAAAAGGTGATGTAATCAACTATCTTGATGGTGATTCTATATCAAATGTAACTTATGGATACGGCGTTACAACATTAGTTAGTGATAAATCAAGAGTCATTAAAGGTGGAAGCTGGGATGATATGCCTTACTGGTTGTCTCCGGGAGCGCGCCGCTTTATGGAAGAAGATCAATCAAGTAGTACCGTTGGTTTCCGTTGTGCAATGACACGCCTGGGTAGCCCAGAAGGAAATGGTTTCAAAGAAGGTAATATCTTTGGTACCAGAAAACAGAATAAAAGTAAAAATTAAAGATTTTAATAAATAAACTAACAGCCTCTTATTGAAAAAATGAGAGGCTGTTTGATTTTTAATCCGGTTTCCCTCTTATCCGTGTCTCACGGGTTGCAAAAAATGTTGTAAAAGTAACTTTTGACACATGGATTTGGGAGAATAAAAATCTTTAAAAAATATTGGTTTACTGGCGCTTGGGAATAAAAACAAAAACCGGTATATTTATTTGTTTACTGTAAAATTTAAAGCAGTAGTTCAATTAAAAAAAAACTATTTTGCTTTTTGAAATTAATTTAGCACGCGGATTTACTTCATAATTTTGCGCTTAAAATTTTAAAATAATTTCCAAACAACAGGATTACATGTTTGAGTTTCATGCTGACAGAAAAAGATATTTTGATATTCAATTATTAAATGCCGAAAAATATATCTTGCCATTTATTGAATCCAGTTTTGAGATCAAAAATGGAATGCGTGTAATGGAAATAGGCTGTGGCGAGGGCGGTGTTTTAAAAGCATTTGTAGATAAAGGATGCGAAGGAGTGGGCGTGGAATTTGATTTGATAAGAATTGAAAATGGTTCTCAGTGGTTGGGAGAAGATATAAAAGCAGGAAGAATTTCTTTTGTAGCAAAAGATATTTACGACACTAATGTAGAAAGTCTTGGAGGAAAATTTGATATTATTCTGCTGAAAGATGTAATAGAGCATATTCATGATCAATCCAGATTATTAGCAAGGTTAAAAGATTTTCTGAATCCTTCAGGAATTATTTTTTTTGGTTTCCCACCCTGGCAAATGCCGTTTGGAGGGCATCAGCAATTATGTAAAAAAACGCTATCAAAGGTTCCTTATTTTCATTTACTGCCGCGGGCTATTTATAAAGGGCTTTTAAAATTATTTAAAGAACCTGAAGATGTAATTCCTGTTTTATTAGAAATAAAAGATACTGGTATTTCTATCGAACGATTTGAAAAAATTGTAAAGAAAACCAATTACTCAATAGTGGATAAAATACATTATCTCTTTAACCCCATTTATGAATATAAATTTAATTTAAAACCAAAGAAACAAAACAGGTTAGTAGCTAAAATTCCTTACATAAGAAATTACGTAACCACTTGTGTCTATTATATTATCAAATCAAAATAATTTGCTCCGATTCTTTCCACCTTGTTAATTTATTTCGGATGCGGGCTGCCTTCCACTTAATATTTGTAAACTTGCCGAAACTGAAATATTAATAGTATTTGTAGCGTTCTCTAACCTAAAGAAAGATATTTTTATGATGAAACGGATTTTTAAAATAACGGGAATTATTCTTCTCGCCTTGATTGTAATTGCTTTTTTACTTCCTGTAATCTTCAAGGGAAAGATCATGGAAATAGCAAAGAAAGAAATCAATAAAAATGTGAACGCCAGGGTTGATTTTAAGGATGTGAATATATCCCTCTTCAGGCATTTCCCCCGTGTGGCAGTGGGGCTCGAAGATTTACAAGTAATTGGCTTGAACGATTTTTCAAAAGATACACTGATTGCAGCCAAACAAATTGATGTTGCGATGAATCTGATGAGCCTTTTTGGCAACTCGGAGATGAAGATATATTCTGTTACCATTAATAAGCCAAGAATTCATGCAATCGTAAATAAAGAAGGAAAAGCCAATTGGGATATTACTAAACCTGATACCACTTCAACGCAGGCAAAAGAAAGTGATTTTAAACTTTCTCTTAAAAAATATGCGATCAATGACGGCTATATTAGTTATGTAGATATTCCCGGGAATATGAGCAGCGAAATATTCCATCTTGATCATTCCGGAAGCGGAGATTTTACGTCTGATCTGTTCACGTTGAAAACAAAAACATCTGCAGAATCCGTTTCGTTCACTTATGCAAGCATTCCTTACCTGGTTAATGCCAAAGCTTCTCTGAATGCAGATATCCAGGTGGATAATAAGAACGATAAATACACTTTTAAAACTGATGATATTGCATTAAATGATCTGAAACTTTCGACAGAAGGATATTTCCAATTTGTAAATGACAGCACTTACGGGATGGACATAAAATTCAATGCGCCTTCTACTGAATTCAAAACTTTATTATCGCTCATACCTGCTGTTTATAATAATGATTTTGCTAAAATTAAAACCAGTGGCAAAGCGGTATTTAATGGTTTTGTAAAAGGCGAATACAATTCTGTAAAAATGCCCGCGTATAATATAAACCTTAATGTGGAAAATGGATTTTTTCAATATCCCGATTTGCCGCAGCCGGTTAAAAATATTGAATTAGCTGTAAAAGTGGATAACCTTGACGGCGTTACGGATAATACTGTCGTAAATATTTCAAAAGGCCATATTGAGTTTGGTAACGACCCTTTTGACTTTACATTATTATTGAAAAATCCGGTTACGGTTCAATATATTGAAGCTGCCGTAAAAGGAAAACTGAATCTTGCGCAGGTAACCCAATTTGTAAAATTAAGTGGGAATACCAAACTGTCCGGACTTTTAGATGCGGATGCATCAGCTAAGGGAAATTTGGCCGTTATCACGCAACAAAAGCCGGGGCCATTTACAGCAAATGGTTTTATCAATATCGCCAATCTGAATTATTCATCCAATGATTTTCCGCAACCCGTTAGTAACAGTAATATTCAAATAAAATTTGAAAATCTTGATGGTGTCGCGGATCATACAATCATTCAAATCCCTGCTGCTCATATAGAAATTGGCAATAACCCCATTGATTTTAATGTGCTGATTAAAAATCCGGCAACAGTACTTTATTTCGATGGAGCAGCAAAAGGGAAATTCAATCTCGCTTCTGCAGGCCAGTTTACCACCTTTGAGCCGGGCACAAAATTATCAGGATTACTTTCTGCAAATATTGCTTTTAAAGGCAATAAAGCTGCTATTGATAAAAAAGATTATGAAAAGATTGATATATCAGGCACTTTTAATGTATCTGATGTCAATTATATCAGTAAAGATTATTTGGGTGGAATAGAAGTGAATAATGCGGCTTTTACTTTTAATCCCAAAAATATTACGCTCAATTCGTTAAATGCCAAATATCTTAAATCAAATATCACAGCCAATGGATCCATTGATAATGCGATTGGGTATGCATTAAAAGATGAACCCATTGCAGGAAACTTAAATGTACATGTTGACAAATTAAACCTGAATGATTTTATGGGAACTGACACAGCTACAAGCAGTAATGCTGCGTCAGCGCCATTCGCGGTTCCAAAAAATATTGACTTCGCGTTAAATGCCGCCGTGGATAAACTGACTTATGATAAAACCGAATACGACAATGTAAAGGGCACGGTGATAATTAAAGACGAAACAGTGAACCTGAAGAATCTGCAAATGAACGCCCTTGGTGGAACGATTGGCCTCAATGGTTCTTATTCTACTAAAAATGATAAAAATCATCCTGATATTTCATTAGCTTACGATGTAAAAAACCTGGATGCAGGGAAGACTTTTTATGCTTTTAATACCGTTCAAAAATTAATGCCGGTCGGGAAATTTATTTCAGGAGCAATCAATTCGCAACTGACGATGAATGGTAAACTCGGCGCGGGTATGATGCCGGATTTAACGACGCTTACGGGAAAAGGAGATGTACTTTTATTAAATGGATTTTTGAAAAAATTCGCTCCCGTTGAAAAATTAGCTCAAACATTAAACGTGGCCGACTTAGAGGGTTTCTCACTTAAAGATGTCAAAACCTATTTTGATTTTGCCAATGGCAAAGTTTTGGTGAAGCCATTCCACGTAAAAGTAAAAGACATTGATATGGAAATAGGCGGCGTACATGGATTAGACCAATCTATCAACTACGTGATTGGGATGAAATTGCCCCGTAGCTTAATGGGTGCCCAGGGCAATGCATTAGTCAATAACCTTGCGCAGCAGGCTTCCGCCAAAGGAATTCCGGTCAAATTGAGTGACTATATTAATCTGAATGTAAAAATGGAAGGCTCAATGACGAATCCTGTTATTAAAACAGACTTGAATGAAGCGGCCGGCACTGTAGCCGATGAGATGAAGCAGCAGGCTGCAGATTTTGTGAAAAATAAAATAGATAGCACAAAGAGTACCATTAAAGACTCTGTTAATACATTAAAAAATCAAGTGGTGTCAGACCTTAAAGAAAATGTTGTCAAACAATTATTGGGTGGAGAAAAAGACAGTACATCTTCTTCAGAAAAACCATTAGAGAATGTAAAGAAAAATGCAGAGAAAACGATAAAGAATACCTTGAACAGCCTGATTAAAAAGAAGGATACTACAAAAAACCAATCATGAAATTTCTTAGATAGTAAAGTGAGAATTAACTCTTCTTACCTCAGAAAGAATGAAAGAATGTTTATTTGGTCAGTCAATAAGTTCTATAACTGTTACAAACTTTCTTTTGCTCCTTCTACCAGTACGGTAGTTTTATTATTCATTACTTCCACAAAGCCGCCCTGGATTGCATATTGAGAAGAGGAGTTTTTATCTTTGAGAATTTTTAGTTTGCCGGCTTTCAAAGCGCTCACAATAGGAGCATGTTTTTCAAGCACTTCAAATACACCACCAATTCCGGGTAGTTGGACGCCATAAACTTCCCCACTAAAAATTTTTTTCTCCGGTGTTAATATTTCTAAATTCATATTCTTTTAATTAGCTGATTGGCTAATTAGCTAATCAGCTAATTAGGAGTTCGCCGCTTCCATCATTTTTTTACCTTTCGCTATAGCATCATCCAGGTTTCCTACCAGGTTAAATGCTGCTTCAGGATATTCATCTACTTCGCCATCCATAATTGCGTTGAAACCACGGATAGTATCTTCGATAGAAACCAATACGCCTTTCAATCCTGTAAACTGCTCTGCCACGTGGAAAGGTTGTGAAAGGAAACGCTGAACCCTGCGTGCACGGCTTACTGTTAGTTTATCTTCATCGCTTAATTCATCCAAACCAAGAATAGCAATAATATCCTGCAATTCTTTATAGCGCTGTAAAGTTAATTTTACCCTGTTGGCACAATCGTAATGCTCATCACCCACAATTGCCGGAGAAAGAATTCTTGAAGTAGAATCCAAAGGATCCACTGCAGGATAAATCCCCAAATCAGCAATCTTTCTGCTCAATACCGTTGTAGCATCCAGATGCGCGAAAGTAGTTGCAGGAGCAGGATCTGTCAAATCATCTGCAGGCACATATACCGCCTGAACAGAAGTGATAGAGCCATTTCTTGTAGAAGTAATTCTTTCCTGCATCAATCCCATTTCTGTAGCAAGTGTAGGCTGATAACCCACTGCAGAAGGCATCCTTCCCAGCAAGGCAGAAACTTCAGAACCCGCTTGAGTAAAACGGAAAATGTTATCTACGAAAAATAAAATATCTTTTCCTTTTCCGGTGCCATCGCCGTCACGGAAATATTCAGCAACAGTTAATCCGCTCAAAGCCACACGTGCCCTTGCTCCCGGCGGCTCATTCATTTGCCCGAATACAAACGTTGCTTTTGAATCTTTTAAATCTTCCATATTCACCGCGTCCAAATCCCATCCGCCTTCTTCCATACTGTGAATAAATTTATCACCGTATTTCATGATGCCGGCTTCAATCATTTCACGCATCAGGTCATTTCCTTCACGGGTTCTTTCTCCCACACCTGCAAACACTGATAAACCGCTATATGCTTTTGCAATATTGTTGATCAATTCCTGTATTAGTACGGTTTTACCAACACCTGCACCACCAAACAAACCGATTTTTCCTCCTTTTGCGTAAGGCTCAATAAGGTCAATTACTTTAATACCGGTAAATAAAATTTCTGTAGCGGTACTCAGGTTTTCAAATAATGGCGGCTTATTATGAATCGGACGGCCATTCTTTTTGCTTACCTGCGGCAAGCCGTCAATAGCATCGCCGGTCACATTAAATAAACGTCCGTTAATATCTTCACCCACGGGCATTAATATCGGCGAGCCTGTATCAACCACTTCTATACCGCGTTTCAGCCCTTCTGTACCATCCATTGCTATGCAACGAACACTGTCTTCACCCAAATGTTGCTGAACTTCCAACACCAGTTTATCACCATTTTCTTTAGTAAGTTCCAGCGCGTGGAATATTTCAGGAAGCTTGTTATCGCCTTCAAAATGTACGTCCACAACTGCTCCGATTATCTGTTTAATTTTTCCGGTATTTGCCATAAAATTTATTATTAAAAGTCCTTATTTCAATTTGGCGGCAAAGGTAAGGGATACAGTTAAAAAAGACAACAATCATTAGAGAATAATTTCGCTGTTTTTGCGTCTTAGAGCCTTTTTAATAGCTTTCTTTATTTTCACATGGGAATTTGGAAAGAGAACCGGAAATGTTTT
>Ga0070660_100001201_pt1 | contig 17564 bp, 17 predicted proteins | sample KBSC33metaG_FD_64670 | JGI IMG/M metagenome (GOLD analysis project Ga0070660, IMG submission 64670) | Corn rhizosphere microbial communities from Kellogg Biological Station, Michigan, USA - KBS C3-3 metaG | ecosystem: Host-associated > Plants > Roots > Rhizosphere > Soil ... | reverse complement strand
TTCAAAATCCCTGTCTGCCAGGTCATAAGGCAAATGATCTGCGATTGCGGAATCCTCATACTGTTCAACGATAGGGTCACATTCGGCAGAAAGGTCCAGAGAAATAGAAAATGCAGTTTCAGTAGGGCCTCCATGCCTGAAGGCTTCCCGTTCCCGCATTTCAAGAAAGCCTACTGCACACACCTTGTTAAAAATTTCATCAGCCATTTTCAGGTTATCGTATGGAAAGCCAATAGTAACAGCAGCGCCCAGGTACAGTTGCTTGGCTAATTCAATTAGTTCATCAGGGCTAAAGGAAATCGTAATTTCTTTCATAATAAAGTCATTTTTATGACCACATCCGTGGCACGTTCTAAAAAAAGTTTACAGGTTAAGTGCTCCAAAGATTGAGACAGTTGAAAATTCCTGCTCATGCTTGCAAAATACCCATAACTTCTGAATGAACAGAAATTGAACTAACGCTTTCTTACTTTCCCGACATTCCTTTAAACAATCCAGCCAATACAGTAAAAGCATTTTTAACTACATTTTCATTTTCCACAGGTATATGTAAATAGGTTTGCCCGGTAGCTTCATCTTTTTTGGTAATGGATTGCAACAGGTTTTCAGTTGCTTTTGCATCTGATAATACATTGCCTAATTGGGTAAAGAATGAGGAGGCTGTTTGTATCAATTGCTGTTCCGGTTTAGCATTGAATGATTCAGGTTGTTGTTCTTTTGGCGGAGTGGTTTGTTTTACATCATCGTCTTCATAAGTTGTAGGCGCTTCTTTCATTTTGGCTTCTACCGGTTTTTCTACCGAGGTTGCTTCCTCACTTTCGCTGTCAACGTCTGATGTAGTAATGGCGTCGTCCTCAAACAGGCTTTCAATGCCTTTCATAAACACATTGAACTTGCTGTCGCCCACAAAAATATTTGATTCTCCATTATCTAATATTCCTTCTGCTAAAGCCCTTTTAAATTTAAGTTTTCCCAACATGCCGTGTTCAATGGTATTGCGGGCTACAAAGTTGATGACACTTACATTTCTTTTTTGTCCTTGCCGGTAGATGCGCGAAATACGTTGTTCCAGCACAGCAGGGTTCCAGGGCAAATCCATATTGAACAACATGGAGCCTGCCTGCAAGTTAAGCCCTACGCCGCCTGCATCGGTTGAAAGAAAAATGCGGCAGTTATCATCATTATTAAACCGGTCGAATAAATCTTTTCGTTTGTGGCTTGGCACCTTCCCATTTAAATTGGCATAACCGATTTTTTGATTGTCTAATTCAGAAGCTATCAACCTGGTAAATCTTACCCCTTGCAAGCTATAAATAATGCAACAGGGTCTTGCTTCGCCTTGGTGGCCCAGCCAAGGTTGAGTTCCACGGTCAAGGCGGCCTTATCAGGATTGAAAAATGAAAAATGGGGATGATTTATCTGTAATCCTGCCCACTTTTTTATTCCAGTAAACAAACATATTCACGCTATTTCTATTTTTCTTTATTATAACAGATATGTATAAACGATAATCAAAAGATTTAATTTTGATCAGAGATAAACGGGGTTGTAATTCGTATGCAGCGTTATCTAAACAGGAATTCGGATTATTTATCTTTCTACTGTAAGTATTTTAATAAAAAATTTTTACAAAATATTTTCCAATTCTTTCTTCACCAATCTTAAATTAATAAAGATGGTTAATACAAATAAAAACAGGGCGGTAGTCCACACACTCCAATGAAGAAAGTAAGAAAGTTTTTCTGTTTTTACGAATGCTAATTGCATAAAAAGAAAATGAAGAATTTGTGTTAGTGCCAGTGCTGCAACGATAATGCTTAAGTAAACTGGCAGCCATGTTTTGGCTACGCTGTTTGCCAGCCAGCGCGGAGAGTAACCAAGCGTAAGCAGCAACTGCAAATTATTTTTACTTTTTGCAATCATTAATTGCAGGTAAAAGGAAAATAACATCAATGCAAGAACGATTACCAGGATGCCGAATACGCCCAATGCACTAACAATATTTTGTAAAATACTTTTGATGCGGCTGAACTTTACTTTGTCTTTATTGAGATGATAATTTTGTTGATCTAAATAAGAAATGAGTTTGGGGTCGTTGGCATCTTTTGTTTTAATATAAACCCTGGCTGCATGTACAGTCGTGTCATTCATGAAATGAAGATTGCTCCAGGTCATAAAAGATGTTGGTACCAGTATAGAATTAATACGATCGCTCAAAGCCACTATGTTTCCTTTGAAATTTTGCGATCCATAAGGCCCTGAACATTCTAAAATAATATTGATAGAAGAGATAGTTTTTGCAGAAAGCTGTGGCAAGCCTTGTGCAGGAGCAAATACGTTATACATCTCTAAAAAATCGGAAGAGAAAATAACGGGCACCGTTATTTGACCAGGTTGCCAGGTAAATGTTGGCGGCACGGTATCAATGAAATTATTATTAATGCTTTCCAAAAAAAGGTCGGTGCTGAAAGGCATGATGTCGCCGGCGGTGGCGCGCACTCTGAATTTATTGGAGATTAAGGGTGCAACACCGGCAATGGTCGGTTGTTTTTCCAGGCTTATTAAATCCGCGTTGGTAAAACTATTATCTTTTCCCATATTGTCATTGGTAATAGTTTTAGAGATAGAAATAAAATCATAACCTCCGCTTTTTCGGGGGCTGTTTTCCTGCAGTAATTGCCTGATGTTTACAAACATTTGCATGGAAACAAGAAGCAAAAGAACGCCAATTCCCAGGCCGAAATATCCCAGCCATTTTGAGAAATTATTTTTTCCGGAAACAATTAACGGTTCAATATTTTTATAGGATAAGGGCATTTTTGTTTAGACAGGTATAATGGGATAGACTTGATGCAAACGGATAAATAAACAGGATGTGTTCATAGAGTCTAGAAGGACAAGTGCAAAGAGTTTGATTACAAAATACATTCATTCACTTTAGTATAAAGCCTGCGAAAGATAAAACTTTTTGATATGGAATCCATAAAATAAAAAATGAGCTATTTCAATTTTATTCTTACATCATACACAAAATCTTTTATTTCAAGAATTTTAAAGTGTACGTTTTGCTGATGTAGCGGATTCAGAAGAAAATTATATTCTTCACTCATTACGCATGAAGGAATTTTGTAAACAGGAGCGGACAAAGATTTGAGTAGTGCTGAGCCAAAGTCTTTGGTAGATGATGGGGCCGGTGATTCTTTCCAGTTTCCTGGTAATTTTTCTTCTGCTATTAGTCTTATCCCTGCTTCCGGAATTTCGAAAGTAGTGATGCTTAGCGCCCGCGGTACTTCATCAATATTAATGTTGACGGTATATTCCAATATAGCAAGAGCCCTGCTTTGGGAAGCGTAAATACAAGGGATAGTTTTATGATTCCATCGCCCTCCAAATAACTTGGCGCCTTCACCGGATAAATCTCCTGAAAATTTTGAAGCGCCTACTCTGTAAACTTGCATGGATGATATTGTTGTTAAGAATAAACACCATAAGCTATTCTTCCAATAAGATTTTTGATTTCTTCGCGGCCGTATTGATTGTCAATTAAATCGTAGGGAACCTGGCCTCCTATGGCCCGATTGGGATTACGCATCCATTGGTTGAAAAGATCTTTATCACCAAAAATCTCAAAGCCGTAGGAATATAAATCTGCGAGGCTTACAATTTTTTCACTGAGTGCCATGTTAAATTTTTGGTCTCTTTTTTTGTTGATTAACGTAGCCCGGGTGACCGACAATGCCTTTGCAAGCATAGAATAATCTAAAGCGGCTTTATTTTTTAAGAGTTCTAAATCTTTTTTGCTAACTCCATTTTTTATCACCCTCATTTTTTCAAAAGAGGTCATTTGGTTTTCAGGCTTGTTGGCTGCACCGGCAAGTATGGCCCACTTTCCAATACCTGTGCTTCTGGTTTCATACATTGCCATTGGTTCTTCAACCATCGTTGGTGTGTCATCATTTTCCTGATATTTCTTTGGCGAGGATTTTGATTTTTGCGACATGGTATAATATTTTAAATATAGAGTACAAATTTATACTTATTATCCCGGAATAAGAAATTTTTTTTATTAAAATTTCTGCAAGCAAAAAATAAAATTTCCTGTCCTTTATTTTTAAGCTAAAAGTAAACTACCACACCAATTTCCCGCCATAATAATCCAGCACTTTTTCTCTTAAAACAAAATCATATTTCGCGATGATAAGGTTGTTTTGCGAAAGATTAAGATTATTCTTTGCAATTAAATAATCAACGGAAGTGATAACGCCGGAATTGAAACGTACTTCCGTTGTATGAAAAGATGCTTCAAAAGATTGTACCTGATCCTGAAGTAATTTATATTTCTCGGATGCTGAAGTAAGATTTACATAAGCCTGCTCAATGGATTGTTGCAACTGGGTTTTTGTATGTTGCTCTGTTATTTCATAATTTTTAAAATCAATTTTTGCCAGTTTAATCTGGTTTCTTACACGGAATGCATTGAAAAGAGGAATGGTTAGTCCGAGGTTGATGGTATAATAAAGATTGTTGTTTAGTTGACTGCCAAAATTGATTTTTTGGGAATTGTAGTTATCCTGTTTTTCTATTACAGGATATTGTGTGCCATCTACTGTAACATAATTTGATGAAGGCATTTCGGTTGTATTTATAAAATAATTGCGCGTGGCCACACTCGAATAATTAGTATTGATATTGCCGCCAAAAGAAAGGGTAGGGAACAACTGTCCTTTTATAGAACGAATATTTTTTTCTGCGCTTTGAGTCCTGAGCTCTACGGCTTTAATTTGCGCAAATTGTTGCAAAGCGGTGTTATAAATTGAATCAGGAGTATCGGTATAGTTAATATTGAAATTGCTTTCCGGAATTCTTTCCAACTCAAGATCTTTATTATAAGGAATATTCAAAAACTGGGCCAGGCTTAGTTTTGCGGTTTCCAGGTTCGCCTTATTGGTTACAACCGCTATTTGGTCATTGGCCAGTTGTCCTTTAAGATCATAATAGTCTGACGGTAATATGTTTCCGGTTTGATTTAATATAGAAAGGCGTTCTACCTGTTTTTGCGTTACCAAAACCTGGTCTTGAGATTGTTTCAAAACATCTTCTGTACTCAATATTTGCAAATAAGCCAAAATAACATTGATGGTAAGATTATCTTTTGCCTGTTGCAATTCCATTTTAGATGCTTCATATCCCAGCTTATTTGATTTGATTGCGTTTTGCAAAGAAAATCCGTTGAATAATAAAATATTACTGCTTCCGCCATAACTTCCATAACCAACTTTTTGATCAATAAATGCGTTAGTAAACGGATCAATGCTTCTGCCGTAATTAGTTCCCTGGTTAACGTTTGCATTCAAATTGGGCAACATATTTTCCTTTGTTTGTTTTAATGCAATATCTGCTTTCTGCATCAACAGCTCCGATTGCAAAACGTCAAAATTGTTCTTTATCCCAATTTCAATTGCTTGTTTTAAAGTAAGTTTATCTTGTGCTTTTACAAATAAAGCTCCTAATGTAAGAAGGGCAATTAAAAAAAATGGTTTCGAACACTTCACAAAATTTTTCATTTGCTTAAAAAATTCAATTATTGGTTGCATAACTTTTGTTTCTTGTTTTTATTTTTTATAGTTCCTGGTTCTCAGAACTACTAATTTTTTATTTTCAAATTATTAGACATCAATTAATGGACAACACGCCCATCCAGTAAATTCACAATCCGGGAGCCATATTCCGCATTTTTTTCAGAATGTGTAACCTGTATGATTGTTACACCTTCATTATTTAATTCTTTAAAAATATCCATGATATATTCTCCTTGTTTTGAATTCAGATTTCCGGTAGGCTCATCGGCAAGAATCAATTTTGGCTTAACAATTAATGCGCGCGCAATTCCCACTAATTGTTGCTGGCCTCCTGAAAGCTGTGTAGGAAAAAGATCTTTCTTCCCCACAATTTGAAAACGATCCAGCATGTCTGCAACCATGGATTTTCTCTCAGAAGATTTGATGTTTTGATAAATCAAAGGTGTTTCAATGTTTTCATAAACGGTAAGTTCGTCTATTAGATGATACGCCTGGAACACAAAGCCAATATGGGTTTTAAACAAATGAGATCGTTGCTTTTCTTTCAGCTTAAATACGTTTTCCCCCATGAAAGTATATTCGCCTTCATTGGGATCATCCAACATTCCTATTACATTTAGAAGACTGGATTTTCCTGAACCAGATGGCCCCATGATGGAAATAAATTCGCCTTCGGCTACATCCAGATGAATATCTTTTAAAACAAAGGTGCGGTTGACACCATTGTTGTACCATTTGAAAATTTTCTTTAATGAGAGCATAATTTATTGATTAATTGGTTTGTTAATTAAGTAGTTATTATTATTATTATTCGTTTAATCATACATGTTATTTTTTGTTTTTCAGTAAACAAACAAATATTCAATATTCCTGTTCGTCATTTGCGATTCCTCATTCACTTCTCAAACTCTTCAATAGGTTAGCTAACGCAATCCCAATGGCAAGCCCTGCAATATTAATTATAGAAAAAGCCTTGTGGGCTGTTATGTTCCGCAGGGCGATTTTTAAATAATTTTTAATCATGCCTTACTTAAATTTTATTTCCATTAATTAATTTCATCGTTCTATATAAGGAAATTGATGCCACTTATTTACTCATTGCTTTTCAACATTTTACGAAGTTTAAAAAAGTAATGCTGTACGGTTTTGATACACTTTGTGTTTCGTTTTGATACAGGGAACAACGATTGCCAACACACAAATTAAATCCCGCGTAATTCTATTTCTTCTTTTTAAATTCTGTACAAAATATTTCTTACTCTTTGAATTTTATAAACAAAATAAGATAATTTTGAGACTGCGATTATAAAAATCAGGAACTAACTATGCTATATAATGGGGACTATATTTCAGCTCAATTTTGGAAATTAAGCGACAATGTATTTGCATTACGAATTTCTCACTCGTTTGGATTCAGGAAAACAGATGATTATTAATTGACTTCTTTTTAATAACTACTTACCATGAAAGGATTTTTTTTCTGCCTGCTTACAGTTGTATTTTCGACAATAGCTGCGCAAACGACACTACCCAAATATTACAGTTCTAACTGGTTAGAAACAACTAAAGATAAAGCGGCATTTTATGCTGACTTTGTAAAGGATGGCGCAAATTATAAATGTACTTCGTATTGGATCAACACTAACACGTTAAGAGGAAAATCTATTTTTGCCGATACTACAATGCTGCATCCTATTGGATTGCAGGTTTTGTATTTTAAAAATGGCCATGTGGAAGATTCTTCTTTTTTTGAGGATGACAAAATGAAATATTCCTTTCATTATTATCCAAGTAATCAACTGGCTGCCCATTATTATCTACCCGAAAATAATAAAGAAGGAATAACAGAAGGTTATGATGAATCGGGGCGAAAAATAAAGAATTATGTTTTTGAAAAAGAGGCAGAGTTTAAAGGCGGACAAAAAGCCTGGGTTTCTTACATCATAAAAAATGCTCCCACCGATTTATCTGTAAAAGGAATTACCGAAAAAGCAATGGTATCTGTGAGTGTTCAATTTATTGTTGATGAAGATGGCTATGTTGTTATGCCTAAAATCCTAAAATCTTCCGGCTATAAAAATGTAGATAATGACGCCTTGCAGATTATTGCCAACAGCCCTGCCTGGAAGAGCGCGATTCAATATAATAATCCGGTAAGGGCATATAGAGTGCAGCCGTTTACATTTGAAGTACAACCTGAAAAAAAATAATCTATCAGAAGATGTTTGTTTTAATTGATCAAAATCCCCAGCTTTTCATCGTTTTAAAATCTTCTGCGGCACATTCCAAAGGCGTTTTATCCTGGTAGTCTTCCTGTTCTATTATAAAATACCTGGTTCCTGTTTTCCGTGCATAATCAATAATTTCTTTCACGGGCATTACACCTTTACCAAGTACCGTATTTTCATATAATTTACCATCAGGCCCCGGCGAATCCCTTTTCATTTCATCTTTGACATGCATCAACAGAAACCTTCCGGGATATTTTTTTAAATAAGGCAGCGGCCTTCCTCCCGGCTCATACATATTGCCAATGTCCATTTGCTGCAATACAAGGGTTTTATTCGTTTTCTGAAGAATAAGATCGTAAATTACACTGCCGTCAATTTTATGATTGAATTCATAATCTTCATTATGAAAAGCAAAATGTATCCCTGACTTTTTGCAAAGCTCCCCGGTTTTATTGAACATGTTCATATAATGCATGAAGTCATCTTTATTTTTGCACAGGCTTTCATCAACTCCCGGGCTAATCAAGTATTTCATGCCGACCGCCGCGGCATCTTCGATCGTATGCTTCCATTCAACAGTAAAATCGTTTAAAGACTTATCCCATTGTTCGGATCCCAGGAAACTGTGCCCGCTTTCCATTTTTAATCCGGTGTCTTTTAAAAGTTTTTTAAATTCAGGAATGGAATATCCATAAAATTTTCTATCTGCATATCCTGCGTGTTCCACATATTTGTAACCTATTGCCGCCAGTTTTTGCAAGGTTCCTGCCGGATCAGTTTTCATATCATCTCTAACTGTATATAGTTGGATTCCTAAAATAATATCAGGATTTTTTTCTTTTAAAACTCCAGGCAGAAGGGAAACTCCTGCAATAGTCAGGCTGCTGTTTTTTATGAATGAACGACGGGAAAGAGGCATGAAAATTATTTATGAGTTGGAAAATATCTTTAAAACTATGCTAATTAATTAATTTTACAATTATGAATGATGATTTTTTAAATAAAAAATTGCAGGAAAGAATTGCGGGTAATGCATTGCGTTCTTTGAAAATAAAAACAGGTCAGGGAAATAATGGCACAATTGATTTTTGCAGTAATGATTACCTGGGTATTGTAAAAAATAAATTGATTGAAAATGAAATTTCTCCTTTGCTTTCTCATGGAAGTACGGGTTCAAGGCTTCTCTCAGGCAATTATGAATTGATTGAAGAAACTGAGAAATTCATTGCCGGTTTTCATGATGCCGATGCAGGACTGATTTTTAATTCTGGTTATGATGCCAACACAGGATTGTTGAGTTCTGTTCCTCAAAAAAATGACGTTATTATTTACGATCAGCTCAGTCATGCATCGTTGCGTGATGGCATTCGTTTGTCTTTCGCTACCGCGTTTTCCTTTCTGCATAATGATTTACATGACCTGGAAAAAAAATTATCTTCTGTTGGCCGTGATGCCCAAAAATTTATTGTGACCGAAAGTGTTTTTTCTATGGATGGTGATTTCGCGCCTTTAGAAGAAATTATTCGGCTGTGCGAGAAATATAACGCTGCGTTGATTGTTGATGAAGCACATGCCACAGGCGTGGTAGGAGAGAAAGGGGAAGGTTTAGTGCAGAAATTAAATCTGCAAAAAAAGTGTTTTGCCCGTGTACATACATTCGGAAAGGCGTGTGGCGCACACGGCGCTATCGTTTTAGGCTCTGAACAACTAAAGCAATATCTTATTAATTTTTCAAGGCAATTTATTTATAGTACCGCGTTACCTCCTGCATCGGTAGCGGCGATTGCAGCTTCTTACAAAAAATTTCCTGAGATGAAAAAGGAAAGAAATCATATTGATAGCCTAATCCAAATTTTTAAAGAATCTCATTTGAAATTTAAAATTTTACCGAGCCAAACTCCTATACAGATTGTAATTGTACCTGGGAATGAAGAGGTAAAAAAAATAGCCGGAACTTTGCAAACAGATAATTTTGATATCCGCCCGATACTTTATCCGACAGTTGCAAAGGGGCAGGAAAGATTGCGAATTGTGATACATGCCTTTAACAGCATGGAAGAAGTGAAAGCATTGACGAAACTTTTACTTTAAAAAGTTTACAATCTTAACTAAGCACCTGCCTATAATTTGCGAAATTCGCTCAATTATGTCGATCGCAAATTGGCACATTAACAAATTATCATATTAGCATATCAGACCAATGAAACATCTAAAGTCTTTAAATAAATATTTCTGGAAATACAAATGGCTCTTTTTCCTGGGAATGGTATTTATTGTCCTGTCCAATTACTTCAGAATATTGGCGCCCCAGGTTACTAAATATGTTTTAAATACAGTAGAGATTAGTTTAAGTCATGATAATGCCGCTGTTATCAAAAAAAATATATCACATTACGATCCACTTGTAAATTTATTTGTACAAAAGCTTAACAAGGAAGGTTCTTCTTATAAAACAAAAATTCTTTATTCAGGCGTTACGCTTTTAATCCTTGCGCTTATCAGCGGACTGTTTATGTTCCTGATGCGGCAAACCATTATTGTAATGAGCCGGCATATTGAGTATGAACAAAAGAATGAAATCTTTAAGCACTATCAAAAATTAGATACTCATTTTTATAAAACACACAACACGGGCGACCTGATGAATCGAATATCGGAAGATGTAAGCCGAGTAAGAAGTTACGTTGGGCCTGCTGTAATGTATTTAATCAACCTTGCTGCTACCATTGGTTTCTCAGTTACTTACATGCTCAATGAAAATAAGGAACTCACATTATATGTGCTCGCTCCTTTACCAATATTGGCGTTTACTATCTATTATGTAAACACAATTATTAATCGTAAAGCAGATAAAATACAAAGATTGCTTTCCGATCTTACTACAAATGCACAGGAATCATATTCTGGTATAAGGGTTATCAAATCTTTTGTTCAGGAAAAAGCGATGCTTGGTTTTTTTGATACTAACAGTGAAGAGTATAGGACAAATTCTATTTCACTTGCTAAAACGGAAGCCATTTATTTTCCCTCAATGGGTTTGCTGATTGGGTTGAGTACATTACTTACGATATTAATTGGAGGAATTTACGTAATCAACGGAAGTATGAGCATTGGGGTTATCGGTGAATTTATAATGTATGTATTGTTACTTACTTTTCCTGTAAGCGCTATCGGCTGGACAGCCAGTATGATTCAAAGAGCGGCTACATCACAGCGACGCATCAACGAATTTTTGCACACCTCGCCTTCTATTGAAAATAAAAACGATGCAAAAGAACTTATCCTTAAGGGAAATATAGAATTTAAAAAAGCAGATTTTATCTATCCTCATACCGGCATACATGCGATAAAAGATTTTTCCCTTAAAATAAATAAGGGTGAGAAGGTGGCTGTGATAGGAAAAACCGGATCAGGAAAATCTACTATTGCGCAGCTATTACTCAGGATGTATGATGTGCAAAAAGGCGAGATATTGTATGATGGAATCAACATAAAAGAATTTGATTTAAAATCGCTGCGTTCCCAGGTAAGCTATGTGCCGCAGGATGTATTTTTATTTAGCGATTCTGTAGAAAATAATATAGGATTTGCGTTAAAAAAACCGGATAAGGATAAAGTAACAAACGCTGCGCGTAGCGCGGCAGTAAACAAAGAAATTGATAGTTTTCCTGGCCGATATCAAACCCTGATAGGAGAGCGTGGTGTTACCTTAAGTGGAGGACAGAAGCAAAGGATTTCTATTGCCCGTGCATTAATAAAAGACCATGAAATTACCATTTTTGACGACTGCCTCAGCGCGGTAGATGCTAAAACCGAGAATGAAATTATTTCCAATCTCTATCAATACCTGCACAAAAAAACGGCTATTATTATTACACACAGAATTTTTTCGTTGTTTAATTTTGATAAGATTATTGTATTGAAGGACGGCGCCATTGCTGAACAGGGCACACACCAGTCTTTGCTTGATTTGAATGGTTTGTATGCTGAAATGTATCGCCGGCAACAGGAACAGGAAAAGGAGAATATGTCCCTTTAAAGTGGACTTGTATTTGTTTTTGTCAATTCAAAAACAATTTTATCTTTGCCCCGTCAAAAAATGTTTTAAAAAAATAAAAAATTTCAACAAGTGGCGTACGAAAATAATGACAAAAAGATGGAAAGTGTTTACAGCCAACGTGTAAGGGCAGGAAAACGCAGAACTTATTTCTTTGATGTAAGGGAAACACGTGGGAACGATTATTATCTAACCATTACAGAGAGTCGTAAAAAATTTAATGAAGATGGTTACGACAGGCATAAAATCTTTTTGTATAAGGAAGACTTTAATAAATTTCTAAAAGGCATGACAGAGGCGATTGATTATGTAAAAACAGAATTAATGCCTGATTTTGATTTTGATGCTTTCAACCATGAGAATTCTGAGAACTATGAAGGGAATCCTGCGGAGGTGAAAGACAAGGAAGAGAATGTTGAAGCTTCGTCGCCAGAGAAAACAGAAGAGTCACCGAAAAGCGCTGCAACAGAAACGCCTTCTGTTACTAACAGTGAAACGCCTGAGCCAAAAGTACCTGATGAGCCAGAAAATCCTACTCAGCACGAAGAAGTAGATAAATGGTAAACAATTTAAAAAATTACATAGAAAAAATCCTCTCAATTTTGGGAGGATTTTTTTTATCTTTTGAATAAAGTCCGGGCAGTAAACAAACAATAAACAGTTATTTCTATTCCTTCTCACTCGAATTGCTATTCAACCCCGTCAATTCACGCACTCCTCAATTATCATTTACTATTTTTTTAAATGAATTTATCAATCCGTTGGTAGATGAATCATGTGAAGTAATCCTTTCATTATTTTCAAGTTCAGGCAATATCTTTTTTGCCAATACTTTCCCGAGTTCTACGCCCCATTGATCAAAACTGTAGATATTCCAGATAACGCCCTGCACAAAAATTTTATGTTCGTACAACGCAATCATTTCGCCCAAAGAAAAAGGAGTAATTTTAGTGATGAGAAATGAATTGGTTGGCTTATTTCCTTCAAATTCCTTGAAAGGAATCAATGTTTCCGGAACATTTTCTGCCTGCAATTCTTTCCTTGTTTTTCCATTCATCAGCGCTTCAGTTTGCGCAAAGAAATTCGACAACAATATTTTATGGTGTTCGCCCATTGGGTTGTGACTGATTGCCGGCGCAATGAAATCGCATGGGATCAACGGCGTGCCCTGGTGAAGTAACTGATAAAAAGCATGCTGTCCATTGGTGCCGGGTTCTCCCCAAATTACAGGGCCTGTAGAATAAGTAACTTTCTTTCCGGTGCGATCCACATGCTTTCCATTGCTTTCCATATTTCCCTGTTGAAAATAGGCGGGAAAGCGGTGCATATATTGGTCGTAAGGAAGTATAGCTTCTGATTGTGCTCCAAAAAAATTGATGTACCAAAGACTGATCAATCCCATCAGAACAGGAATATTTTTTTCAAAAGATTTTTCCTTGAAATGCTTGTCTGTTTCATAACCGCCTTTAAGCAATTCTTCAAAATTTTCATATCCTATACTCAATGCAATGGATAAACCAATCGCGCTCCAGAGGCTGTAGCGGCCGCCAACCCAATCCCAAAAAACAAACATATTTGTTTTATCAATTCCGAAATCTACTACTCCTTTTTCGTTGGTGCTTAATGCTACAAAATGTTTGGCAACTGCTTTTTTATCTTTTGCGCTTTTCAAAAACCAATCTCTTGCAGAGAGGGCATTGGTCATGGTTTCCTGCGTGGTAAAAGTTTTAGAAGCAATTAAAAAAAGTGTTTCATCAGGTGTGATTTTTTTCAAAACTTCTGCAAGATCAGTTCCGTCAATGTTGCTCACAAAATAAGGTTGGATATCTTTTTTCCAGTAAGGTTTTAATGCTTCTGTTACCATCACGGGGCCGAGGTCGCTGCCGCCAATTCCTATGTTTACAATGTATTTTATTTTTTTGCCACTATATCCTTTCCATTCGCCATTATGAATTTTACTGCAAAAGTTTTTCATATGTTCCAATTCTTTTTTTACTTCCGGCATTACATCTTTTCCTTCTGAATAAACCGGCTTTCCTGAAAAATTTCTTAACGCAGTATGTAATACCGAGCGGGCTTCTGTACCATTAATAATCTCGCCGGTAAACATAGCTTTGATAGCTTTTTGCAATTCACATTCATAGGCAAGTTCCAACAGCAATTGCTTTGTCGAATCATTAATGATGTTCTTTGAAAAATCAAAAATAATCTCGGGCATTGCCAACGAAAATTTCTTAAACCTTTCCGGGTCTTCTATAAACAGCTCTTTAATGTGAGTATGCTTCATTTCTTTATAATGATCCTGCAATTTTTTCCATGAAGCGGTTTTAGTGGGATTTACTTTGGGAAACATTTGATTATAGGTTTTGAATTTACTAAATATAGCGAAGGTAATATGACAAAAAATAAAAAAATAGAATTATAGAATATTTATCGGTTTACTAAAGCAGGAACCCCGGTTTCATGCGCTCAAAAATTTTGAAATAGCAGGTAATATAGTTTATTTGGAAGTCTTGAATTGAAACAAGTATTTAATTTTAGCGTCTGGACAAACAAGAATATGGAATATTTGTTCGTTCGCTATCACATTGTTTTATAAACTTTCGATTGTGCTGATGATCTCTTTTACCATTTCATCGCTCACATCCAAATGCAATACCATCCTGATTTGTGTCGGCGAAATAGCGCTTACCAAAATATTTTTTTTCTTAAGTTCATCTGAAAGTGATTTCGCTGTATAATTCCCCTTTACCTCAAAAATGATGATATTGGTTTCTACAGGCATCATCTCTCCGATAAAATCTTTTTTTGATAACGTGTCTACTATTTGCCTGGCATGCAAATGGTCCAATGCAAGGCGGTCTATATGATTTTCCAAAGCAAAAATTCCCGCAGCAGCAAGATATCCGGCCTGTCTCATTCCTCCTCCGAAAACTTTTCTTACTCGCCTGGCTCTTTCAATAAAATCTTTGTCGCCCAGTAAAACACTTCCCACCGGCGCGCCCAATCCTTTGCTAAGGCAAATGGAGATACTATCGAAAATATCTCCATACTTTTTAGGGTTTTCCTTCTTAGCTACAAGTGCGTTGAATAAGCGTGCGCCATCCAAATGAAGTTTCAGGTTGTTTTGCAAACACACTGCTTTTATTTCCTGTATATCATTAAAATCGTAACAGCTTCCTCCACCCCGATTAGCCGTGTTTTCAAGGCTTACCAATTGAGTTTTTGCTTTATGAATATCGTCCGGATTTATTGACCCGAGGACTTGCCGGGCTGTGATTCTTCCATAATTTCCTTCAACCGCTTTTACCTGGCAACCGGAGTTAAAAGCAATACCGCCGCCTTCATAAATATATACATGGCTCATTTTTTCACATATTACTTCTCCTCCCGGCTGGGTATGGCATTTGATGGCAATTTGATTGGTCATGGTCCCGCTTGGGCAAAATAATCCTGCTTCCATTCCAAACTTTTGAGCCAAAGTATCTTGTAATTCATTTACTGTGGGGTCTTCCTTAAAAACATCGTCACCTATGGAAGCCCTGAACATAGCTTCCAGCATAGCTGGCGTAGGTTTTGTAAAAGTGTCTGATCTTAATTCTATCATGACGCAAATTTATCATTTTATTGATTGTGGATTTAGTGCTTTAATCCGGCTGATGTATTAAAAAGATACCACTTATCATAAAATATTCTTTTACAGCAATTTATTTGCAATAAAAGCTATGAACTTTCAATATTGCATTGTAACTTTGCAAACGTTCTAAAGATTGTTAATATTTAACATATCTTTTGTAGCGAATTCCCAATGAATTGTGTCTAACATTCAGACGTTTGTCTAATAACTATTAATTTAAAAACAAATGAGGCAACTTAAAATTGCTACGCAGATTACCAATCGTGATTCACAAGCGGTTGAAAAATATCTGCAGGAAATTTCAAAAATTGGGATGATTACTCCGGAGGAGGAAACTATTTTAGCACAGAAAATTAAAATGGGCGACCAGAGAGCTTTAGAGCGTCTCACAACAGCCAATCTACGTTTCGTAGTTTCAGTTGCAAAACAGTACCAACACCAGGGTTTGTCATTGAGTGATCTTATTAACGAGGGCAACCTCGGCTTAATTAAAGCGGCGCAACGCTTTGATGAAACAAAAGGTTTCAAATTTATTTCGTACGCTGTGTGGTGGATTCGCCAATCTATACTACAGGCGTTGGCAGAGCAGGGCAGATTAGTCCGCTTGCCACAAAACAAAATTGGCACTTACAACAAAGCAAATAAAGCTTACATGGCTTTTGAGCAGGAACATGAAAGAGAACCGTCTACCGAAGAGCTTTCTGAAATACTCGAAATGAGTGAAACAGAAATTAACAACATTTTTCAAAGTAATACCAGGCACACATCCCTTGATGCGCCTGTGCACGAAGCAGAAGATGTGGCTATGGGAGATCTTTTGAAAGGCGGCGGGGAAACTGATGAAGATGTAATGCACGATTCATTGAAAAATGAAATTCGTCGTGTATTAAAGTCACTTAGCCCGCGGGAAGCTGAGATTGTGAACGCCTATTTCGGCCTTGATGGCGAAAATGGAGTAACCATCGAGCAGATAGGACAGAAATATGATTTAACAAAAGAACGCATTCGCCAAATAAAGGAAAGAGCTATTAAACGTCTTCAAAAGGCAAGGTATAGCAGTGCGCTTAAAGCCTATTTGGGTTAGATTTTTCTTAAATAAGTGAAAAAGCCGTTTCTTTTTGGAAACGGCTTTTTTCGTGAATATATTTAAAATGAAAAATTATCTTCTAAAAACAGGAGCCACTTTTTCTTCATGTTTTTCATTCAAAGAATCTGCATGGTGAGTATTAAATTTGAGAGGTAGTACCGTATCGGCCTTTGTGGGTGTTCCATCCACAATATTGATCACTTCTCCCTGCCTTTCACAAGCAGAAAATGCCATGGATGCTATAAATACAAGAAAACAAATTTTTAATAATTTCATTATGTTTTATTTTATAGTTGTTTATAATTTATTTATTCCTTCCTTCATCAGGATCCCAAACTTCGGATAAAAAATTTAATTCATAAATTTTTTTCAAAGTAATCCTGATTTTTATGAAAAAGATTTATGCAAATGTAAAATATTAAAGAAAACTATTGCGGAGGAAATATTGAGAAAAAACCAAGAAGGTTTCCGTTGAGATTTTCTAAATAATGAGTTCTTTCAAAAAAACCTTCTTGGTTTGGCCTAAATTATTCGAATCAAATCGCATTTTATAATTAAAACCAGGTGCAAAATAGGTTGTGCCAGGTTTCGCTTCACTTTTTAAATCTTTCAATATTACTTAACAGGATTTTAGATAGTTAAATTGATTAATTTTGAAGCCGTATTTTTAAATAAAATTATGGAGATAAAGACAGAACACGTAGCATGTTTAATTATTGGTTCGGGCCCTGCGGGTTATACGGCGGCTATTTATGCTGCAAGAGCTAATTTGAATCCTGTATTATACCAGGGGATTCAGCCGGGTGGCCAACTTACGATTACTACAGAAGTGGAAAATTATCCGGGATACCCCAATGGGATTCAGGGTCCGGATATGATGATAGATTTTGAAAACCAGGCAAAAAGAATGGGAGCCGACATCCGATATGGATTAGCAACAAAAGTTGATTTTTCGTCTAAGCCTCTAAAAGTA
>Ga0070660_100001195_pt1 | contig 17610 bp, 17 predicted proteins | sample KBSC33metaG_FD_64670 | JGI IMG/M metagenome (GOLD analysis project Ga0070660, IMG submission 64670) | Corn rhizosphere microbial communities from Kellogg Biological Station, Michigan, USA - KBS C3-3 metaG | ecosystem: Host-associated > Plants > Roots > Rhizosphere > Soil ... | reverse complement strand
AACGTAGCCGCAAGCTGACTGAGCTTCATGTTGCCGACGATCAGTTCATTGTCCCTGACTTCAAAACCAACTAGCGATGCCTTGTTCATGTCACATTCCCGGTATTGGTTGTAAACAAATCCGCGCGTTCGGTGGCCAACTGTTTGCGATCGATTTTTCCGTTGGCGTTTCGCGGCAAATCAGCATCGACAACTTCGATATAGCTCGGCACCATGTAAGCTGGCAGCTTTTGCTGGCACGCCGATTGAATTGTTTTGCTGTTCAGATCCTCGGCGCCAAACTCTGCCTTGCGACGTACAACGACAGCGATCGCTTGTCCGAGCCTCGGATGCGCCAAGCCAAAAGCCGCCACCTCTCCGACACCGTGCAAGGCACCGATGACTTCTTCAATTTCATTAGGACTGACGCGATAGCCCGATGACTTGATCATCTCATCGCGCCGTCCGACAAAATAAAGATACCCATCGCGGTCGTAACGCACCGTATCGCCCGACCATACTGCCGGTTCGGGGATCGTCAGTCCTGCAGGCTGCATCGGCGCGGGCTTGAATCGAATCGCTGTTTTCTCAGGGTCGTTCCAGTAGCCAAGCGACACATGCACGCCGCGATGCACCAGTTCCCCCGGCTCATCCGGCTCGCACAAGGTGCCGTCTTCACGCACGACAAGGATTTCCGCATTGGGAATGGCCTTGCCAATGGAACCGGGACGACGGTCCAGTTCTTCGGGTGGGAGATAGGTGGAGCGAAATGCCTCCGTCAGTCCATACATTAAATAAGGGCGCGTGGCGGGCAATGCCGTGCGCAGCCTTTGCAGTACAGGCAGCGGCATGTGTCCGCCGGAGTTGGTGATGTAGCGAAGATGATTTTGCACCTCGGCCGGCCACTCCAGCTCGGACAACTGAATCCATAGCGGAGGCACGGCGGCCAAGCCGGTAATCCGCTCACGCCGCACGGTTGTCACCACATCGCGGGGGAAAAGGTGGTTATGCAAAACGGCACAAGCCCCCACGGAAAAAGCAGACGTCAGTTGATTCAATCCGTAGTCGAACGAGAGCGGCAATACGGCAAGCAAGCGGTCGTCCTGGCAAATCTCCAGGTACTGCGCGACGCTGCGTGCGCCCGCAACGATATTACGATGCGACAGCACAACTCCCTTTGGCTTGCCGGTGGAACCGGAGGTATACAGAATCGCTGCCATGTCGCCGTCAATGACCTGATGGCAGACGTTATCCTTCCTCCTCTCGCACATCGTGCTCCAGTCATGCATGACGATTCCGTCGAGCTGCGGATAATCGTCTTGGCCGCCGATGACGATAATTTGCTTTAGTTCTTTGCAGGAAGCGAGATGAGATGTCAGCAGGCCGAGCCTTTCGACGGTCGTAATCAATGTGTGCACATTGCAGTCGCGCAGGATATAGGTCAACTGATCGGCTTTGAGCAGCGGGTTGACCGGAACAAATACCCCGCCAGCGGCGGCCGCCGCAAACATGCCAATGACAGCCTCCGGACGCTTCTCGCTGTAGACGGCCACTCTTCCGCTGCGCGGCAGACCTTGATGCACAAGGTTGCCGGCAAGCGCGTTCATTGCCGATGCGAGAGATGCATATGAATAATCTCGATCTCCATGCCTGATTGCGATACGTTCCGGATAACGCTCGGCAGCGTGTTCAATAAGCAGTCCCACCAGATGTACCATTTTTTCTCCAATTAGATTTCTTCTACGGACTCGATTCAATAATTGCTAAGTACGTCAACATGTGTAGGGTGCGCTCCGCGTACCAATACCATCGCAAGAGCGCTGGTGCGCGAAGCGCACCCTCCCTTCTAATTACTCCCCGCCTCAACAGCCCCCTCATGCACCGTCACCGCAACCGCAGAGAAGAACCCTGTAGTCCCGGACGCATAACCGACAATGCGCCTTTCCCCCGGCCCGCGCAGACGCAGCCAGTCAGCGAAATTCACGATGAAATCGCTACAGTTCGCATAACCGTGACGAGCGACATTCTCTGTCTGCATGAAAATCTTCTCTTTATGAATCCCCGCTCTTTCAATCAGCGCCGAGTACGGCGCCGGATTCATGTTGGGGAACATGAATGCATCCACGTCGGAAAAACGCCAGCCTATGTTCTCCAGCATGGAAGACAACAGGCCATAGGCAACGATGTGGTAAGACGCCATGAAATGCTGCTGCAACTCCGGCGGCTTGTGGAAGCCCTTCGCATACCTCGGCTCGATCCGAATGGCGACGGCCTCGCAGCAGCTCGATGCAGATCCTCTTTCAATCAGGATCGCTGCTGCGCCATCGCTTTGAATCGCATGATGTCCGATATTGCGAGTCAACTCTTCATACATCTTGTCAACAGAGACCAGCAATGCTCTTTTCCAATCGGAGTGCAATGCAAACAGCCGATGCGTGAGCTGGATCGCTCCCATCAACGATGCGCAGTGCATATCTACGAGCGAGAAGGCCTGGCCGGATGGCCGCATGCCAAGCCTCCTGCGCAACTCTTCGTGGATCATTAATGGCACAGGCGGACGGGAGCATCCCGCACTGGATGCGACGATCAATACATCGATGGATTTGCCATCGATTCCCGCACAACAGCGGGAAGCCGCTTGCCATGCGAGTTCGACAGGGCTTTCCTGTTCAGCCACATGATAATGACGCAGCCCTGCCGCATGCATTTTTTCCACCAGTGTCGAAGGCTGGTTGATCAATTGCGCCCATTGCTCAATGGTGTATGTCTCTGACGGGAAGTAATACGCTGCGCGCAAAATACCTAATTCCGGAGTACGGCAAATGACAGTCATCGGTTTCATTCCTCTGTCAAAGGCGAATGTCGCCAGTCAAAATGCTAATGTCGCCTTCCGGCCCGGTGGACCATGCAATGACCGAACGACCGACCATATCGGCATCATTGCGCTGCAGGACGTCTTGCAGGCGAATGAACGGGTCCGCCGACCCGAAATGTCCGTGCAAGCCTTCGGAATGCGTGGTGCGCCGGACAAGAGCGGAAAACATCGGTGCATGCTCTTGTAACCGCTCCTGATCGATGCCAAGTACAGGTCCCAGCACCAGGGCATTGGCAGATGCCTTGAGATCGTCATCGCTGAACAGTTCCGCCAATCCCGCTTCGACCGTTCTTAACCAAACCATCTCATCGATGGCAATCGGCTGCACCAGCCAGGGCGGCGTTGCTGAAGCAGTGCGCGTCCCATAACTTTGCACGCGAAGATGCACTTCGCCGACAGGCGCATGCTGCGTCAATAATGCCATCGCCATCCCGTCGCTCATGGCAAACAGATTTCCATAGGCCCTTGGGAAGGGAGACATCCACTTCTCTCCCGCCATCAAAAGCGTAGTGGGAGCGGAGCCCTCGCCGAAATACAATGCGCGACAACATTCGATCGCATGGCCCCATGCCGATGCTACCGTCCCCAATACGGCGAAAGAATGTGTGCACGCAAGATCAAGCAGTTCAATCACCTGATTGCCGGTGGAGGTGGATACATCTTCCGGCATGCAGGTGTGAGTAAAAATCAGCGCGTCGGGAGCCGCGGCAGAGCAGGCATTACGGTGGTGCAAAGCCAGATTCACCGCCATTTCCGTTAGCGAATCGGTCGTATCTTCTTCCACGTAATGCAACGCCACCTTGGGCCTGAGCAGTGCCAGGCTCTCCTGCGAGAGATGAACGGTGCCGTATGGATAACACTCCTCCGCGCCCGGCTCCATCAAAAACTCCGGCCGTCCGTAAGAGCGCCGTTCATGCGGCTCGGCGGCGACTCTCGACTGCGACCCTATGCTGCTTCCTAAAATTCGTAAGTACATAGCCGCCACCATCGTTTACTTTAAGTGTCGATATTTCGATAAAAGAGCACAGGCCAGCGAATACAAGACGGCGGTCGCAACATAAAGCTGACTTGCATGCAGCGCCACGATGCCGTGCTGCGCATCTATCTCGGCCGCTTCGGCCAGCGTCTGATCGACGCCGAAATACATCCATGCCTGCGCGCCCATGCCCACGCCAATCAGCATCCCCATGCTGCGGAAGATCGTCACCGTGGACAAAAAGCTCGGCAAGCGATAGACCGGCACTTGCGTTGTTGCGATCGTGCCCATCGGCGCTATCGTGAGGCCGCGCATTGTCCCGCTGGCCAGATAGGCAAGCGCCAGGACGGCAGGAGAATCCAGGCGCACAAGCCAGGCTCCGGCAAGCGCAGCCATTCCACAGCCCATATGGGCCAAGAAGGCAAGGCGGCCGAATGGCAAGCCGTTGAACACCGAGCTGGATAACAATCCGCCTAATGCGAAACCGATCGGAAACGCAGCCAGCAACAGGACGCCGATCTCCGCTTGAGCGGATACCGAGTACAGCGAGAGATAAGGTGCAATGAATGCAATCAGAAACGTCGCGCAGAACGACAGCAGCGTGCCCAGCAGAAGCGGCCATGCCTTCGCATGAAAGACGAGTTGCAGATCCATTGCCGGATTGTCGCAACGCTTGCTTGTCCAAAGAACGCCATAAAATGCAAATGCCCCCAGCACCGCCAGCATGACCGGCCAATATCCCTTTGCCAGAGGCGATGACGGGTGCACAACGAATGCGCAACACGCAAGAAAGACGACAAGGCTGATCAGACTGAAGAAATCCAGGGCATTCCTGGGAGACCCGCTTTCATCGCTGCGCACATGGTCGTCCACGGCACGCGACATCCACAAGATCAGCATCAAGCCAAGTATCACGCTGCCGTAGGCATAGCGCCATGTTCCAGCCATGTGCAACGACGTCGCGATGGCTAACGGTGCGCAGAGATATCCCAATCCGATTCCAATACTGGTGCCGCCAAATACGGCCGTTCTTTCATCAGGCGTGGTCGATTGCCCGATAAAGGCCGCGAGGAACACGGTGACATTGGCGGAAAGCAGCCCAACAACCACCCGCACCAGACTGAAATCCATCACGGTGTGAATGATGCAGCCGACGACGGCAGCCATGATGGCAAGCGCAACTCCGATACGCACACAACGTAACGGACTGACTCCCGAACCGATGTAGGGTGCGCTGGCAACCCCCACGGCCGCCGCGAGAAAATTCCAGAACAGCAGACCGGATGCTTCCACCGGATCGGCATGCAGTTCGGCGGCAATGGTGGCAACCCCGTATTCGACCATTGCCGTCTCGTACGAAAAGATGAAATTGCACAGCAGCGCAAAGAAGAACAGATAACGTATCGATGAACTTTGAATGCCGCGGGCGCTAGAGTAGGTATTCATGTCAGACCGCACGTCCCTCGAATAAAGCCGTCCCAAGCGCAAGACGCTGATCCACCGACCATACAAGGGAAGGAAGTCCTTTGTCGTTCAAGGCATTCAAGTGATGAAGACTTGCCAACGGGTCTGTCGCCATATAGAACCCGTTCAAGCTTGGCACATGCTTCACGCGTCCGCCGGACATTTTTGCCAATGCCTCGGCAACCTGTTCAGCAAAACAACCTTTGATATTAGGCCCTGCCGCAATGACATCGGCGTTGGTTCCCCAGGTGCCGTTTACCGTCTCCAGTAAAGATGCAGCAATGCGCTCTGCCATCTCCTTGTTGCCGCCATCCAGCACGCCGTCGAAGCCCTCTTCTTCCCGGTCAAGAAGCGGCCTGTCAACCTGCACCTTCATTAACTTCAACCCTGCGCCCGGCCCCGTCCGCACTTCGGCAAAAGAGATGGCATCGTGGATCAAGGTTTTCTTGGAAAAATAGGTCTCCAAGGGAGAGCGGCGTTTTTCGACTGCGGCCAACAAGCCTGTCGATTCCATCGGAAGCTCCGGCGATGTGGCAGCCCACGCTTCGATGAGTTGGAGAGAAAAAAACACCGCAAGCGTTTTGGCCTGCCCAACGGCAAGCGGCATCGCCTTGCGCGCTCCTAATTCGTGTTTGATCCTTGCGACATGCGAATGAAGAAGATTCGGGGAAATGGTTGAATGCGTCAGACAAATAAGTTGAAGCGAAGAGTACGTCTCGGTTTTTTCCTCGCTCGACGATTTGCGCATCGTATCGAGCATCCATGCGGTCGAGCTGCGGTCTTCCGGATCGAACCGGCGTCCGCTTGAATCGGCCAGCGCGGGATATTTGTTGATAAATTCCTTGTAGCCGGCAAAGATGGAACGTGCTAGCGGCATTGTTTCATTGACCTGCAACCTCTCGCCGTCTTGCTGAGTTATATCCGTCAGGGCAGGAGATGGCTCCTCCTTTTCTTCTCCAACCGCAAAGCCAAGTTCCACAATACGAATCATTGAGCGCCTCCTTGCAAGTGCGTCCTATCATCAGGACTTACGCAAAATTGTCCCAGCAAGGTGGTGCAACGACGCTGGGGCGGTTTTGCGTAAGTCCTAATCATGTTCGTGCCGAGGATTCCCCGGCACGAAATGCTGATGGTGGTTGTTATGCTTTGGCCGCAACGGCTTTCAGCTCAACCAGGAAATTGATGAGCGCGCCGAGCCGATGAAACAACTCCGCCGACAACTCATCCGCAGGTATCTGGATGCCCAGCTCTTCTTCAAGCGCCACGACCAGGCGCACGACGGAAAGAGAATCCATGCCAAGATCGAACAGGTTCGTATCATCACGCAACTCGCTGCGTTCCATGGCAAGTCCAAGCACATTGATGATCACCCCGCGAGTGATTTCGCTGGTTTCCTTTTTTTGTTTGTCGTCGATGCTGTATTCCATTTAGTTGCTCCTTAATATTGAAAAGCCCCTGCTCCAAAAAAACCACCATACCCCATCGAAAAGACAAGGTAATAGTCCCCTTCTTGAAGTTCGTTTGCCGACATTGCATCGGCAATATTGATCAGACCATCGCAACCATAGACATGCGATTTTTCTCTGATATTTCGCGTGAATACGCGATCCTCCGGCAGCTTGATGCCGGCAGCGATCGCCTTCCATCCGGGCACGTTGACGTTGTGGGGAAAGATCCATCGCAGATCGGAAACGGCAATTCCCGCTTTCTTCAACGTGGCCGAGATAACCTTGTGAGTGGCAAGGTAATATTGGCGGTCGAGCACGCCCGCCAGTTCCGGCGGCGAGTCCATGCCTCGATAGTGTTCGGCGAATGACAAAAATTCGGTCGTAAGCAGCTTGTTGTTTTCTCCATCGCGAACCAGCGTTGACGCCACGCCTCCATCGCTATGAAAACCCACGCCGCCATTCACGTTTCGCAACATCTCGATGCCGATGGCATCCGCGCCGACTAACAGCACTCTTTGCAAATGAGGCTGCGTCTTGAACAACCGCTGGAGAAAGTCGAGCGCGACCAGGGAAGAAACGCAATTCTGCTGGCTGATCGAAAAACACTGACAGCGAACATTGAAATGATCGTTCAACAGGCTGCCAATATCGCGGCCGCCTCCCGGCACGCTGCTCTGTTGCGTATGGAAATACACGATCATGTCGATGTCTTCCATGGACAGACCCGAATCCTGAAACAGCTTGCTCACCGCGCCAATCGCCAGCGCATCGATATTGCGGTCGCCGTGATCGAAATACTTGTCTAGTCCCGAATCGGCAAATCGCTGCTGCAATGCGGCAGGGCTATTGTTCCTAACGCACCAATCGCGGATGGAACGTTGTTCCTCACCCAAACAATAACTTATGTGTTCGATTTTCAAGAATCGCCTCCATGACGACTATTTGAGGAAAATGTTGGCGGCAATGCCAAAACGCTTTTTTTCTGCCGCAAATTCAAGCTCGCTACCCGAAGGCACGGAAACGTATTTGGCAAAAGCGGATAGCTGCACTTGCTTGGTGATGTCCCATTTGGCCTGCAATGTCGAGATCGCGCTTCCATCGTCCTGCGCGCGAAAATAAGACGCTGTCAGCGATACTTTCTGATCGCGCCAGTCACGCTGTATCAATGTTCCGTAATACAGCCTCTGCAAAAAACCGAACGACAGGTTTTGCAAGGAAAACGCCGTCGCTCTTGCAGCCGCAGCAGGTGAAGACGCTAAATATGCCAGCGTGTCCGAGACGGCATTTGAGCTAATCGGTTTCGTGTTATAGATCGTCTCCAATGCAATCGACCACGATGTCTGCGGTTGATACTCCACGCCCAGCCCGATATGCGTTGCCTTTTCCTTTTGCAGGCTGACGCTGTTTCCGTTGGCTGTCAGCAGCGGCCAGCGACGGTCATGACTCAACTCACCATAGACTTGAAATGCTTTTGCCGGCGATACCGAGCCCTGAAATCCATACACAAGCCGGTTATCCGACTGAAATGCGGATAATTCGGCTGACGCCGAGTTATCCCCCAGAGAAGGCGCCGCGCGCACCAGCGTGAATCTTTCGTAATTGCTGTCTGTTAAACCAATACTTGGCGCCCACATTATTTGCAGCGTTCCCAGGCTTCCCGAATAGCCGAATTGCATGCCGACAGTGCCTATCCGGTTTTCAAGCCTTTCAGGAAGAAAGCCGCTGCGCCGCTCCGTGTGAACGGAAATCTCATCCAGAAAATCGACGAGATTGCGAATCTTCAGCGTCCCGCTGCCGACGACGATTCTTCCTACGGTCAGGTCCGCATCCCACACCGGAATATCGACGGAGGCCTCACGAACCTTGATAAACGCAGGGCTCTCCGATGTCATCAATGCCAGCTCTTGGGACGTCCTCACATATCCGCGAAACACCCAGCGCAAAGGAGACTCGACTGACGAACGGGCGGCCAGTTCCAGGCGGGCCTGCCTGAATGTCTCGTATTCGTCTCTGTCTGACGGCTTGAGAAGCGGGCTTGACGAAAATTTGACGCGGTCGACCACACTGCGTATCCACAAATCGTAGGAACAGCATGACAGTTCTTCCTCCGCGCGAGCGTCGCCGACTTGCGCAAAAGTCAGCACAGTGACGGACAGGAAGAAGGTCAGGCGTGCAAGCTTGTTTTTGTACATGACCTTCATTACGATGCGATTGCCTTGCTCAGATCGAGTTTAGGAAAACGTGTTTTCAAATCCGCACGTAACTGTTCTGCTTGCTTGTGCTTTGCAGCCTGCGCATCGCCCGACAATGATTTAGCCTGCCTGTCGTAAAGCCGCGCAAGAAAGAGGTAACTCACCACGGCAGCTTCCATATCGTCTTCGGTCGGTTTGTTAGGCCGTGCATCGATGACCCCGCGCAGCTCCTTCTCGGCCTGCTTCTCATATCCCAGCGATGGCGGCGACATCGCCATGTGCACGCCGCGTATGGCGTGGGCAAGCAGGTAATCCGGATGGGAGGAGATCACGTCGTTTAACACGGCATCCGCCTTTGCCGCCCAAACCGCCTTGGCTTCGCGCGTGGTGGCGAACTTTGCTTGCAGGCCGTATGCACCGGCAAGCTGAACCGCCACATAGGGATCGGCAGGATAACGATGCGATGTCTTTTCCAGATAGCTGATCGCTTCATTGCGGCGCGCCCCGTCATTGGCGGCATCCCTTAGAGTGAGGATCGCCTTTTGCAATTGGTCATCGCGAGGAGCGAATTCCTGATCAGCCGATACGGTTGTGTTCGTCATGCCGATCAGCACGGCAAAGACGAAAAGCAGAATTTTCTTAACCATGACTTACCTCGTTCGATATCTCGACAATGCAAGCTGCAACACTCACCCCCACGCCAAGAGACAGCAGGAGAACGCGAGAGCCTTGTGGCAGTCTGTTTGCGCTCCATGCGATGGACAGGTTGGCCAGCAGATCGACGCAAGGCGCATGCGCGACCGTCGCTCTTTCGCTGACTGACTTTCCGGGAAGAGGAAAGCCCTCTCCTATATGCCTGCACACGCGCTCGCTCATGTTTTGCGTGGAGAGGAAGCCGATCTCCTGGAGTGAAACATCTGCCTCGGCGAGCGCCATCTCGATCGCCTGATGTGAAAGCTTTCTTACCGATGCAAGGTAATCGGCATCGCCACTCAATCCGCCGGGCCGTATCTCGAAAAACCGGGGATCGCTCAATGCGACAGGACGACCCATCAGTTTTACGGTAAGCGCCCTGCCGGTAACCGGTTCATTCGTTGCCAGGCACGCAATGGCAACGTCGCCAAACACCAGGCTGCCAACTCTGCGCCGGACGAATCTCGTATTCACCTTTTCCGAGGCCACCAGCGCAATGCTGTGCGTCCCTCGCTCCTTGATGACGTCGGCAGCCAATTCCATTGCATTGATCGTTGCCGTGCCATTGCCCGACTTCAATTGAAGAACCCGCGTATGAGGCCGGAGTTTGGCCTCGCTGCAGAAGCGGAAGGTGGGAATCCGTTCCCAGCCTGCATCTTCCATTTGCCCCAGCAGGAATACCGAATTCACACCGGAGACATCGAAACCAGCCGTCTCCTGCAGCGTCTGCCACGCACGGATGGCGTAATCGATGTTGTCTCCGTCCTTGCCGATGGGGACGGAAGAAAAGCCATCCGTGCCTTTGAGCGCAGGCGCATCTTTGACGAAACGTTCCAGTGCCGCCAATTCATCGATCGATAAGCGATCCGGCGGAAAATAAGGTGATCCTATTGTGAGGTACATGTTAGTCGTCCTTCATGAGATGAGGATGCCGTTGCGCTTGAGACGCAGCGAGGTGAGAAAGAAGGCCGGCAAAACGTGTCGGCCGTTGTTCGGCGACTTGACGGGCAATCATCAAACGCTGCATTTCCCCTGTACCTTCCAGAATGTCGAAGGAGCGCGCATTGCGAACGTATCGATCCGGATACCCCGGCTCCAGCATGTGCAGATACTCTTCCGGGAGACTCATCAGGAAATCGGCCACATTCAATGCCGCCGTCGCGGCAAGCGCCTTGGCAGCGCTTCCAAGCATGGAAGAGATACGCCCATGGTCATATTCATTAGCGGCTTTCAGACACACATCCAGCGCAGCCTCCACCCGATGGCGCAGCGCGATGGCCTGATACCGTGTCTTCTTCCGCTCGTTCTCCACGAATGGAATCGAGGCGGACTTTTCCGTGACACGCAGCACTTCTGCCAAGGCCCTGTAAGCAGAGCCGCAAATCATCCCGGAGAGATTGGGACGCATGAAATCCCATGCATTCTGCGCCCCCTCGAAAGCATCCACGGTTGCCCCGCGATCCGGATTCGTGAGCAGCCGCTCTTCATCCACCTCAACGCTATCCAGCTTGATTCGCGACAATTGCACGCAACGCAACCCAAGCATGTAGCGATGCGGCGTGACAGTGACGCGCGGATCATTGAGATCCACGAGAAACGCACGAATGCCGAAGCGGCGCTTTTTCTCGTCGATGGTCGCAAACACAACGGCTTGCCGTGCACGAAAGGCATTGCCGATATAGTGTTTCTCGCCACTGATCCGCCAGCCCCCTGGAACGGGCTCCGCCCGCGTTTTCAACGCAGTGGCGTCGGACCCGACATTCGGCTCGGTCAACGCAAAAGCAGCCCATGTCGGAATTTCCGCTTCGGAGAACTGACGAAAGAATCTTCTTTTCTGCTCCAGACTCCCCAAGGAACAAATCGGAGGACTCGCAAGACTGGGACCGGGAAGCGCGATTGCCAATGCGGGGTCGCCACAACCGAGATTAAAGTTCGCGATCAAACGGCGTCGAAGCGACCCATATGCTTCGCGGCCTCCATAAACGCTGGGCACCAGCGCCAGGTTCAGCTTGTGCACACTGAATTGCTGAAATATCCGTTCGGGGATTTGTCTTGTCTCATCTGCAGTTGCACCGCAACGCCACAGCTCATCCGACAATGCTTTGATGAACTCGAAAGCCTCTGATTCACGATGGCGAAACAGCTTTTCAAAATTTTCGTAGGCGGACATATTGGACGTCTCTGATTAAAGGTCTTTTAAAAGAGCGGGAACGAAGAAGCGACGCGGTAGTTCATAGGGCTTTACTGCGACATACTTGAGCAGGGTGTAATCCGATTTCGCATTCAGATGCGCGGTTATCTTTACGGTCTGCAAAACATGTTTCCCCTGGAATGGCTGAAACTCCAGGTATTCCACTGTTCTGACCAGCTTGCCGGACAAGGAATAAAACTTGGCATCGATCGGGCGCGATGTCTTGCCATCGACCGTAAGCTCGACCCTCGCATAGGGCGAATTGCCGGTCTTGTCGACCAGTTCGACGACGGTTTTAGGCGCGCTCTCATCGGACTCTCCGGAGACGGCCTTGATCCCCTTGACCAGATAACTTTCGCGCAGGTCCAGATTCAGAACCGAAGCGACATCCGCATCGCCAATGAGCTGTTCGGCGGTCGGAATACGAATTGCCTGATTCGTGCCGCGAAAGTACATCCATGCGCGTTCGCTTTCATAAAGGATCATCCGCCCCTTGCGCACGCCTTCTTCAGTGAACTTGAGCAGGATCTTCGGCGAACCGCTATGCCGGTCCTTGGGGAAATCGCCGACATAAACCTCCAATCTGCCAGCGTCATTGATCTTGCCGTCCTTCCAGCTCTCCACCTCGGTCGAAAATTTCGCCGGCTTGGTGACGTAAAGGTATGTCCCTGCATCTTCAAGCCAATTCCTGTTTTCCTGCGCATGGGCATGTATCGGAAGCAGCGACGTCATGCATGCAGCAGCCCCCAATACCGCTGACGCGATCTTTCGCCGAAGAGCTGCAGATGCAATGCAGGATGTCATCATCGTATTCAGATCAAGCATGTTAAGCATGGCGTAATCCCTGAGCAGGTTGAAGATGCACTGCGCGCCAGGCAACTAATACGCACGCAGCAATACCGACAAAAATGGAAGCCCACAGTACTTGCCACACACCGGGAAGACTTAGCTCCAGCAACAACGAAAACCCGCGATTGCTGCCCGGAGGAGGAGGCATCGGTATGCCGCCGGCAAGGCCGATACCCCAAGTAATCAGCCAAGCGATCAGAATGCCCACAATGCTGGCAAGAAGCGCGAGAGACGCGCCTTCGGCCATCAACATGCTGACAAGCGTCGATTTGCGCATACCGATCGTTCGCATCACGCTGAACTCGCGAATGCGCTCCAGGAACGACATCGACATGACATTGCCAATGCTTAATATCGACACCAGAACAAGCGCAAAAGCCATGAAGCCGAAGATGCGTGAATACAGCGCGACAATCTTGTCGTACTGCGGATTGAGTTCGCGCCAATCCTTGACGATCAGGTCCGGCGCGGATCGATTCAGGATCTTCTGTACTGCCTGCTTGACCTCCGCCGTCTTGTCGGTCGAATCGAGAAGCAGCACGACCTTCGATGCGCTCGTCGTATTGAGCAGCTTTTGCGCGACCACCAAGGGAATCTTCATGATGTGCTGGTCGTAATCCGATGAATCGCTCTGCGTGATGCCGACCACTTCAAAATCGGCAGCATTCAATCCGCCTTGCGGCATCACGGTTGTCACGATGACGGAGTTTCCCGGCACAACGGACAAGCCTTGTGCAAGACCGCTCCCGACGGCGATGTTCCATTGATCGACCGAAGAAAGCGCCCGACCATTGATGACGCGGTCGAAGGATGAAATGGTGGAGTCCTCGCGTGGCTCCACGCCCACCCCGGTAAACACCGTGGATTGACTGCCGTTCCCGATCAAGCCCTTGAACTCGACGCGACGCGTGACGATCATTACGCCCGGGATTTTGGAGAGCTCGCCTAACAATGTTTCATTAGGATCAAACAGCGTCTGGCTCGACTCGACATTGCGCAACTGGTCGTACTTCTTGCTCATGATTTGCAGATGTCCGGTCTGGCTTCGCACAACGGACTCGCGTACACCCCAATACACGCGCTTGACAAATGCATTCATCAAAAGAAGCGCGCATACGCTGATGCCGATCAGGAACAGCACGAATATGGTCCTGCGCTTGTTTGCGGTAACGTTATGAAACGCTTGCTGGAAAATTGCCGGAGAAATCATCAGTTCATCCTCCGCATGTCTTGCAGATGGCCATCCTTCAATTGCAAATGGCGATCCGCCACCGATGCACAGCGCGCATCGTGACTCACCATGAGAATGGTTGTTCCATAACGCTCACAGGAATTCCTAAGCAGTTCGAGCACGATTCGCACATTCGTTTCGTCCAGGTTGGCTGTCGGCTCATCCGCCAAAACGATTTGCGGCGAATTGGCAAACGCCCTGGCGATAGCGACGCGCTGCCGCTCGCCTCCGGAGAGATAGCTGACCGACTTGTGCGCGACCTTGGACAACCCCACCTGCTCCAGCAGCTCCGCCGCCACGCGACGGCGCTCCGTCCTGGAGAGACCTCTTAGTTGAAGCGGGAATGCCACGTTATCGATGGCGTTCAACAGCGGCAGCAAACCGAAATCCTGAAATACGAATCCAAGATATTTCAGACGCAACGCCTCATTGAGATTGCGGCAGGAAAACGAGTCTGAAAACACATACGCCAGTTCGCCCTGATCCAGTTTTTCAATGCCGCCAACGATATTAAGAAGCGTGGATTTACCGCTTCCCGACGGCCCGGTCAGGACAACAACCTCCTGACGTTGCAACGTCAGACTGACGTCCTGCAACGCATTGACGAAGTATTGTTTCCCTGCGTATTTCTTGCTTCCAGAGGAAACCTTGACTAAGGCAGCCATTTATTCCCTTTATTGGTTGCTATGATGTTTCACATAAATAAAAGCCCGTAACCTCAAGCAAGTCCGCAAAAAAATTTTGACATTTTCCGCGTTGCTCAAGCGAACCTGGCTAGCACCCTTCTCCCGCAGGCGGGAGAAGGGTGCCAAACCCCGTGTCAAAAAACTTTTGCGGACCTGCTTAGTCAGTAGGGTGCGCTTTGCGCACCAATTCCATTGCAAGAGCATTGGTGCGCAAAGCGCACCCTACCTTTTTACAGCGCAAAACCTTCACGCCCCCTCCCCTTACAGGAGAGGGAGTATTCTTCATGCAACTTCCGTATTGATTTCCGGCTTCCGAGAAAGGACAGGACTTGTACCGGCGGCGTCTTCTATGTCGTTCGCACTAATAAAATCCTCACGACCGAAAATGCCGCCTCATGCATTTCGCCAAACCGTTCATTGTCTACATACCCGTGACCGGCCAACACCTGGGCGGTATTTCGCAGTACGTCCAACAGCAACTCAGCCGCATGCTGCAAATACTGATGACGCCGCTCATCGCCAATATCTGGAAGAGCTAGCTGATACGCATTGAGCACTTGTTCAATAGCGAGCAGATTCAGATACACATTGGCTACGCGCAGAGCCACTGCCTGATGCAATAACAGAGGCTTTCCGAACGTGATGCGGGTGCGTGCAAAATCGAGCGCCGCATTGAGCATTGCTTCCCCCAGACACAGACCGTACAGCACATAGGGCTTCCGATCGTCGGGAGGATAATCCTTCAACTTTTCGAGCACGAACAACGGAGATTTCGCGATGGAAGACTGTGCATCTTTTTCGCTCATATCGATCTGTTCCGCGAGTCTTCCCATCCAGCTTCCTGTTGTCGCAAGCGGGTGCTTGCCTGACTTTAACGACGCATCGTCCGACTCAACCAAATCGCTTAGCACCAGTTCAATCATGAGACACCTCATATTCATTGACGCCGCTACTTCTCTGTTCTTGTGCGAATTGCGGTGAATGCGCCAGCCCCAGCAACATCATCAGTCTGATGATCAGGTACCCTGGATCGAACTGCCACGGACGCAACCACAAGCAGGCGGCACGCGGATATGCATGATGATTGTTGTGCCATCCCTGGCCGAAGGTGAAAAGCGCCAACACGCCGTTATTACGCGATCCCTGTGCTGCATAAGGTCTGGTGCCGAAAAGGTGCCCCATCGAATTCAACAGCATGAAAGCGTTGGATGCCGCAAACACGCGAATCAATCCGCCCCACAGCACTCCGGATATAAAGCTTTCAAGCGTTGGTTCATAGATCAGCGCGATCACGCCAGGCAGAATCAGACCTGCTACCGCAATCCATTGGTAATACCGTTCCAGCATCCAGATTTCCCTGCGCTTCAACAAATCGAAGACGGGCGGCACCTTGCGTGTCTCGCTGGGCTTTTCGCGGAACATCGCCCACAGATAATGAGCCCAGATGGCGGCCTTGATACGCGAACCCAGCGTTCCGTCATGCAGGTTCGGTGAATGCGGGTCGCCTTCCCTGTCTGTTCGCGCATGATGCTGACGGTGTGTGGATACCCACCAGAACAAAGCGCCTTGATACGCGATTGATCCCATGATGAGTAATAAACGCGCGCCATTGGGAGAAACCTCGAATGCGCGATGCGAAAAACATCTGTGATAACCGACCTCGATGCCAATCAAGCTGATGCAATAGAAAACGATCAGCAGACCGATGTCGAAATTTCGTACCGGAATACCCAGCGAGGTATGCCAAAAGACCGCAAATGCAACGGCGAGAGGTGGTGCCAGAATGCCGACTACAGAATGTAACGGCGCCAGTTTTCTTGTTTCGCTTTTATCCATGGTTTACTTCCTCATTGGTGATGGATTCATGGCTCATCATGTTGGCAGTGCCATCGTTCACGGGTTGTCCTAATTCGAATTCCTCTGGAAGAAGGTCATACATGATTCGGTCAAGGTAGGTTCCATCGATCAGATGACACCGGCGCAAACGTCCGCATTGTTTGAAACCCAGTTGCTCAAGCAGCCGGATCGATTTCATGTTGCCCTCAACTGCCCATGCCTGTATCGATGACAGTTTGAATAATTGAAACGCCTGACGGAACACTACTCGTACAGCTTCCACATGGCGAACCGGCGCAGGTGGACGGACCATTTGTCGAATGCCCCAAAACTGCGCTACGCGAAATGGATTGCGGACTTGCTGCAAACCGCACACTGCATGACGACGGTTTTGCTCGTCTACGATGACGCGTACGAAATGGTCCGGCGATGCGGACATCATTCGGAGAGAGACAGCGTCCAGCTTCTGCCGTCCCATTCCAAAGTCAAACCATTTATGAACATGGGAATGGTCGAACCACGATGCCACGGCATCGCAGTCTGCCGGCGTAAGCTCCTTGATTTGATATGTATTGTGGCCTCTGGAAAACTTCATGCTTTCCCTTTTTAAATGTATTGCTGAGATGATTTACTACAGGGTTTATGCATCGCCCGCCGTTGATGAATGATCGAGCACGGCAGGATCGCTTTACTTGAAGAAGAAGCGATTAAGTGAATCGCATGCGAAGAGATTACGTAAGCCCTATCTGTCGATCTTTGATCTATCCTAATGCGCGACCCGATAAACTTTCCACGCATGACTCACAAGAGAAAAACATGCGGCGTTCAATGAACAAGAGGAAGAATTCATCCTTCGGATATGCACACCGGAATCCAAGATTGATGCGCCGACATTGAAGCAGTGAAAAGGATGGATTTATGCGGATGCGAAGATGCGGCACATTTCTGACCGCATCTGATCAGGGGATGAGACAAACAATATCGACTAAGGAACTAAGTACCCGCGCATAAAAAACTGTGGGTGTCTGCGACGCATGAAGATGAAGATTAGCCTGTGCGTTTTCTGTGCACTGTGCGTTCACTGATTGCCGAAACAGGATTGCGTATCGGTAGCAGTCGAAGTTTCTTCGGCATTGCCGCTGCCGCCGGAAGATGCGCTCGGTGCGGAACGGAATGCGTTATAAGCGCTGT
>Ga0070660_100001183_pt1 | contig 17673 bp, 14 predicted proteins | sample KBSC33metaG_FD_64670 | JGI IMG/M metagenome (GOLD analysis project Ga0070660, IMG submission 64670) | Corn rhizosphere microbial communities from Kellogg Biological Station, Michigan, USA - KBS C3-3 metaG | ecosystem: Host-associated > Plants > Roots > Rhizosphere > Soil ... | reverse complement strand
CAACATCGTCGCGGTCGAGGCGGACTGGCCCGATGCCGCCTCGGTTGACCGTTACGTCCGCCACCGCGCCCGCCGCGACGGCGAGGAGGAGGCGTTCCAGCGCTTTCCGACCTGGATGTGGCGCAACGCGGAGGTCGACTCGTTCGTCCGCTGGCTTCGCGGGCACAATCACGGCCGCGCCTACGAGGCGATGGCCGGCTTCTACGGCCTCGACCTCTACAATATGGGCGCTTCGATCCGGGCGGTGGTCGATTTTCTGGAGGAGGCGGATCCCGAGACGGCGAAGGTGGCGCGAAAGCGCTACGGCTGCCTTTCGCCGTGGACCCGCGACCTCGCCGAATATGGCCGGGTGGCGAGCAGCGAGGGCTATGGGCGATGCGAAGCCGGCGTCGTCGAGATGCTCAAGGAGCTGATGAAGCGGCGCATGGACTGCCTCTCCGAGGAATGCGACGAGTGGCTCGACGCGGCCGCCAACGCGCGCCTGATCAAGAATGGCGAAGCCTATTACCGGGCGATGTATCAGGGCTCGGCGGAGAGCTGGAATTTGCGCGACACGCACATGTTCGAGACGCTCTGCCAGCTGCTCGACTCGAAAGGGCCGGCTTCGAAGGCGGTGGTGTGGGCGCATAACAGCCATATCGGCAATGCCGCCCATACCGAGATGGGCCAGCTTCGCGAGGAGCTGAACATCGGCCAGCTCGCCAAGGAAAGGTTCGGCGACAAGGCGCGCCTGATCGGCTTCGGCACCCATTCCGGCACCGTCGCCGCGGCCGACGACTGGGACGAGCCGATGGAGGTGAAGGCGGTGAAGCCCTCGCTCGCCGGGAGCTATGAGCGAGCCTCGCACGACAGCGGGCTCGAGCGCTTCCTCCTCGATCTTCGCGAGGGCGCGCTCGGGGGGTCGCTCGAGGAGGCGCTGCTCGAGCCCCGTCTGGAGCGCTTCATCGGCGTCATCTACCGGCCGCAGACCGAGCGGTGGAGCCATTATGCCGAGGCGGTGCTTCCCAACCAGTTCGACGCCTGGGCGTGGTTCGACGAGACACGCGCGGTGACGCCGCTGCCCGGCGAGCAGCGGGCGGGCGAGGAGGAGACCTACCCGTTCGGCCTGTGAGCCAGGAAGGCCGACGCGACCATCAGAGCGCCGATGGCGGCGGCGGCGAGGCTGGCGATGAGGACGGCGCCGGCGGCGGCGTCCTTGGCGTGGCCGATCTCCTCCGCCCAGTCGGGATGGAGCCGGTCGGCGAGATATTCCAACGCCCCGTTCACCGCCTCGAGGGCGAGGACCAGACCGGTCGAGAGCAGCACCAGTGCGGTCCAGAGGAGGCCGGGGCGAAGGAGGAGGAGGGCGGCGAGCGCGGCCGCGGCCAATCGCAATTGGGCGCGGAAGCTCTTCTCCCGCCGGGCGACGGTGGCGATTCCGTTCAGCGCGAAGCCGAGGCGCTCCGCGAACGGGCGGTTCTTGGCCTTGAAGAGCTTTGGCGGCGGCCGGTTCATCGCCTTCCATTTGCCGACCGTCCGCGCAGCGCGGCCGGTGCCGGCGGTGGCGAAGCTGTCAGGATGCCGTGCAGATCGGGTCGCATCGGCCGGGCGAAGGAACCGCGAGGCCCGCCCGCCGGTTCTAACGCAGGTTAAGCGGCGCCCGCTCCCGAGGCGCCGGACCGGGTAAAGGAACGCGCGAGATGGGCGAATTCACCGACAGGCTCAAAGGCAATGTCAATCAGGCGATCGGCGGCGCCAAGCAGGAAAGCGCCGACCCGGACGTTCGTGCCGAAGGCGATGCCCAGAAATTGAAGGGCACCGGCCAGGACCTGAAGGGCAAGGTCAAGGGCGTCATCAACGACCTCTAGGCTAAGCTCCCTCTCCCCTCCGGGGAGAGGGAGGAGCCGCGCAGCGGCGAGGGGAGAGGGGGAGTGAAGAACCCCGTGTACCGGGAGTCAGACTCCCCCTCTCCCCGGCCCTCTCCCCAGAGGGGAGAGGGGGTTTAGCGCTTTCGCTCCCGGATCCGCGAGATCGTGGTCGCGTTGCTGATGTGCTCGACGTCGGTCTTGAGGTGGAGCAGCCTGACTCCTCTTTCCGCCAGCGCTCTGTCGAGGGCGGGGGCGAATTCGGCCGTGCTCTCCACCGTCTCCGCCCAGCAGCCATAGGCTCGGGCGAGGGCGGCGAAATCCGGGTTGACCAGTTCGGTCCCCGAGAGGCGCTCGGGATATTCGCGCTCCTGGTGCATCCGGATCGTTCCGTAGCTGCCATTGTCGATGACCAAAACGAGCAGGTCGCAGCCGTAGCGGACGGCGGTGGCGAGCTCCTGGCCGTTCATCAGAAAGTCGCCGTCGCCGGCGGGGACGAGCACCGTCGAATCCGGGCGGCGAAGCGCGGCGGCGACTCCGGCGGGAAGGCCGTAGCCCATCGAGCCGTTGGTCGGCGCGAGCTGGCAGGGGAAGGCGCCGAAGCGCCAGAAGCGGTGGAACCAGCCGGAGAAATTGCCCGCCCCGTTGCAGACGATCGTGTCGGCGGGGAGCCGCTCGCGAAGGGCGGCGACGGCGAGGCCGAGGTCGAGCGGAGCGCCCGAGGGCTTCGGGGTCGACCAGTCTAGCCATTCGGAATGCGCCTCGGCGCCGGTGGAGAAGGAGATGACCTCCTCTTCCCAGGCCGAGACCAGTTCGGCGAAATCGTGCATGTCCGCGCAGATCGGAAGGCAGGTCTTGTAGACCCGGTTGAGCTCGTTGGGGTCGGGGTGGACGTGGACGAGGGTCTGATCGGGATGATCGGGGGTGACGAGGGTGTAGCCGTCGGTGGTCGCTTCGCCGAGGCGCGGGCCGACGACGAGGAGGAGATCGGCCTCGCGGATGCGCTGGAGCAGCTTCGGGTTCGGGCCGTAGCCGAGATTGCCGGCATAGACCGGGGAGGTGTTGGGGAAGGCGTCCTGACGGCGGAAGGCGCAGGCGACGGGGAGTCCGATCCGTTCGGCGAACTCGGTGAAATAGTGTCTCGCGCCCGCGTCCCAGCCGGCCCCCCCGACGATCGCGACCGGCGCGCAGGAATCCTTCAGCAGGTCCATCAGGGCTGCGGCGGCCATCGGGTCGGCGGCCTGGACGGGGGGGCGCACGGCCGGGCGGTCGAGCGTTTCCGCCTCCTCGCGAAGCATGTCCTCGGGAAGCGCCAGGACGACCGGTCCCGGACGGCCCGACAGCGCGGTCGCGAAGGCGCGGGCGACATATTCGGGAATCCGGGCGGGATCGTCGATCCGCGCGGCCCATTTGGCGAGCGGGCGGAACATGGCGGCGAAATCGACCTCCTGGAATCCTTCGCGGTCGCGGTCGCCTCGGGCGACGTCGCCGATGAAGAGGATCATCGGCGTCGAATCCTGGAAGGCGGTGTGGACCCCCACCGAGGCGTTGGTGGCGCCGGGGCCGCGGGTGACGAAGGCTATTCCGGGCCGCCCGGTGAGCTTTCCGTCGGCCTCGGCCATGTAGGCGACCCCGCCTTCCTGGCGGCAGACGACGAGGTCGATCTCGGGGCTGTCGTGGAGCGCGTCGAGGACGGCGAGGCAGCTTTCGCCGGGAACGGTGAAGACCCGGTCGCAGCCCTGGGCGAGGAGATTGTCGACGAGGATTCGGCCGCCGGTGCGCTTGTCAGTCATGCCCGCCCGGTAACGCGGGGCCGAAGGGAAGGGAAGGCGGGGCCGCTTGACCTGACGTTCGCGTAAAGTAGGAGGGGCGTAACAACCCGGAGGAAGACGGATGACGAAGAGCGAAATGGCGGCGGCCCTCAATGCGAAGAGCGCCTGGCTCCCCGGCAAGCGGGTGAAGCTGGATTACGGCTCCGAGGGCGTGGTCATGCTCGACGGCGCGGCACAGCAGGTCTCCGAGGAGGACGGCGATGCCGACACGACGATCAAGGTCAGCTGGGAAGACTGGCAGGCGATGACTGAGGGCAAGCTCGACGGGATGACCGCCTTCATGCAGGGCAAGCTCCGGGTCGAGGGCGACATGTCGAATGCAATGCAGCTGCAGGGCGTGCTGGCGAAGCTTCGGAGCTGAGCAACCAGATCCTCCCCGGAACGGGGAGGGGGACCAGGCGCAGCCTGGTGGAGGGGTTGGCACGGATTGCGGAGCAGCCCCTCCACCGCGCTTCGCGCGCGGTCCCCCTCCCCGTTCCGGGGAGGATCGAAGGGGTTACGCCAGCGCCCGCTCGAGGAGGTCCTCGACGTCGAGGCCGAGGCGGCGGATCTGGGCGGCGACGGCGGGCCAGCGGTGGTTGAGGAACTCGTCGCGCTCGGCGTTGCGCAGGCGCTCGGCGGCGCCGTCGGCGACGAACATGCCGACTCCGCGCTTCACCACCACCAGCCCCTCGTCCTGGAAGGTCTGATAGGCCTTCGCGACGGTCAGCGGGTTGGCGCCGTGCTCGGCCGCGAGGCTCCGAACCGACGGCAACGGATCGCCGTCGCCGACCCGGCCGTCGAGGATCAGGGCCGCGATCGAATCGCGGAGGCGGAGATAGACGGGACGATCTTCGGGCACAGCGACGTAGTGTAGTAATACAGCGGGGCGGTCAAGCCTTTCTCCTCCCCCAGCTTGTCTGGGGGAGGGGGACCGCGCGAAGCGTGGGGAGGGGCCTCTTCGGCGCGAAGCCCCTCCACCACCGCCTTCGGCGGCGGTCCCCCTCCCCGAGCAAGCTCGGGGAGGATCAGTTGCCATCCCACTCCGTGACGACATGGTCCGGCGCCGGCCGCACCCGCTCCTCGAGCGGCTGGGCCGGGGTGCCGAGGAAGATGAAGCCGGCGATGCGCTCGTGGGGGCGGCCGCCGAGGCCTTCGAGGAGGAGCGGGGAGTAGGCGGCCCAGCCGGTGATCCAGCCGCCCGTGAAGCCGTGGGCGTGGGCGGCGAGGAGGAGGTTCATGCAGGCGGCGCCGCAGCTCAGCTCCTGCTCCCAGAGCGGGATCTTGGTGCCTTCGACCGGGCTCGACAGGATGACGACGAGCTCGGGCGCTTGCAGGGCGAAGCGGTCGACCGCTTCGAGCTCGAGGCGGTTCGGAGTTTCGGCGTGGCCGGCGCGGTAGGCGCGCTCGGCGAGGTCGCGAAAGGCCGGGCGGGCGTCGCGACCGACATGGATGAAGCGCCAGGGGGCGAGCTTGCCGTGGTCCGGGGTGCGCGCGGCGACGGCGAGGATGTCGCGAAGCTGGGCGGAATCCGGCCCCGGCTCGGCCATGTCGCGCGGGCGGCCCGAGCGGCGGGTGCGCAGCAGGTCGAGAGTCGAGGAGCGGTCGTTGAGCATGGTTGGGGCTCGCTAGCAGCCGCGGGAGCGCGCAACAATCCGGCTTCACAAGCCGGTTTTCGTCGCTAGGGTGCGCCGCTCATAAAGAGGCCGGACGTGTAAGATCCGGCCCGACAGGAGAGGCGAATGGTCAACGTAGCCCCCGAAACCACGACCGAAGGAGAGTATCCGGACGTCAGCCGCACCGATGGCGACACCTGGTTCGGCCATCCCCGGCAACTGGCGCGGCTGTTCACCACCGAGATGTGGGAGCGGTTCGGCTATTACGGGATGCGGGCGCTCCTGACCCTGTACCTCACCAAGCACTTCCTGTTCAGCGACCAGACGACCAATGGACTCTATGGCGGCTTCACAGCGCTGGTTTACCTGACGCCGCTGATCGGCGGACTGATGGCGGACCGCTTCCTAGGCTCGAAGAAAGCGGTGAAATTCGGCGCCCTGGTCATGGCCTGCGGCTATTTCGTCCTGTGCTTCGGCGGCGAGACGGCCAAGCCGCACGCGATCATCGACGGCCAGCGCTACGAGGTGCAGGTCAAGAATGCGATCGACCGGCCGACCAGCACGGGCGAGGAACAGCGCTTCGTCATCGCCGACAACAAGCCGCTGCTCATCCGCGGCAACGAGGACGGCACCGTCTCGCTGATGGCGCCGGACGGCAGCGTCGCGCGCAACCTGGCGAAGGGACAGTTCGACTCCGGCGCGGACCGTTCGATGCTGTTCACCCTGCTGATGCTGATCGGCCTCACCATGGTCACCGTCGGCAACGGCTTCTTCAAGCCCAACATCTCCACCATCGTCGGCAGCCTGTACTCGCAAGGCGACCGGCGAAGGGACGCGGGCTTCACCATCTTCTACATGGGAATCAACCTGGGATCGCTGTTCTCGCAGCTGCTCTGTCCGTTCCTCGCCGACACGGTCGGCTGGTGGGCCGGGTTCGGCCTCGCGGCGCTCGGCATGCTGTTCTCGTGGAGCCTCATCCAGTTCGACGGCGGCCGACTCTCGGGCTACGGCGAGCCGCCGGTGCGCGAGGGCGCGGACCGCTCGCTCGTCATCTACGCCGGGGCGATGATCGCGATCCCGATCGTGCTCTTCCTGTTCTGGAACCTGATGAACGCGCCGAAGCCGGAGCCCGGCGCCGGAATCGTCGGCTACCTCCTTCACCTGCCGATCATGGGCAAGGTGCTGTTCTTCACCTTCCTGCTGGGAATCCCCGGGATCCTGATCTGGTCGGCCAAGGCGGGCGACCGGCGCGAGTTCCAGATGATGCTGGCGGCGATGGTCCTCATCGTCTTCAACGTCGTCTTCTGGACGCTGTTCGAGCAGGCGGGCTCCTCGCTGACCCTGTTCGCCGACCGCAACACGGATCTGTCGATCTTCGGCCTGTTCAGCATTTCGGCGGGGCAGACGCAGTTCTTCAACGCCTTCTTCATCGTCGCCCTCGCGCCTTTGTTCAGCATCATGTGGAACGGCATGGCGCGGCGCGGGATCGAGCCGACCATCCCCATCAAGTTCGGCATCGCGCTGATGGGCGTCGGCATCGGCTTCCTGTTCCTCGTCTGGGGGACGCAGTTCGCCGGCTCCGACTTCAAGGTCGCGATCTGGTGGCTCGCGGGTCTCTACTTCATCCACTCCGCCGCCGAATTGTGCATCTCGCCGGTCGGCCTGTCGATGATCACCAAGCTGTCGATCGCGCGGATCGTCGGGCTGATGATGGGCGTGTGGTTCCTGTCCATCTCGGTCGCGCAATATGTCGCCGGCGTGGTCGCCCAGGTGGCGAGCGTCGAGACGGTCGGCGGGCAGGTCACCAACCTCAAGGTCAGCCTCGACACCTATTCGGGCGTGTTCTGGAAGATCGGCCTGATCTCCATGGGGATCGGCCTGCTCCTTCTCCTCATTTCCCCCCTGCTGAAGAAGTGGATGCATGGCGTTAAATAAGCTCGGCCGCCTCGCTCTCGCCGCCGCCGCGGCCGGCCTCGCGGCCGGCTGCACCCAGGACAAGCCGCGGACGGCGTCGGCCCAGCCGGCGCCGCGGACCCCGCCCAAGACCTATTCGCACGATCCCTATCCCTCGACCTACCGGGCCTATCCCGGAGTCCTGACGGCGATCACCGGCGGCACCGTCTTCGACGGCGAGGGCGGACGGTTCGAGAACGGGACGGTGATCCTCGCCGACGGCAAGGTGCAGGCGGTCGGCGGGCCCGACATTCCGGTGCCCGAAGGCGCGACGCGGATCGACGCCCGGGGCAAGTGGGTGACTCCCGGAGTCATCGACATCCACAGCCACCTCGGCGACTATCCCTCGCCCGCGGTCGAGGCGCATTCGGACGGCAACGAGGTGACCGGCCCGGTCCACCCCGACGTCTGGGCCGAGCACAGCGTGTGGCCGCAGGATCCCGGCTTCACCCGGGCGCTGGCCAATGGCGGTGTGACGACGCTGGAGATCCTTCCGGGATCCGCCAACCTGTTCGGCGGCCGCTCGGTGGTTTTGAAGAACGTGCCGGCACGCACCGTCCAGCAGATGAAGTTCCCGGGCGCGCCCTACGGCCTCAAGATGGCGTGCGGCGAGAATCCGAAGCGCGTCTATGGCAGCCGCAACCAGTCTCCCTCGACGCGGATGGGCAATATCGCCGTCGACCGGGCGACCTGGGCGCGCGCCGCCGAGTATAAGCGCAAGTGGGACAATTACGAGAAGAACGGCGGCGACATGCCGACGCGCGACATCGGAATGGACACCTTGCGCGGAGTCCTCGCGGGCGAGATCCTCGTCCAGAACCATTGCTACCGCGCCGACGAGATGGCCATCGTCATGGATATGGCCAAGGAGTTCGGCTACCACGTCGCCGCCTTCCACCACGCGGTCGAGGCCTACAAGATCGCCGACCTTCTGAAGCAGAACGGAGTCTGCGCGGCGATGTGGGCGGACTGGTGGGGCTTCAAGATGGAGGCCTATGACGGGGTGAACGAGAATATCGCCCTGGTCCACAATGCGGGCGCCTGCGCGATCGTCCATTCCGACGACCCGAACGGGATCCAGCGACTCTACCAGGAGGCGGCCAAGGCGCTCGCGGCGGGGCGGCGGATCGGGATCAACATACCCGAGGAAGTGGCTTGGGAATGGCTTAGCTGGAACCCGGCCAAGGCGCTCGGGATCGGCGAGCGGACCGGAAGCCTTCGCGCCGGCAAGATGGGCGACGTGGTGATGTGGAACGGCAATCCGTTCAGCGTCTACACGCGGCCCGAGCGGGTGTGGATCGACGGCGCTTTGATGTACGACGCCAACGACCCGAGCCGCCGGCCGGTCAGCGATTTCGAGCTTGGCCAGCCCGGCGAAGGGGATGTGAAGTGAAGGGCGCGATGAAAATCCTCCCCTGGAAGGGGAGGGGGACCGTGCGCAGCACGGTGGAGGGGTATCAGCGTTCGCGCTTTTCCTCTGAGGCTGACACCCCTCCGTCAGCCCTTCGGGCTGCCACCTCCCCCGTTGGGGGAGGATTGTTGGCGCTGGCTCTCGCTCTTAGCTTCGCCGCGCCCGCCGCCGCCCAGACGGTGGCGATCACCGGCGGAACGGTGGCGCTGGGCGACGGGTCGGAGCCGATCCAGGGCGGCACCGTCGTCATCCGCGACGGGCGGATCGTCGCTGCGGGGCGCGGAGTCGCGGTTCCGGCGGGCGCCCAGGTGGTGGACGCGACGGGCAAGTGGGTGACGCCCGGGATCGTCGCCGGCTTCTCGCGGATCGGGCTGGTCGAGGTCGACGCGGTCGACGCGACCAACGACGTCGAGGCGGGCAACTCGCCGTTCAGCGCGGCGATCGACGTGGCTCCCGCGGTCAACCCGCGCGCCTCGGCGATCGCGATCAACCGCGCCGGCGGAGTGACCCGGGCGATCGTCGCCCCGGCGACGGCGCGGAGCATCTTCGCCGGCCAGGGCGCGGTGATCGACCTCGGCGCCGACATGAACGCGGTGACCCGCGCGCGCGCCTTCCAGTTCGTCGAATTCGGCGAGCAGGGCAGCCGCGAGGCGGGCGGAAGCCGGGCGGCGATGCACGTCCTCTTCCGCAATGCGCTTCGCGAGGCGCGCGACATCAGCCGCTATTCCGGAATCCCGTCGGGCGGCGGAGCGGCGCGGCAGGCCCGGGCCAACGACCAGCGCGACCTTCCGCTCGAGGAGGTGCCGGGAAGCAACAGCCTGCTCGGCGCCAACGTCAACCGGCCCGACGACGTGCTCCTCACCCGCTTCGACGCCGCGGCTCTGGTTCCGGTGCTTCAGGGGCGCCAGCTGCTTCTCGTCCATGTCGAGCGGGCCAGCGACATCCTCCAGGCGCTTTCGCTGCGCAAGGAATTCCCGAACCTCCGGCTGGTGCTGGTCGGAGTCGCCGAGGGCTGGACGGTCGCGAAGGACATTGCGGCGGCCGGAGTCCCGGTGATCGCCTCGGCCTTGACCGACCTTCCCAACAGCTTCGAGCAGCTCGCCTCCACCCAGTCCAATATCGGCCGGATGCGGGCCGCCGGGGTACGCGTGGCGATCGGGATGATCGACGACGAGGAAGCGCGCCAGGTGCGGCTGTCGAGGCAATATGCCGGCAACCTCGTCGCGGTCGGACGACTGCCCGGGGCGACCGGGCTCAGCTGGGGCCAAGCGCTGGAAGCGATCACCTCGGCGCCCGCGGAAGCGGTCGGGATGGGCGGCGACTTCGGCTCGCTCCGGCCGGGCCGGCGCGCCGACGTGGTGGTGTGGGACGGCGATCCGCTCGAGAACAGCTCGGCGGCCGAGATCGTGCTGATCGACGGAGTCCAGCAGCCGCTGTCGAACCGGCAGACAAGGCTTCGCGACCGCTACCGCACTCCGGGCGAAGGGCAATTGCCCAAGGCTTACCAGAAGTGATCGCGCTCGCGAGCCTGACGCTCGCGACGATCGCCTTCGTCGGCTCGCACTTCGCCATGTCGCATCCGCTCCGGCTGCGGATGATCGGGGCGCTGGGCGAGGCGGGGTTCCGGGGCGCCTATTCCGTGGTCTCGGCTCTGACCCTGCTGTGGATGATCGTCGCCTGGCATTGGGCGAGCGGGCTGCCGCTCTGGATCGCGCCGGATCTGTGGTGGCCGGTGGCGTCGGCGCTGATGCTGGCGGCGTCCATCCTGCTGGTCGGCTCGTTCGTCCGCAACCCGGCTTTCCCGCACCCGGGCGCGGGCAAGCGGCCGGTTCGACCGGCGACCGGCGTGTTCGCGATCACCCGGCACCCGATGAACTGGGCCTTCGCCTTGTGGGCGCTTGTCCACCTGTCGCTGTGGTGGTCGCCGCGCAACCTGGTCGTCGCGGCCGGAATCCTGGTGCTCGCGATCGGCGGATCGGTGGGGCAGGACCGCAAGAAACGGGCGGCGCTCGGGGAAAGCTGGCGGCAGTGGGAGGCCCGGACTTCGTTCGTGCCGTTCGCCGCCTTGATGCAGGGCCGGGCGCGGTGGTCGCAGGCGGCGCCGGGGTGGATCGCGGGGCTTGGGGGGCTGGCGCTATGGCTGGCGGTGACGACCTTCCACGCCGCGACGGTATCGCCGCTCGTGTGGCTTTGGCAGAGTTTGGGGTGAACTCCCTCTCCCCCAAGGGGAGAGGGGATAAGCGGTGCAACCGTCTTCGGGCCAAGCGGTTCTCGTTGGCATGAGAAAAGCTTCCGCACTCCTCCTCGCCCTGGCGCTCGCCGGCTGCGCGACCGCGCCGACCGCGCGTACCGTCGCCGCCGACGATCCGCGCTCCTTCGCGCCGATCGATCCGAACCGGCTGTCGCTCATCACCCGAAGCCTCGCTTCCGACGATTTCGAGGGGCGGGGGCCGGGGACGGCGGGAGAGGTGAAGACGATCGCCTATCTGACCGAGCAGTTCCGTCAGCTCGGTCTGGAGCCGGGCGGCCCGGGCGGAAGCTGGACTCAGACGGTGCCGCTGATCCGCACCCAGGTGGACAAAGCAGGCACCGCCGCCATGACCATGGCCGGGCAGAGAATCCCGCTTCGTTTTCCCCAGGACATCTACCTAAGCAGCGTCCGGGAGACGGACCGGGCCAGGATCGCCGACGCTCCAGTGGTGTTCGTCGGCTACGGGGTCAACGCGCCGGAGCGGGGCTGGGACGACTTCAAGGGCGTCGACCTGAAGGGCAAGGTGGCCCTGTTCCTGGTCAACGATCCCGACTTCGAGGCCGCCGCGGGCGAGCCGGCGTCGGGCAAGTTCTCGGGCCAGGCGATGACCTATTACGGCCGCTGGACCTACAAATATGAGGAGGCGGCGAGGCGCGGCGCGGTGGCGGCGCTCATCGTCCATGAGTCGGCGGGCGCGGGCTATGGCTGGAACACGGTCCAGGCGCCGGGCGGCGAGAATTACAATATCGTGCTCGGGCCCGGAGCGCAGCAGCCGGTGCTCCTGCAGGGCTGGATCCAGCGGCCGATCGCCGAAGACTTGTTCCGCCGCGCCGGGCTCGACTTCGAGGCCGTGAAGCACCAGGCGCGCACCCCCGGCTTCCGCCCGGTCGAGCTCGGAGCGCGCTTCTCGGCGGACTTCGGGGTGGAGACGAAGCGGGTCGAGAGCCGCAACGTCATCGCCAAGCTGCCGGGGGCGAAGCGGCCGGACGAGACGATCATGTTCTCCGGCCACTGGGACGCCTACGGCCTCGGCGCTCCGGACGCGCGCGGCAAGAGGATCCGGCCCGGCGCCGCCGACGACGGGCTCGGCCTCGCCGGCGTGCTCGAGATCGCCCGCGCCTTCAAAGCGGGGCCGAGGCCGGACCGGACGTTGCTGTTCGCGGCGTGGACGGCGGAGGAGCGGGGCCTTCTCGGCTCGGAATATTTCGCCTCGAATCCGCTCTACCCCGCCGAGAAGATGGTGGCGAACATCACCCTCGACACGCTCCAGCCCGTCGGTCCGGCGCGCGACGTGATCCTGATCGGCCAGGGGCAGAGCGAGCTGGAGGGCGCGATGCGCCGCCTCGCCGCCGCGCAGGGCCGCTACGTCACTCCGGATTCGCACCCGGAGCGCGGGCTGTTCTACCGCGCCGACCATTTCGCGATGGCCAAACGCGGCGTGCCGGTGCTTCTGCTGATGGCATTGGGCGCCGGGCCGGACCTGGTCAGCGGCGGCCGGGCGGTCGGCGACCGCTGGGTGAGCGAGTTCACCGCCAATTGCTACCACCAGACCTGCGACGAATGGCGGCCGGACTGGGACCTGCGCGGAGCGGCGCAGGATGTTGCGCTGGCCTATGGGATCGGGCGGGAGCTGGCGTTCAGCGCGCGCTGGCCGCAATGGAGCGCGGGCTCGGAGTTCCGGCCGGTTCGGGAGAGAAGCGCGGCGGCTCGGCGCTAACGCGCCTTCGGCACGACCGAGTAGCTGTAGGGCACGTAGAGGAAGACCTCGGTCAGGCTGGCGCGCGACCATTCGACCGGCCGGTCGAGCCCCTTCGCCTCCACGGCGTAATCGGGGCCCAGGCGAGCGGCGGTGGAGCGGGCGTCGGCCGCGACCAGATCGACGATCTGCCCGCGATACTGGTCCGGCGCGACCACGGAGAGCGTGAGATCTCCCGAAGCCTTCATTTCGGCGCGGCCGACCGTCGGCACGTCCTTCACGAAGGCGCTGATCCGCTCCAGCGCCGCCTTGGCGTCGGTCCCGGCGCTGAGCTTCGTCTTGACGAGAAAGCTCGTCTTGTCGGTGTCGGGACGCCCGTCATTCGCCAGCGGAAGGTTCCGGAAATTGGCCAGGGTCAGCGGCTCCACCACCATCTCCCCGGTGGCCAGCTCGATTCCCGGGCGGCGGCGGGCAAGGTCGAGCGCGCCCTGGACCATCTGGAATATCTCGTCCCGCCGCTTCTTCTCGTCGCGCGTGTCGCCGGCGACCTTCACTTCCAGGACGGCGTAGTCGGCGAGCCGGCGAAGCCCGACGGCCGGGATGGACGCGTCGTAATCTTCGGCTTCGCGCCTCGTGCCGGTGACGATGATTTCCTGGCCGGTAAGGTCCTGCGCGTTCGACGGTGCGGGAACCAGCAGAAGCAGCGACAATGCCAAGAGCTTCTTCATATGCCCCTCCCCTTGATAGGGGCGAAGGTTCGCCGAGGCGACGAGTAAGTCAAGGCCGGTGAGCGCCGCCGCCGGCGACGGTTCAGCGGGTCGCGTTCGCGGCCGGCTGTTCGAGCCAGCGCCCCGAAGTTTCGAATTCCGCCTTCACGCCCGAGACCGGCAGACGGTCGTTCGCGACCGGCGGCACCGGCGCCGCCGCGGCTTCGGCGACGGGTAGTGGGCCATAGCCGGCGAGCGGGAGCGGGGCGGCCGGAAGCGAGGCGGCCATTGCCGTTCGGCCGAGCGAAATCGGCAGGCGGTTGGCGATGATCGTCGCGGGTGAGGGCTCGCGGCCGGCGTAACGCTGGCTGAAGGCGGTGGGGCCGCCCCAGGCGCCCGGAGTCCGGTAGAAGATGTGGTTGCCGATCACCGCCGCCTTGGCGAGGCGATAGGCCCAGACCGGCAGGACCTGCTGGGTGTGATAGTGGGTGGCGAGGCCGACCGGCGCGTAGACCTGCCCGGCGAGCGCCTCGGCGGCGATCCGGCGGGCGGCGAGCCAGGCCGGCCCCGCCGGCGGGAGGGCGAGCGAGCCGTCGCAGGTGAAGGTGAACTGGCAGCCGCCGCCGGCGCGCATCGGCCCTTGGTAGACGACCCCGCAGACGCTTCCCGGATAAGCGGGGTGGCGAACCCGGTTGAGGACCACCTGGGCGACGGCGCGCTGGCCGTCCTCGCTTTCCGAGCGGGCCTCGTAATAGACCGCTTCGGAGAGGCATTGGAGCGAGCGCAGGCGGTCGATCGGCGCCGAGCCGCGGAAGGCGAAGGCGCCGGCGCTCGGGCCGACGTCGCCGGCGAGCGGGATGGACGCGTTGATCGCCGCGGCGTCGGTCGGCGAGACCGGCTGGAGGAGCATCGGCTCCGGTTCGGGCGGCGCGGGAATCGCGGCAAGTTGCGCGGCGAGCCGCGCGGGGGGAGCGACGGAGGCGACGGGGCGGGTCGCGGCGGACGGCACGCAGGACGCGCTTCCGAGAAGCAAGGCGAGGCAGGCGAGATCACGCCCTCGGGCGTGCAGTGCCTCCTCAATCAGCTTCATCGTAAGCGTATTACGCACGTCCGGAAGGTCCTCGGCGGTTCGGTGAGAGGCCGCCTAGCGTCAGATAGCTCAACAAGTTGCCACCATTCTGCCCCCCGTTTTCGACTGTGCCGGAACGGGACGGAGCCGGCGGAGCGCTTAATATTTCGCTTCTCGGCCCTTTTCTGGATCGGAGCGGGGGGCGGGGACGTTGGAGGCGCTGATCCACGATAGGAATTTGCGTCGATGCGTAGAGCTTTGGTGTGCGTGTCGCTGGCGGCTCTGGCCGTCGGCGGGTGTAATGTGGTTTCCAGCAACAACAAGGAAGGCGGAGGCAGCCAGGGGCCGGTTCAGAGCGAGGTCGCGAACGTCACGCCCGAGGCGCTCAAGGCCGCCGTCACCGATCCCGAGGTGAAAAGCTTCTACGAAGCGAGGAACTGGGCTCCGGTATGGGACAAGGCGCGCGCCGCCGACCTCACGGGCGCCTTCCAGGACGCCGAGCGCCACGCCTTGCAGGGCGCCGCCTTCATCCGCGACGTGAAGCAGGAGAGCGATCCTGCCCAGCGCGAGGCGGCGATGACCAAGAACGCGCTCGATTATGCCAAGGCGCTGGCGATGGGAATCGTCGATCCGCGCAAGGTCTTCGATCCGTATACGGTGCCGATGAACCAGGTCGATGTCGGCGCCGGGCTTCGCCAGGCGGTCGACAAGGGCAATGTGCGCGAGTGGCTGGCGAGCCTGGCGCCGCAGGACGCCGAGTATAAGGCGCTGTCCGACGCCTATGTGCGCTACGCGCAGGGCGCCAAGGGGCCCAAGCGCGAGCCGGTGCCTCCGGGCGAGACCATCCATGTCGGCGACAGCGACAAGAGGGTGCCGGCGATCGCGGCGGCGCTCCAGGCCAATGGCTACATGCCGGCGGCCCAGCAGGCGGCGCCCGCGAGCGATGGCCAGGCAAAGGGCAAGCCCGCCCCGGCCTCTCCGTCCGGCCGGTATTCGAAGGAGATGGCGGAGGCGGTGAAGCGCGTCCAGCAGGACTATGGGATCAAGCCGGACGGCGTGATCGGCAATTCGACGCTGGAGGCGCTCAACACCGGCGCGGGCGAGCGGGCCCGGATACTCGCGGTGAACCTCGAGCGGCGGCGCTGGCTTAACCGCAATCCGCCGGGGACGCGGATCGACGTCAACACGGCGGCGACGGTGCTGACCTACTGGCGCGACGGCCAGGTGAAGGACAAGAGGGCGGTGGTCGCCGGCCAGACCGACTGGGAGACCCCGGAGCTCGGCTCGCCGATCTTCCGGCTGGTCGCCAACCCCGACTGGACCATCCCGGAGTCGATCGCCAAGGAAGAGATAATGCCGAAGGGCGCCGCCTACATGGCGAAGGAGCATATCACGACCAAGAACGGCCGGCTTGTACAGGCATCGGGGCCGGATTCGGCGCTCGGGATGGTCAAGTTCGACATGGACAATCCCCACGACATCTACCTCCACGACACTCCGTCCAAGGCGGCGTTCGCGCAGCCGGAGCGGCACTTGAGCCACGGCTGCAGCCGGGTCTACGACGCGCTCGGGTTCGCCCGGATGATCGCCCAGGACGAGGGCCAGCTCGACGCGTTCGAAAAGGCGCTGGCGACCAAGAAGGAAACCGGGGTCCCGCTCCCCAACAAGATCCCGGTGCGGCTGATGTATCAGACCGCCTATCTCGACGGCGGCAAGGTGGTGTTCCGGGGCGATCCCTATGGCTGGGACGACAAGCTCGCCCAGGCGCTCGGCCTCGGCGGGCCGCTTCGCCACCGCGAGATCAAGCACGTCCGCGACATCGGACCGTAAAGCAGGCGGGCGAAAGTGGTACTTTCGCCCGGGAGGGGACGGGTTTAGCCTGCCTCCCCGCGTGCGAAGCGCGTGGGGAGGGGGACCACCCGAAGAGTGGTGGAGGGGTAGAGGGCGCCGAGTTTGAGGTTCGCGCGTGAACCGCGCAGGCCGCGCCAGTCACCCCTCCACCACCCTTCGGGTGTCCCCCTCCCCATCTGGCGATGGGGAGGCAAGGATGAGGCAGGCACTCTTATTGGCACTGCTGGCGCTGGGCGCGGCGCCCGCGCCCGCGCCCGGGCCGGAGGGGCCGACGGCGAAGTACTCGCCGGCCGACAAGGCGTTCGTCGCTTATCCCGATCCGGATCTCTTCTTCCAGGATGTGCAGCTCGTCGACGGGACGGGGGCGGCGCCGCGCAAGCATGTGTCGGTGCTGGTGCGCGGCGGGCGGATCGCGGCGATCGGAGCGGCGGGACGGCTCAAGGCGCCGGTCGGAGTCGCGGTGATCGACGGGCGGGGCAAGACTTTGCTTCCCGGCTTCGTCATGGTTCACGAGCATTTCTTCTACCCCTCGCCCAGGGGCGGGGAATATGAGGAATATCCGTACAGCTTCTCGCGGCTCTACCTCGCCGGCGGCACCACGACCCTGCGCACCGCGGGGAGCATGGCGCCCTATGCGGACATCAACACGGCTCGCGCGGTCGCTCGGGGCGAGCAGCCGGGGCCGGACATCGACGCCACCGGTCCCTATCTCGAAGGGACCAAGCTGCTTTCCGCTAAGATGGCGGGGCTGAAGGACGCCGCCGACGCCGCGCGCACGGTCGATTTCTGGGCGGACGCGGGAGCGACGTCGTTCAAGGCTTATAATTACGTCACTCGCGGCGAGCTCAAGGCGGCGATCGACGCGGCTCACCGCCACGGGCTGAAGCTGACCGGCCACCTGTGCTCGGTCACCTATGGCGAAGCGGCGGCGATGGGCATCGACAATCTCGAGCACAGTTTCGCGGTGGCGACCGACTTCGTGAAGTCGAAGCAGCCGGACCAATGCCCTTCGTCGGCGCAGACGATGGCGTCGCTTGCGGCGCTCGACCCGGACGGGCCGGAGATCGGCGCCCTGATGCGGAATTTGATCGACCGGCACGTGGCGCTGACTTCGACGCTGACCGTGTTCGAGACGTTCGCGGCGGGGCGGCCGGAGGCGCCGCTCGCGGCGCGCGAGCTGCTTTCGCCGCAGCTTCGCGCGGCGTACGAGCGGACCTGGACCGCGATCCGCGCCAATCCGCAAAGGCGCGACTGGGCCGCCTTCCTCCCCAAGGTGATGCGGATGGAGAAGAGGTTCGTCGCGATGGGCGGGACCCTGCTCGCCGGGACCGACCCGACCGGATATGGCGGCGTGGTGCCGGGCTGGTCGGGACGGCGGCAGGTGCAATTGCTGGTCGAGGGCGGGTTCAGCTTCCCCGAGGCGTTGAAGATCGCGACCCTGAACGGAGCGCGCTACCTTGGGCG
>Ga0070660_100001175_pt1 | contig 17707 bp, 18 predicted proteins | sample KBSC33metaG_FD_64670 | JGI IMG/M metagenome (GOLD analysis project Ga0070660, IMG submission 64670) | Corn rhizosphere microbial communities from Kellogg Biological Station, Michigan, USA - KBS C3-3 metaG | ecosystem: Host-associated > Plants > Roots > Rhizosphere > Soil ... | reverse complement strand
GAATATTTATGAAACAGTGCCGCCTATTTTACAATCAATCGCTAAAATAAAAAACCCCTGGCCTAATGTAGATGCCCATAGCGGCGCTTTGCTGGTACATTATGGCATGGTTGAGTATGAATTTTATACCGTACTTTTTGGAGTAGCGCGTTCATTAGGCGTGTTGGCAAGCCTTTGCTGGGACAGGGCTTTGGGCTATCCACTTGAAAGGCCAAAATCTGTTTCCAACCGGCTGGTTAAACTTTGGCTGGAAGGTAAGGAAGAGATTTGGGGCGATTAAAATTTGTTTTTTATACTGAAGATTTCAGCTTTATATTTGCGGGCTGGAAAAGCAGAATAGTTGGTTTCTGCAACGGGGGATTAGCTCATCTGGTAGAGCGCAAGCATGGCATGTTTGAGGTGATCGGTTCGAGTCCGATATCCTCCACCTTACAAAATGAAACTCATTCTTTCGGCTTGTGAAAGAATGATCTACACTGGAAGAATAAAAGCCACAAAGGAATCAACACAGCAGTAAACGAACAGTTAGTAACGTTTTCTATTTTTGCTTCAAACGTTTTCTTATTACCAAAACAGTTTTTGTCCTGGCACCAAAATTTACCCAAAAGGTTTTAATGAGGAAAAATCATTAAACATTTTCCGGCGTTTACCAAAAATAAAAATCTGAAAGATTTGTTGGTTTACTGATAGCCGGAACAGAATCTCAAATAAGAAATACCAGAGGTCTAATAATATATCCAGTCTATCAATAATCCAGGAAGAATACCCAACAAGATTATCAACACTGTGGTAAGGATTAATAGAAATTTGAAACCGGGTGTTACAATGATTTCTTCATTTACACCTGGTACAGGATCTTTAAAATAAATTGCCTGTATCACCCTGAAATAGTAAATAGCGCCAATAGCTGCGCAAATAACAGCAAGAACGACCAGCCATATTTGATGCCCGTCTTTTACCGCCGCCATCAACACATAGAATTTTGCAGTAAAGCCTGCTGTTAAGGGAATCCCGGTAAGCGATAAGAGAAAAATAACAGCAGTGAATGCCAGTAGCGGTTGCTTTTTCCCAAGGCCATTAAATCCTTCTATTGAATAATCATTCATTTTAATAATAACGGCAAAAATACCGATCGTGGCAAGGCTGTATGCTCCCGCATATAATAGCAGCGCATCTTTCGATGTCACCTCATTAATTGCAAAAAGTGCAAACATCATAAAACCTGCATGAGAAATACTTGAATAAGCGAGCATACGCTTTACACTTCTTTGAAAGACGGCTGTTATATTTCCCACTAATAGCGTAGCCGCGGTAATAATGGCAATCAGCATTTGCCATTGAGATTGCATAGCTCCAAAAGAATTCTCAAACAATCTGAAGAAGGCAAAGAAAGCGGCAATCTTAACCACGGTCATCATAAAAGACGAAAAGACCGCCGGCGACCCATCATATACGTCAGGCGCCCAGAAATGAAAAGGTACCGCTGAAACTTTAAAAGACATGGCTACCAAAAGCAATACCAACCCTGCGGCAATTAATACAGGAAGATTCCCTTTGCCCAGGTTGATAGCATCTATATAGAAAGATCCGAGGCTGTTGCCACCATATATCAGCGCGATTCCCATCAGTAAAATACCTGTGGAAAATGCGCCCATTAAAAAATATTTTAACGAAGCTTCGTTGCCTTTCAAATTTCGTTTATCGCTTCCCGTTAGTATGTATAAAGGAATAGACAAAATTTCAATGCCGAGGAATAACAGCAATAATGTATTGAAAGATGTTAAGATAGATGCGCCGCATAATACAAAAAACATCAGGCTGAAATATTCTGAAACGTGTGGGCCTACCTTCTCAACATCTCTGCCGTTTAACAGGAAAAATAATAAAGTGCAAATAAATACTATTGTATTAAAATGAAGCCCCAGCGTATCAAAATGCAACATTCCTTTTGTGTCCACTTTAAAAAACTGGTAGCCCAGGAATTCAAGGATATTTGCTATCAAGATAATGATAATACCTGCAATGGCCCAATATTTTGGCGTAGTGCTTTTTTTAAAAAACACTCCTCCAAACATCATTACGACTCCCCAAAGTGCAGTTAAAATAATTGCGTTCATAATGTGATCCTAGCACCCAATGGGCTTTTATTTTTTGTTATTTAAAAAACTTATCCTTACAAATTGATTTAAAACATCCCAATATAAAACCAATTTCTTCAAAACTATTTTTATTTTATAATCAGCTTGTCCAAAATATTTGTCACTGTTGACTGAGTCAAATGAATTACAGGTTCAGGATAAATACCTAACGCTAAAACAGCAATAACGAGGACGAACAAGACAATACCTTGTCCTGCGCTTATCTTACTTACCTGCTCTGTCAATGCATTTGTTTTTCCATAAAAAGTCTTCTGCACCATAGCCAGCATGTAAGTGGCTGAAAGTACAATTCCAAGACAAGCGAATGCTGCAAACCATTTATTGAATTCAAATAATCCGTTCAACATTAAAAATTCACTCACGAAAGAATTAGAAAGAGGAAGCGCAACATTGGCAAATGCAATAATCACCAGGAAAATAGCAAGGGCCGGCGATTTTAAAGCCAATCCGCTCAACTCGGATATTTTTCGCACTCCTGTTTTCTTTTCAATAATATCCACTATAATCCACAATGCAAGAATATTAATTCCATGATTCAGCATTTCCAGCATTACACCTTGCAGGCCCAATGAATTGACAGAAAAAATAGCAGCTCCCATCAACCCAAGGTGAGCGATGGAAGACCAGGCAACAAATCTTTTCAAATCATTTTGGTATAAAGCAATACAGCTTGCATAAAGAATTCCGATAACGCACAGTACAATTACAAAATGATTGTATTTCGCTACTGCTGCGGGAAAAACAGGAAGCAGCCACCTTATCATTCCAAACACACCCATCTTAACCATAATACCGCTCAAAACCATCACCGACGGATAGTTCGATTGTTCATAGACATCCGGCTGCCACGTGTGTAGCGGGAAAATTGGAATCTTAACAGCGAATGCTATAAAGAATAGCCAGAACAACCAATCTTGTTGATGCGGAGAAAGCAATACACTATAAAAAGAATTTAAAGAAAATGAATGAGCCGAATTTGGAGAAATGGATGTGGTGTGTATATACACATAAATAATTCCTACCAGCATAAGAAGCGAACCCAAAAATGTATAAACAAAAAACTTAAAAGTAGCCTGAACTCTTTTTTCGCCACCCCATCTGCTGCAAAGAAAATACAAAGGGATAAGCGCAAGCTCCCAAAAGAAATAAAATAATAAAGCATCAGTAGCAACGAATACGCCCATAATGCCAGCCTGCGAAAGAAGCATCAATGCAAAAAAAGCATTGGCGTTTTTGTATTCAGTTTTAAAAGTAGTTGCGAAAATAAGCGGGTAAGAAAACGCAGTCAAAAAAGTAACCAGGAATCCCATCCCATCAAGGCCTACAGAAAAACTGGAACCTATATACGGCATCCAAACATAAGATACATTGCTGTAATAAAAGTATTCAGGATGATGCGCTATATCAGAATAAAACAAACTAATAACCGAAACCACCAGCGTAACAATAGAAGACAATAGCGCAAAAGTTTTCAGGCTCTTTGTATTCTTAATAAAAATAGCAACAATCCCGGTAATGAATGGTATCCAGATCAACAATTCAGGAAATGTATAGTATGTGCCCAGCATTAATATTATTTTGTAAACAATTGAATAATAAATAAAATCAACAATCCGATAACCATCAATAAAAGATAAGAACCCACCTGGCCGCTTTGCAATAATCTTAATTGACGGCTGCCATAATTTACACTTCTTCCAACACCATTTACAATTCCGTCAATTCCTTTTTTATCAAATACATTATTCAAGAAAGCGCCCAAAGAACGATATGGTTTCACAAACAACATGTCGTAAGCTTCATCAATATAAAATTTATTTTTTATGGCTTTTACAAAACCATTATCTCTGGCAACAACGGAAGGTGAATAATTTTTAAATTTATTCCACGCCCAAATTGAAACTATAATTACCAGTATAGCAGAAACAATTATTAGAATCATTTCTGTTTGATGCGGCACTGCATGTTCGGTGATGATCTGACTGGAACGGGCGAATACCGGTGATAAAAAATCACCAAATTTATTTCCATTTTTTACAAATACTTCCGGGATGCCGATAAAGCCACCAACAGCGGCGAGTATTGCAAGAATAATTAACGGAACCGTCATCGTTGCAGGACTTTCATGAATATGATGTTCCTGTTCGGCAGTTCCCCTGAACTTTCCTTTAAACGTCATTCCCAATAGACGGAACATATAAAAAGCCGTAAGTAAAGCCCCGCCCAAACCAAGAATATACAATAATGGGCTTTGCGCATAAGTTGCGGACAGAATTTCATCTTTTGAGAAGAAACCCGAGAATGGCGGAATACCAGCGATCGCGAGACAAGCGATAAAAAAAGTAACATAAGTTATTTTCATTTTTTTACCAAGACCACCCATTTTTGTAATATCCTGTTCGCCGCTCATAGCGTGAATAACGGAACCCGCAGCAAGGAATAAAAGCGCTTTGAAAAAAGCATGTGTCATCACGTGAAATACAGCAGCAGAATAAGCGCCTACGCCTAAACCTAAAAACATATATCCCAACTGGCTTACTGTTGAATAAGCCAGAACTTTTTTAATGTCATTTTGTTTCAATGCGATGATTGCCGCCACAATTGCCGTAACCAGTCCAATGCTTGCCACACCGGCTAAAGTAACGGGCGCGAGGGAATACATAATATTGCTTCGTGCAATCATATAAATTCCGGCAGTTACCATCGTTGCTGCATGTATCAGCGCTGAAACCGGGGTTGGGCCAGCCATTGCATCCGGGAGCCATGTGTATAAAGGAATTTGTGCACTTTTTCCTATTGCACCTACAAATAATAATAAAGTAATACCAACAATTACCGGTGAATTAATTGCAGTAAGCGAATAAACAATACCATTTTCTGAATTATAGAGTTCATGGTAAGATGCAGTGCCAAAAGACGATATCATCCAGAATACGGCGAGAAGAAACCCAACATCACCAATCCGGTTCATAATAAAGGCTTTTTTGCCTGCGTCATTATTGGCTTGATCTTTAAACCAAAATCCAATTAATAAATAAGAGCAAAGCCCCACGCCTTCCCAGCCGATATACATAATCACGTAATTGCCTCCGAGAACAAGTATCAGCATTGAAAACACAAACAAGTTCAGGTAAGAAAAATATCTTCCAAACCCTGACTGCGTTTCTTCTTTCATGTACGAAACGGAATAAACATGAATCAAAAACCCAACTCCTGTAATAATCAAAAGAAATACCGATGTTAACTGATCTACTTCAAACTCAAATGGAACTATCAATTTATCTACATGAATAAAATCGAAATAATGAATTACCTGCGTAGTAAATCCTTCTTTTGAAACCTGTAAAAAAATCAAAACACTAATGCAGAAAGAAATAAGAACAACGCCACTTCCAACGATTCCTACCAATGTTTTTGAAAGCGCGTTTCTTCCCAATCCATTGATTAAACATCCAATCAGTGGAAGAAGAGGGACAAGATAAATTAGTTGAATTGCATCCATAAGCCAAACTTCGGCAGCGTTTTAAATTTTAAAATATTTTTTATTTATAGAAAAAATTAGTTCTTTAATCTGTTTAAAAAATTAATATCAATAGAACGTGTATTTCTATACAGCATCACTATAATTGCCAGGCCTACACTCACTTCTGCCGCTGCTACTATCATAATAAAAAAAACAAATATTTGTGCGCTTGTCGCGATTGACGGGCCAAAAACATTTGTTCCTGCAAGATGCATTTTTGAAAAAGCAACTAATAATAAATTCACTGAATTAAGCATCAGTTCAATGCACATGAAAACAATAATAGAATTTCGTCTTGTAAGCGCTCCTATAATTCCGATACAGAACAACGCTAAGGACAAAAACAAGTACCATTTTATCTCCATAATTTAATTTTTATATTGAATCTTATTCCGCTTTTTAAAAATCAACCTGCGATATCTTTTTCAGTCTTATCTTTCTTACCAATAACGATAGCTCCAATCATCGCACTTAAAAACAAAACACTGCTTATTTCAAAAGGAACAACATAAGTATTGAATAATGCTTTTCCAAGATTTTCAATAAGCCCCACACTGGTGCCTGGTCTCATTATTATATTTTGCGTATCAGAATGAGACAAAGCTGCTACCAAAACAATCATAAAAGTGAGACCGGAAACAATGCCCGCCATTTTCATGTAAACGTTTTTTACAGGTTCTGTTTCTGTGTTCAGGTTCATCAGCATTATTACAAAAAGGAACAAGACCATAATAGCGCCTGCATAAACGATAATATTTACAATAGCAAGAAACTGTGCATTCATCAAAATATAATGACCGGATATTGCAAAAAATACAATGATAAGGTAAAGTACGCTGTAGATAGGATTTTTGCTGGCAACTACGCCGATTGCGCCAAATAATGCCAGCGCAGCCAGGAACCAGAACAGAATTTGTGTTATCTCCATTTTTTAGTTTTCTTTCCCGTTCCTCAGAAAACAGGAACTTTTATTATTTGTTCGTTTACTATAAAAATCTTACAAACCATTACAATCCTTAAAAAGGAATTCGGGTTATTTGTTTGTTTACTGTCCGACAGGTTTGTTTACTACTCAATGTTCATTGCCATGTCCCTCCGGATGTGTTATCCTGCTGCCCTTTGATTTTGCAAAACCTTCGGGGTCTGTTTTAGGATCAGGAATCAACAACTCTTTTTTTCCGTAAATAAATCCTTTGCGATCATAATTTGCCGGAGCAAAAGTTTCAGTTAAATAAACAGCATCTTTAGGACAAGCATCTTCACACAAACCACAGAAGATACATCTCAGCATATTAATCTCGTATTTAGCTGCATATTTTTCTTCACGGTACAAATGTTCTTCACCCGGTTTGCGTTCGGCACATTCCATTGTAATTGCTTCGGCAGGACAGGCTAACGCGCACAATCCGCACGCAGTGCATCTTTCACGTCCTTCTTCATCCCTGTTCAATATCTGTAATCCCCGAAAGACAGGGCTGAAAGGCCGCTTTTCTTCCGGATATTTAATAGTTACCTTCTTTTTAAACATGTGGTGGATTGTGATCGTCATTCCTTTGAAAATGGCAGGTAAATACATCCGTTCCCAAAAAGACATGCTTCTTCGGTCCACCGGTTTTACTTTATTTGTTAGTGCTTCCATTAATTAAAATTTTACCTGGCCTCTAATCACTTTTTAATCGCTGCAAAAATATCGTTTAAGTTTAGAAATGCCAGTGATTTTGTTTTAATAAAATTAATGCTCCTGTTACCAGCATATTAAAAAGTGATAACGGCAATAATATTTTCCATCCTAAGTTCATTAATTGATCATACCTGAATCTTGGCACTGTCCATCTTACCCACATGAACAGGAAAATAAAGAAAAGTATTTTTGCAAAAAATACAGCCCCTTCAATTATGGCCACCCAATTCATTCCTATTGAATGCACGAGGTTGGCATCATTTACAAATGGAATATCGTAGCCTCCAAAATACAGCGTTGACATTACCGCGCCGCTCAAAAACATATTCACGTATTCTGCAAATAAATAAAATCCAAGCTTCATAGAAGAATATTCTGAATGATATCCTCCGGTTAATTCATTTTCAGCCTCCGGCAAATCAAATGGAGTACGATTGGTTTCAGCAAAAGCACAAATAAGGAATATTAGAAACCCCAGGGGCTGCACGAAAATATTCCATCTCCCATCTTTTTGTTGTGCTACCATTTCGTTTAAACTGAGCGTACCGGTTACCATCAATAGACCGATTAATGCAATCCCCAACGCGAGTTCATAGCTGATAATTTGTGAAGCGGCACGCATAGCGCCTAACAAAGAAAACTTATTATTACTTGCCCAGCCGCCAATCATAATCCCGTAAACTCCCAGGCTTACTACCCCAAAGATGTATAATATCCCAATATTAACATCAGCTATCTGCAATGAAACGTCCCGGTTGAAAATATGAAACTTATCGCCCCAGGGTATAACCGCGCTTACCATTATAGCAGTAAGCATGGCTAAAATGGGACCAAGAATAAATAAAAACTTTGAAGAAAAATTAGGGACAATTTCTTCCTTAAAAAACAATTTTAATCCATCTGCCATGGGTTGAAGAATGCCAAAAGGGCCTGCTCTGTCGGGCCCCAGCCTGTCTTGCATAAACCCAGCAACTTTCCGTTCGAGGTAGGTGGAATACATGGCCACAAATAATGATACCATCACTACCACTATAATCAAAACCAGTTTTTCTGTAAATAATGGCCAGTCAATGTTTAAGAGAATTTGATTTAAATACATGGCGTTAAAACTAATTTTAATTATGGCTTTTTATGATCATTAATTGCTAATCTTTCGGCAGCAGTTTCCGCTATTTCCTTTTGTTCATTTCTTTCTATAAATGTCGTGGAAGTAGCGGGTCCCGGCAAAATACTTAGATCAATATCCGAAGTATTTACTTCGCTATTTTCGTGAATATCCATTAACAACTTAGGTTGCCGCCCAAAAAGAACTTCTTTTAAAGGATCCGGCGGAATTACCTTTTTTACATAATGATTGGTAGAAATTACGGAATGCCTGCTGATTTTAGTGGGGCCTTCAATTACCCAATCGGAAGCTTTTTTCTTTTCAAAACGACAAGTATTGCAGATCCAGGCAGCCTTTCCGTCAATATGCTGAACTTCTCCCCACGGATCTTTTCTTGAAGTAACCCTGAAAACTTCATCTCCTCGGGTCCACAAGGTAACCTTGCCGCAACATTTATCACAGTCCCTGTGGGCATCCATTGGTTTCAAAAACCAAACTCTGTTTTTAAATCTGTAGGTACGATCAGTGAGAGCGCCAACAGGACAAACATCAATCATGTTCCCGCTAAAATCGTTGTCAATTGCTTTGGATATATAGGTTGAAATTTCCGAGGCATCGCCTCTTAATAATATTCCCTGGGTTCTTGAGTTAGTCAACTGATCGGCAACCATTAAACAACGATAACACAGAATACATCTCGTCATGTGAAGCTGAATGTAAGGGCCGATATCTTCTCTTACAAATGTTCTTCTTTTAAACTCGTATCGGGTACCTACTTCTCCATTATCGTAACTTAGGTCCTGTAAATAACATTCGCCTGCCTGGTCACAAATGGGACAATCCAAAGGGTGATTGATCAGCAAATATTCTACAATTCCATGCCTCGCATCAATCGCTTTTTCGCTTGTAACATTCTTTACGACCATTCCGTCCATCACTTCTGTTCTACATGAAGCTACCAATTTTGGCATTGGGCGCGGATCTTTCGTTGAGCCGGCGGCTACCTCCACCAAACAGGTACGGCATTTACCACCGCTACCTTCCAATGAACTGTAATAACACATGGTAGGCGGCGCCACATGCGGCCCTATTTGGCGTGCGGCATTCAATATCGTAGTTCCTTTGGGTACTTCTATCGTAATACCGTCAATAGTTATTTTAAATAATTGTTCTTGTTCTTCAGGCATTATCTTGTCATTTTTTTACACTATCTTTCATATAATGTTCTTGCATTTTGTAAGGCATTATATAAAAAAGAATATTTATTTTTTTTCAATTCAACATATTCATTCAAACTATACATCTTAAAATCTTTAGGAAACATAAGATTTGGCAATGCAGTTTTCAAATTTAATTTTGTCAACGTATCAATTCTACTCCTTTTTTCTAATTTCTCACTTACGATAACGATAATATCAATGTCACTGTGCCTGTTAGGGACACCTGATGCATAGCTTCCAAATAGCAATACTTTTTCAGGTTGAATTTCTTCAACAATTATATCCGTAACTCTTTGTATTTGATTATTTGTTATCAATCTGTTTTTTTTAAGCACTAACTATATTTTCCAACGGATCCGCATAATGTGCCAATCCATAATTTCTTGTCAAACATTCTTCAGGATTCAAAACATGCCATTCAAATTCATCCCTGAAATGCCTTATAGCTGCTGCTACCGGCCACGCTGCTGCATCTCCGAAAGGGCAAATCGTATTACCTTCTATTCTTCGCTGCACATCCCAAAGAAGATCAATATCTTTCATTTCTCCTTTTCCACTTTCTATTTTGTGGAATATTTTTTCTAACCATCCGGTTCCTTCGCGGCAGGGAGAGCATTGTCCGCAACTTTCATGATGATAAAATCTTGATATCGTATAAGTATGGCGTACCACACATTGATCCTCATCCAAAACAATAAAACCACCAGACCCCATTGAACTTCCCGTTATGAATCCGCCATCAGCAAGGCTTTCGTAATTCATCAAACGTGGTTCGCCTTTAGCTGTTTTTAATAAAAGATTAGCTGGTAAAATAGGAACAGATGAACCACCGGGAATACAGGCTTTCAATCTCTTTCCATTTGCGATTCCTCCACAATATTCATCACTGTAAATAAATTCTTCAACAGAAATGGTCATATCTATTTCGTAAACTCCCGGTTTATTAATATTTCCACAGGCAGAAATTAATTTGGTACCTGTTGATTTTCCAATCCCAATTTTTGAATAGGCTTCTCCACCTTCGTTTATAATTGGAACCACTGCGCAAATAGTTTCTACATTATTTACCACAGTAGGACAGCCCCATACTCCTTTTACAGCCGGGAAAGGTGGTTTAATTCTTGGTAAACCTCTTTTTCCTTCAAGGCTTTCCAGGAGAGCCGTTTCTTCGCCACAGATGTAAGCACCTGCACCGCGGTAAAGATATACCTGGCAATCGAATCCGCTACCAAGAATATTTTTTCCAAGAAAACCATTTTGCTTTGCTTCATCCAAAGCTACCTGAAGAATATCGGCTACCCAATCATATTCGCCACGGATATAGATATACGAAACATTACTTCCCAGAGCAAAAGAAGAAACAATCATTCCTTCTATCAAAAGATGAGGAATAAATTCCATCAGATACCGATCTTTAAAAGTTCCCGGTTCGCTTTCATCAGCGTTACACACCAGGTAACGTGCAACTCCCTCAGGCTTTGCAAGGAAACTCCATTTTAATCCTGTAGGGAAACCCGCGCCACCACGGCCTCTCAACCCGCTTTTCTTTACCTCCTCTACAATATCACCGGTTTGCATTTTCAAAGCCTTTTCCACACTTTGGTAACCGCCTTCCCGACGATAAACTTCAAAGCTTTTAATGCCCGGAATATTTACTTTATCTAATAATAATTTTTTTGTCATAGCCAATTTTAAAAAAGAAAACTATTTCTTATAATCATGATTGAACATCCAGTTAAACCCATATTTATCTGTAAGCATTCCAAACCTTGCTCCCCAAAAAGTATCCTGCAATTCCATAGTTACTTTTCCTCCTTCTGACAGAGCAGCAAACGTTTTATTTATTTCATCAAGGCTTGTAAAATTCAATGACAAACTCAGATTAGAACCGCCTGATACATGACTATCAGGCATTCCATCAGAAACCATAAAAGTAAGGTCGCCGGCTTTAAAACTTGCGTGCATCACTTTATCTTTTTGACTTTCTGAAGATTCCACCGGCGATTCTCCAAACGTTTGTTTAAAAACTACTTCACCGTTTAATGCCTTGCAATAAAATTCAAGAGCTTCTGAAGCATTGCCGTCGAAAGTCAAATATGGTATAATTGCTTCCATGTAAATTCCGTTTATTAGTTTGTGTACTGCTAATTATTCCTTGCACTATTATTCCTGCATTCTTCAATTATCTCATCCACTCTTTTGGGTGTCAAATGTTCTTTATAATATTTACCCATTTGCATCATCGGCGCATAGCCACATGCACCAAGGCATTCAACGGTTTTTAAGGTAAACATCCCATCTTGCGTAGTTTCTCCAACACCAATGTTTAATTTCTGCTTAATATAAGCAATTATTTGGTCACTTCCTCTTAACATGCAAGGCCCCGTCTGGCAAACTTCAAATACATATTTGCCTACAGGGTTTAAATTGAACATCGAATAAAAAGAAGCAACTTCATAAACTTCAATCGGCTGAAGATTTAATAATGAAGCCACATAATCCATGGCGTTTACGCTAAGCCACCCAAATTCTTCTTCAGCGATATGAAGCACTCCTATTAAAGCACTCTTGTGCTTTCCTTCAGGGTAATGGCTTATCAGTTCCTTAACCCTATCTAACTTTTCAGGTGAAAATTCTTCGCTCATTTTCTTTTCTTATTTCTTTTTGTGAGTTTATTTACAAACATCAATATCTTTTGTTGATCCCGGATAACCATGAATACTTATTGTATAATTCTATAAATTCAACAATATCTTTTTCCAGGCTAATCTTCTTCATCATATATGCTCCGTTTAGAAACCACTTTCTTTATTCTTCCATCAGCATCTCCAAAGAACATTTTCCTTAACTCTGTTAACTCCTTCAATCTTTCTTTAGCGCTTGCGTTCGCCCAATACTCATCATCCGCAAGTTCCGCTTCTGCAAAAGTTACTTTTGTTACTACCTTTTTTATTTTCCTTTCTTTTTCCATAAAAACCCATCCTTTTATATTCCTCACGCATCCAATTCCCCTGCTATCAAATTCAAACTACTCATCGTAATAATCGCATCGCTCAATAATCCGCCTTTTGTTAACTCTGAATACGCCTGGTAATAAATAAAACAAGGCCGTCTGAAATGAAGCCGGTAAGGCGATCTCCCTCCATCAGTTATCAAATAAAAACCCAGTTCGCCATTGGCGCCTTCTACTGCTGAATAAATTTCGCCAACAGGAATTTTGGTTTCGCCCATGATGATCTTAAAGTGATAAATAAGCGCTTCCATTTTTGTATAAACATCCTCTTTATCCGGCAAATAATAATCAGGTGCATCCGCATGAAAAACTTCAGCTTCAGCGCCTTTAAACTCCTGAACTTTTTGATACGCTTGTTTTATAATTTCTAAACTCTGCCACATTTCCTGGTCGCGTACTAAAAACCTATCGTAACAATCGCCTGTAGAACCTACAGGTATCGTAAAATCAAAATCTTCGTAACTGCTGTAAGGTGTATGAATCCTCACATCGTAATCTACACCTGCGGCTCGTAAATTCGGACCTGTAAATCCGTAATTCAAGGCGCGCTCTGCTGAAATAGGCCCGACACCAATAGTGCGATCCATAAATATTCTGTTGCGGACAAAAAGTTCATTAAATTCTTTTAAAACGGGCGGCCATTCTTTGATAAATCTTTCTAATTTTTCAAAAGCCTGGTTGGTAAAGTTTCTTTCAAAGCCGCCAATTCTACCCATATTAGTTGTAAGGCGCGAGCCGCATATTTCTTCATAAATTTCATAAATCAATTCGCGATACTGCATTACATAAAGGAAGCCGGAGAAAGCACCGGAATCCACGCCAACAATAGAATTGCAAATAAGATGATCAGAGATACGCGCAAGCTCCATAATAATAATCCGAAGGTAATCTACCCTTTTAGGGATTTTTAATCCTAATAGTCTTTCGCAGGCAATGTGCCAGCCAAAATTATTAATGGGGGAAGAGCAATAGTTTAATCTGTCAGTAAGTGTTGTAATCTGGTAAGGGGTTCTGTGTTCCGCAATTTTTTCGAAAGCGCGATGTATGTAACCCACTGTTTGTACTGCACTCACAATCGTTTCGCCATCCAGTTCTACAATATTTTGAAACACGCCATGTGTAGCAGGATGTGTAGGCCCGAGGTTGATGGTAGTGGTCTGTTTTTCAACATTTCCTTCCGGTAAAGTAACATGCTCGCTCATTATTTTATTCTTTCACTTTTTATAATATTCCGCTCAAATTCTAATTCGCAGTAACCAAATAAATATTCAGAATTTCTATTTTATTTTTTTTATGACTACAAATATTTTTGTTTAAATCCGGTTTCAATTTCTTCAATATTTGTTTGTTTGCCGGCTACCGCGAAGAAGGGTAACCGCAAGGGTTACACCCTACCGTCCAAACATTTCATCATCTTTATCGGTTCGTTGTTGATCCTGCAAAGGATATTCTTTCCTGAGCGGAAAATATTTCATATCCTCTACATTTAAAATTCTTATTAAATTAGGATGGCCCACAAAGTTGACTCCAAAGAAATCATAGGTTTCGCGCTCCATCCAATTAGCTGCAGCATACAATGCAGTAGCGCTAAACACATCCGGTTTTTTAATATCGGTAAAAACTTTATAACGAATTCGAACGTTTTCTTTAAGGTTGTGCAAATGATAAACAACAGCTAATTCTTTTCCCGCATCATCAGGATAATGAACTGCACACAAATCAGTCATAAATTGAAATCCAAGCGAAGGCTCATCAAAAAGATATTGAAGTACCTTCAGATTCAAATCTTTATCAGAAGAAAAAGTAAGCATGCCATAAGGCTCTACCCATCCGGTAAGCTGTTCACCAAATTTTTCGGTTAATTTCTGCCTGATTATCTCATTAGTTAATGCCATAGTTTTAATTCGTAGTTCATGGTTATTAGTTATCGGTTATCAGTTATTAGTTATCGGCTGAGAAAAGACTCTTCTATTACCCATAACTCATCACTTTTCACTCATCTCTCATCACTCATCTCTCCTACTGAATCCCATACGTTTCCATCAATTCCTTATATTTCTCAGAATTTCTTCTCCTCAAACTTTCATTGCCAACAATATCCTGTATTCGCAAAAATCCATCAATAATTGCTTCGGGACGTGGCGGGCAACCGGGAACATATACATCTACAGGAATGACCTGGTCAATTCCCTGGAGAACAGAATAGGTATCAAAAATACCGCCACTGCTGGCACAAGCTCCCATTGCCATAACCCAGCGAGGCTCAGCCATCTGAAGATATACTTGTTTTACAACCGGGGCCATCTTTTTAGCAATAGTGCCAATTATCATTAAAAGATCACATTGCCGTGGCGTGAAAGCAACCCTTTCTGCGCCAAATCTGCCCAGGTCGTAATGTGATGCCATAAGGGCCATAAATTCAATTCCGCAGCAACTGGTAGCGAAAGGTAAAGGCCATAAGGAATTTTTTCTTGCCAGGCCTACAAGATCACTAAACTTTGCTGCAAAAAAACCTTCCCCTGTAAAACCATCGGGAGCCGATACATAGGAAATAGGTCTCTCTAAAGGTTTTTGTGTTATATTATATTGTACGGGACGTGCCATATTTTTTTAATTTGCTAATTAGCTAATTAGCGGATATGCCAATCAACCAATTTCATTTTTTTAATTTAATACTTTTAATAATTCCCAATTTCCACATTATCACATTAGCTAATCAGCATATTAGCTAATTATTCTTCCCAATTTAAACCACCCTTCTTAATTATGTAAATAAACCCAGCAAGAAAAAAACCAACAAACATACAAATAGCGCCAAATCCGCTCCAGCCAAGTTCTCTAAAATTGACTGCGTAAGGATAAAAGAAAATTACTTCTACATCAAAAAGAACAAATAAGATAGCTACCAAAAAATATTTTACTGCTACAGGCCTTCTTGCGTTTCCCTGAGCTTCAATACCGCTTTCAAAATTTACCAGCTTGTCAGCCGTTTTTCGTTTGGGTCCTAATACATTAGTACCATAAATCATTAGGGACAACAAAATAGCAGCAAATATGATTTGAATGCCTATCGGCAAATAATTGGAGGTGCTATTTACATTTTGTATTTGTAAAAAAAAGTGCATCAAAACTTATATTTTATTTGCAAAAATAAGGTAGCCACATGAATTATCCATAATAGAATATAATAGATCAACCATTAAACGTTCAATCTACATAATTCAAATGCTACAATAAAATATCTTTCAAATAAAAAACTCCTGCTAATGTAGGAGTTTTTATATGATCTTGAATATTTAAAAATATCTGCTACTTATTTGGCTTGGTAGAATCCGGCTTATTAGCAGTTCCCGCTTGCCCCTGTTTCTTAACTACAGACTCCAAAGCGTCTTTTGTTTTTAAAGCCGTAGCATCTGCCGGATCTACTGACAGAATTTGATTATTATACATTAATGCAGTGTCAGCCTGGTGTTTTATATTATAATAATAGGCTACCATATATCTGAATGCGGGAATTAATTTATCTTTTACAGTATTCTTATCTGTAGTTGTATCTCCAATAGCAATTACTTTTTCATAATCCGGCTTAGCGAGTCCTAATTCATAAGTAGTGTCCATACCTTCTTTTGCACGTGCGCCAAGGTACCATCCATAAATATCGTCAGGATATTTATTTTGATACAAAGTAAATACTGAATCGGCTGTCTTGTAATTACCACCGCGATAATCATTATAACCGGCATAAAATAAATCTGTCTTACCATAAGAGGAATCAATGTTCAAAACTTTACCATACCATTTACCTGCTTCTACAAAATTTTTCTTATCTACATAATTCTTTGCAATGTCCTTCACATAACCGACTTTATTTGCCTTAATAGTATCCAGTGCAATAGCTTTTTCTATATTCGAAGCAGCCAATGCTTCCTGGCCAGGAAACTCCAATAACACCTTACCATAAGTAGCATAATCTTTAGGACCAATATTATCAGGGTTTACTTTTGCAAAAAATTCTTCAAATGCCTGTTTTGATTTGAGGGAATCCCCCATTTTATCATAAGCATACGCTTTTAATCCGTATAAATTGGGGTATGCCTTATTGCCGGCTGCGGAGATACAAGCATCTGCCTGGGAAATGGTTTCAGGATATTTTGAAGAAACAAACATAAGTGATGCCTTAGCGTAACAATTTTTAGATACATTATCTGTTGTGGCAATATATTTATTCAGATAATCTGCGGCTGTATTTACATCACGATTGTAATAATATCCATATAGCCAATAGTAAACCGGTGCAAAATTTGGATCTTCCTGGATGGCATCAAGGTAATGTTTCATGTAAATCGTTTCCTGGTTATAACCCTGAGTTTCATAAATTCTGCCTATCATCCAGCTTGCCCTCGCATCTTTAGGATCAAGTTCCAGCGCTTTCTGATAGTTTACAATGGAGTTAGAGCCATCGTTTAATTTCCAATATCCTTCACCAATCAGGTTATATATTTCCGCGTTCTTTTTATCCCTGTCGGCAGCATCCTTTAATTTTTGAATGCCATATAATATATCTCCGTTTTTAGCCATTACATTTGCTCTTCCTACCGCTTCCTGAATATCATCTTTTTCTTTTTTCTTTGCTAAGCTAATAGCAGTTTCAAAATGATTTCTGGCATCAGTTGTTTTTCCTTCCCGTAATTCTACCTGCCCTACCCCTACCATTATCAACGGGGCATTAGGATTTGCCTGCAGTGTTTTCTGATAAAGTTCCTTAGCGCTTGTAGTATCTATAATATCCTGGTTGGCGAGGTATGTTTGTCCGAGCCAGTAAGCAGCATCAATATTATTTGGATTTGAAGCCAACAATTTTTGGAAAACATCTTCTGCACTTTGATATCGTTCATAGTTTAAAAACTGTTTTCCTTGATTGATGTCCTGGGCAAATAATACATGCCCCACCAGGATGAAAGAAGCTAAGAGTCCGATTTTTTTCATGTTTCAAATTTTTACTTTTT
>Ga0070660_100001169_pt1 | contig 17754 bp, 18 predicted proteins | sample KBSC33metaG_FD_64670 | JGI IMG/M metagenome (GOLD analysis project Ga0070660, IMG submission 64670) | Corn rhizosphere microbial communities from Kellogg Biological Station, Michigan, USA - KBS C3-3 metaG | ecosystem: Host-associated > Plants > Roots > Rhizosphere > Soil ... | reverse complement strand
GCCAGTGACCCCTGCGGTGCGTCACCGGGCCAGAGCCTACCCGATTTCTGTAAGGTCCCCCTTACATGCGGCTGTTCCGGCACTGCGACACGGTTGAAGAGCTCCTGAGGGCCTCGAGGCGGTGCTCGTGCTCGCTGCGTTCACTGCGAGCTTCGTCGGCGCCAACCGCCGCCTGCGACGGCCTGTCGCTGCCGGCGCAGCGATCGCGCTGCTGGCGTCGGTCGCGACGTGGTTCATCGCCATCGAGGTGATCGGTGCGCTCGGCGGGGGTGGCCTCGATGTCCAGGCCGCGACTGGGCTGCTCGCCGTCGCCGTCCTGCTCGTCGTCATGAACTGGTTCTTCCACAAGGTGTACTGGACCGGGTGGATCGCCGCGCACAACCGTCGTCGGCGCGCGTTGCTCGGCACCGGCGGCTTGAGCGCGCTGACAGGGCTCGCGATCCTCGGCTTCACCTCGGTGTACCGCGAAGGCTTCGAGGTCGTTCTCTTCCTGCAGAACCTTCGGCTCCAGGCCGGCTCGGGCACCGTGCTCGAGGGCGTCTCGATCGGCTTCGGCCTCACGATGCTGGTCGGGATCGCAACGTTCGCGTTCCAGCACCGGCTGCCGTACCGGCGCATGCTCGTCGCGACGGGCGTGCTCCTAGGCTTCGTGCTGCTGGTGATGGTCGGTGAGACGATCCAGGAGCTGCAGCTCGCCGGCTGGCTGCCGACGACGTCGATCGGCATGAGCTTCCCAGGCTTCGTGAACCTCTGGTTCGCGACGTTCCCGACGGTCGAAGGCCTCGTCGCGCAGGTGATCGCAGCCGCCCTCGTGATCGGCTCGTATTTTCTCGCCGAGCACGTGCGAGTCCGTGCGCCCCGGGCGCGTGCCGCACAGGCTGCGGCCGCCCCCGAAACCCTCTAGCTCGGGTCCAAGGAGTCGGGTCCGCGCCGGAGAAAGCGTCCGGAATGCAGCGGCGCGAGCTCGATTCCCGCCTTCTCATCATGGTCACCCTGGCGCTCGTTGCGTTCGGCCTCGTGATGGTCTACAGCGCGACCTCCGCGGCCGCCGCCATCGGCGGCAACGACCCGATCTACTACCTCAAGCGTCAGGCGATCTACGCAGCAGCCGGGATCGTGCTGATGATCCTCGCGCAGCGTTGGGACTACCGCCGGCTTCGTGCGCTTTCGCCCCTGCTCGTGATGATCTCGCTGGGATCGCTGGTCGCGGTGCTCGCGATCGGGCCGCCGATCAACGGCGCGCGCCGGTGGGTCTCGCTCGGCCCGGCCGCGTTCCAGCCGTCGGAGCTCGCGAAGCTCACGCTCGCGATCTGGGCGGCCTCGTACTACGCGAAGCGCAAGCCGCCGCGCACGTTGCGTGAGCTGTGGCGGCCGGCCGGCGCGCTCGCGTCGGTCTTCGCGCTGCTGCTCGTCCTCGAGCCGGACCTCGGGACGACGATCGCGCTCGGGATCATGCTCGTCGGCGTGCTCGTTGTCTGCGGCACGCCTGCGCGTGTGCTCGCGACCGCGATCACGTTCGCAGCGACCGCGGGCATCGGCGTCATCTGGATGAAGCCGTACAGCCGAGCGAGATTCTTCGCGTTCCTCCACCCGGCTCGCGACGCCGCGGGCACCGGCTACCAGATCCTGCAGGCGGAGATCGGGATGGGGTCGGGGCACATCTTCGGCGTCGGGCTCGGCCGAGGCGTGCAGAAGATCTTCTATCTACCCGAAGCGCACACGGACATGATGCTCGCCAATATCGGCGAGGAGCTCGGGCTCATCGGCGTCGCCGCCGTGATCAGCGCGTACGCGTTGTTCGCATACGCCGGCCTCGACATCGCTGTGCGCTGCCGCGATCCGTTCGGCAAACGGCTCGCCGCGGGGCTGACCGTGCTCGTCTGCGGGCAGGCCGCCGTGAACATCCTGGCCGTGATGGGAGCCGCGCCGCTGACCGGAATCCCGCTGCCGTTCCTCTCGTACGGCGGCTCCAGCCTCGTTGTCCTGCTCGCCGGTGTCGGGATTCTCCTTAACATCGCTCAGCGTGGCGGTGCAGCGGCAGCTTCGGTGCCTGATCGCAGCCGGGGGGACGGCAGGACACGTCCTGCCCGCGCTCGCGGTCGCCGACGCACTGACGAGCCGCGGCGTACACGTGACGTTCGCCGGGTCGCCGGATCGCGTCGAAGCGCGTCTGGTTCCTGAGGCCGGTTACGAGCTCGACACATTTCGCATCACCGGGCTGCCGCGACGGCCGACGCTCGAGCTGGCCCGGGCGCTGATGCTCGCCGGGTCGGCGCCGCGCGCCTGCCGTCGCATCCTGCGGAATCGGCGGCCCGATGTCGTGCTCGGCGCCGGCGGGTTCGTCGCCGGCCCGATGGTGTTCGCCGCGTCGACGATGCGCATCCCGTCGGCGCTCACAGAGGCAGATGCACACCTCGGTCTTGCGAACCAGCTCGCCGCGCCGTTCGCGAAGCGGCTTCTGCTCGCGTATCCGCTCGAGACGCGGTGGCGGCGGAAGTCGCGCGTTGTCGGCCGGCCGATCCCGCGCGCCAAGCCGGTGACGCAGTTGGAGGCACGTGAGATCTTCGAGCTGCCCCCGGAAGGACCGGTGCTCGGCGTGTTCGGCGCGCTGGCCGGCGCGAAGGCGCTGAACGAGCTCGTCGTGGACACGTGGGCCGCGAGCGGGCCGGCGATCCTGCACCAGACCGGTCGCCGCGACTACGAGCTCGTGAAGCGGCGCATCAGCCGGGCCGACTACCGCGTGATCGCCGAGACAGACCGGTTCGGCGCGGCGATCACCGCATGCGACCTCGTGCTCGCGCGCTCAGGCTCTGCGGTGTGGGAGATCGCAGCTGCGGGCCGCGCGGCGATCCTCGTCCCGTATCCGTTCGCAACCGGCGATCACCAGGCATTGAACGCGCAGCACTTCGTGCAGGCCGGCGGCGCGATTCTCGTCCGGGAGCTCGAGCTCGATCGCGTGCCCGACCTCGTGCGCTCGCTGCTCGACGACTCGCCGCGCCTCGAGAAAATGGGCGAGGCGATGTTGCGTGCGGCGATGCCCGGTGCTGCCGGCGAGATCGCCGACGAGCTGATCGCGCTCGCGCGATGACCGGTCGCCGGCTGTGGTTCGTGGGGATCGGCGGCGCAGGTCTTTCCGCATACGCGCAGCTCGCGCGGGCGTGGGGGGCCGAAGTCGGCGGCTGGGATCGCGTCCGCACGCCCTACCTCGAGCCGCTCGCCGACGCCCAGGTCGAGATCTCGCCTGAGCCCCACGTTCCCGACGGCTGGGAGGCGGTCGTCTCGTCCGCGTACCCCGACGTTCCGGGAATGCGGCGCAGGGAGTTCCTCCGCGAGCTCGTTGCCGCGCGCCCGTCGATCGCAGTCGCCGGCTCGCACGGGAAAGGGACGACCGCCGCCTTGATCGCGTTCGCGTTACGAGAAACCGGCCGCGATCCCGCCTGGCTGATCGGCGCGCCTGTGCCGCAGCTCGGATCGAACGCCGGCTTCGGCAGTGGGTACCTCGTGGTCGAAGCCGACGAGTCGGACCGCACGGCGTTCGCGCTCGACCCCGAGATCGCCGTCGTCACGAACGTCGAGCTCGACCACCACGCGGAGTTCGCCTCGGCGGCGGAGCTCGAGCAGGCGTTCGAGAGCTGGCTCGCGGGTGTCGCGCACGTCGTGCGAGACGCGCCTCCCTTCGACGGCGAGCTCGCGCTTCCGGGCGCGCACAACCGGTTGAATGCCGGTGCCGCGTTGGCGGCGCTCGAGCTCGCAGGCGTGCCGCGAAGCGACGCTGCGCCGGTTCTCGCCCGGTTCACCGGCACCGGCCGCCGGTTCGAGGTCCACGAGACCGGTTCACGCACCGTCGTCGACGACTACGGCCACCATCCGAGCGAGGTCGCGGCTGCGATCGCCGCCGCGCGCGAGCGCTTCCCCGGCCGGCGTGTACGGGTGCTGTTCCAACCGCACCTCTACTCACGGACGCGCTATCTCGCGACGGAGTTCGCCGCCGCGCTCGCCGGTGCCGACGACGTCACCGTCACCGACATCTATCCGGCCCGCGAGGCGCCCGTGCCCGGTGTGACCGGCAAGCTCATCGTCGACGCGTTGTCCGATTGCGGAGTGCTCGCGGGTTGGACGCCGACGGTCGAACAGGGCGTCGCGCGGCTCGACCGCCGCGGTCGGGCCGATGACGTACTGCTCGTCCTGGGCGCGGGGGACATCGATCGAGCCGTAGGGACGTTGACCGCGTGATCGAGGAGAACCTCGCGCTCGCACGCCACACGACGATCGGCACGGGTGGCGCGGCGCGCTGGTTCGCGCGCCCCGAGACGGTCGATGCTCTGCAGGAGGCGTTGCGCTGGGCCCGCGACAGCAACGTTGCAACCGAGGTGGTCGGGCTCGGCTCGAACGTCCTGGTGCACGACGCCGGCGTCGACGCGCTCGTGATCAGGCTCGCGGGTGAGCTCGTGGCCGCCGAGGTGGACGGAACAGAGCTCGTGGCCGGCGGTGGCGCGCCCAATGCGGTCTGCCTCCACCGTGCGCGCGCCGCGGGGCTCGGGGGGTTCGAGTTCGCGTCGGCCATTCCCGGCACCGCCGGCGGCGGCGTGCGGATGAACGCCGGCGCGTACGGCCGCGAGTGGCGCGACGTGCTGGTCGACGCGCTCGTGGTCGACGCCGACGGCAGCCGCACGGTGCCGGTGTCCGAGCTCGGCCTTTCGTACCGCCGCTCGGCGCTCCGGCCGGGTCAGGTCGTGGCGCGTGTCCGCTTCCGCCTCGAGCCGAGCACGCCCGAGGCGGTCAAGGACACGGTCAGTGAGCTGCTCGCACGGCGCAAGGCGACCCAGCCGACGAACAAGCGGACCTTCGGGAGCGTCTTCAAGAACCCGAGCGCAGAGCTTGGCGCCGGCCGCGCGATCGAGGAGTGCGGCCTCAAGGGCCATCAGATCGGCGGCGCGCTGGTCTCTCCACGCCACGCGAACTTCATCGAGAACGCGGGTGGAGCGACGTCTGCCGACTGCATCGCCTTGATGACGGAGGCACGCCGGCGCGTGTACGAGCGCTTCGAGGTCGAGCTCGAGCACGAAGTGCAATTCCTCGGCCCGCTCGAGCTGCCGCCGCTGTAGGGGATGGCTCCGCCACGGCGAAGTGGACGCCGTGGCCGCCCGCCGTAGGACGACCGCTGACCTCGCGCCGGTCTCGGTGCGCGGCAGCTTGCCTGACGTTCGGCAGTTGACCCCGTCGATGCGTTCGCTCGTCATCGGGATCGCGCTTGCGCTCCTCGCCGTCGGGGCGTACTTCGGCGCGCGCAACACCTCGGTCTTCGCGGTGCAGACGCTCGACGTGCGCGGCGGGAACGCCGAGGTCCGCCAGCAGGTTCGTGACGCTCTCGCCGGCGAGCTTGGGACGAGTCTCCTCCGAGTGAGCAGCGGGGTCGTGGCAGCAGACGTCGACCCGATCCCCGGCGTGCGCAGCTTCACCGTCGACCGCGCCTTCCCGCACACGCTTCGCGTGACTGTGAAACGCGAAGTGCCCGTGCTCGTCGTTCGGCAGGTGCCCGGCCCCGCGGCGTTCCTCGTCGGCGCGAGCGGCCGCGTGATCCGCACGCTCCCGCACTCCCGTCTGTCCCACTTGCCGCGCCTGTGGGTCACGAAGGCAGTCGACGTGCAGCTCGGCAGCGCACTGCCGCCGCACCTTGCCGCGGCCGCGAACGCGCTGGCGCCGCTTCAAAGTGCCGCCCTCCCGGGTGGAGTCTCGACGGTCCGAGTGGGGAAGGACGAGCTCACGCTGACGCTCGGGGGCGGCCTCGAGGTTCTTCTGGGTGACACCGGTGACCTGCGCCTGAAGCTCGCAATCGCGCGTCGCATCCTTCGTCAAACCGGCGCGGCGCTCGAGGGAACGGGGTACCTCGACGTGAGTGTTCCCCTGCGTCCCGTGCTCTCGACAACACCTCAAGTCGCAGGTTGAGCTTGAGGGTTAACGTGCTGGAGGTCGAGCGTTTCGTGTTGACAGTGCAGGAAACCGGCCGTACTCTGCCGAAGGAAGGAGGCGCTCGACAGCCCCACCCTGCACTCGAGCTTGAGGTCGAGCCACATTGACATGAGAGATCGTTCTGGCAACTACCTGGCTGTGATCAAGGTCGTCGGCGTCGGCGGCGGCGGCACGAACGCCGTCAACCGCATGGTCGACGCAGGCCTGACCGGCGTCGAGTTCGTCGCGGTGAACACCGACGCGCAGGCGCTCCTCGGGTGCGACGCCGACGTGAAGATTCACATCGGCGCGAAGGCGACTCGCGGGCTCGGCGCAGGTGCCGACCCGAACGTCGGCCGCGAAGCTGCGACCGAGTCGCGCGACGAATTGAAAGAGGCGCTGAAGGGCGCAGACATGATCTTCGTCACTGCCGGCGAGGGTGGGGGCACCGGCACGGGCGGCGCGCCGATCGTCGCCGAGATCGCGCGCGAGCTCGAAGCTCTTACCGTCGGCGTCGTCACGCGCCCATTCGCGTTCGAAGGACGGCGTCGTGCACAGCAGGCCGAGGTGGGGATCAACGAGCTCTCCGACAAGGTCGACACCTTGATCGTGATCGAGAACGACCGCCTCCTTCAGGTCGTCGAGAAGAAGACGCCGCTCGCGGATGCGTTCAAGCTGGCAGACGACATCCTGCGCCAGGGCGTCCAGGGCATCACGGACCTGATCACAGTGCCCGGCATCGTCAATCTCGACTTCGCCGACGTGCGGACGATCATGCGTGACGCCGGCTCCGCCCTGATGGGAATCGGGACCGGCACCGGCGAGAATCGCTCGTCGGAGGCGGCCCGGACCGCGGTCAGCTCACCGCTGCTCGAGTCGTCGATCGAGGGCGCCACCGGCATCCTCCTCAACATCAGCGGCCCTGCCGATCTGGGCCTCTTCGAGGTGAACGAGGCGGCCGAGGTGGTCACGGGTGCAGCCGACCAGAACGCGAACGTCATCTTCGGCGCGGTCATCAACGACCAGCTGAAGGACGAGGTGCGCGTGACGGTGATCGCAACCGGTTTCGGCGCCCAGCGGCGGCGCCGGGCGCGAACGGCAGTAGGGGAGTCGTCGCCGCTCGGGACGCGCCAGCCCGATTTCGATACGGGCGATTCGCTCGACGTTCCGTCGTTCCTCCGGGACGAGTAGCGCACAGGTTTACGCCGGGCAGAAAGCGGCAACCAGGGGGTGCCCTCTCGGGACTAGGAGTGCAGTCCCACACGACCCAGGTCCGAAGCCTCGCCGGTCAGCCGGCGGGGCTTCGCCGTTTCTGAAGCCCGACGCGCTGCCAGACGGTTAGCATCGCGCGCGGGATGCAGACGCTCCGCCGGACGCCCCTCCACGACCGTCACGTCGCACTCGGTGCGCGGATGGTCCCGTTCGCCGGCTGGGAAATGCCGGTGCAGTACGAGGGCGTGATCCCGGAGCACAAGTCCGTACGGAGTGACGCAGGTGTGTTCGACGTGTCGCACATGGGCGAGCTCGAGGTCGAAGGCCCGACGGCGCGCGACCTGCTGCAGGCGACGCTCTCGAACGACGTCGACAAGCTCGAGCCCGGCCACGCGCAGTACACGCTGGTCACCAACGAGAGCGGAGGCATCGTCGACGACGTCATCCTCTACCGCCTCGACGGCCATCGGTACCTGATCGTCGCGAATGCATCGAACGCGGCTGCGGTCTTCGAGTGGCTCAAGCAGCGCGAAATGCGCGGCTCCGACGTGCGCGACGTCTCCGACGACTACGCGCTGCTCGCGGTACAAGGCCCCCGCGCGCTCGAACGCCTCGGCCTCGAACGCGCGAAGCCGTTCACCTGGGCGATGGGCGAGGTGGGCGGCGTCGAGGTCATGGTGAACCGGACCGGTTACACGGGCGAGGAGGGCGTTGAGCTCGCGTGCATGGCCGACGAGGCGGGGCAGCTCTGGGACGCAGTGCTCAGCCGCGGCGTCGTCCCGTGCGGTCTCGGCGCGCGCGACACGCTGCGCCTCGAGGTCTGTTACCCGCTGCACGGCAACGACATCGGCCCCGACTGGGACGCGATCTCATCCGGTCTGGGTTGGGCGTGCGCGCTCGACACGGAGTTCACAGGTGTCGAGCGTCTTCGCGCGATCAAGGCGGAAGGCCCCACGCAGAAGCTCGTTCCGTTCGCGATGACCGAGAAGGCGATCCCACGGCAAGGCATGCCGGTAGTGGGCGGCGGCGAGGTGACGTCGGGGACGATGTCGCCGATGCTCGAGGTCGGGATCGGCATGGCGTACGTGCCGTCCGCCGCTGCGAAGGCAGGCACCGAGCTCGTGATCGACGTGCGCGGCAAGGAGCGCCGCGGTGTGGTCGAGAAGAAGCCCCTCTACAAGAAGGAGCAGTAATGCCTGCGAGCGAGTCGTATCCCGACGAGCTGCTGTACCACTCCGAGCACGACTGGGCCCGCATCGACGGAGACGAGGCGGTGCTTGGGGTCACGTGGTTCGCACAGGACGCACTCGGCGAGCTCGTCCACTACGAGGCGCCCGACGTCGGCTCGACGGTGTCGAAGGACGCGTCGTACGGTGAGGTCGAATCGGTCAAGGCCGTGTCCGACCTGATCTCCCCGCTGTCGGGTGAGGTGCTCGAGGTCAATCAGAAAGTGGTCGATGCGCCGGAGACGGTGAACGACGATCCGTACGGCGACGGCTGGCTGATCCGCATCCGGATGTCGACCCCCGGCGAGCGCGACCAGCTCCTCTCCGTCGGCGAGTACCGCAAGGTGCTGGAAGACGCGTGAGCTATCTGAGTGTCACTGACGCCGACCGCGAGGCGATGCTCGCGGCGATCGGTGTCTCGACCGTCGACGAGCTGTTCCAGGACATCCCGGCCGGGATGCGTTATCGAGAGGAGCTCGCGGTCAAGCCGGCGCTGTCGGAAGCGGAGCTGCAACGGCACTTCGAAGAGCTCGCGGCGAAGAACGTCGTCGACGAGATCTGCTTCCTCGGTGCAGGCATCTACGACCACTACGTCCCCGCGGTCGTCGATGCGGTCCTCCAGCGCGGCGAGCTCTTGACTGCGTACACGCCGTACCAGCCCGAGATGAGCCAGGGCGTGCTGCAGGCGATCTTCGAATACCAGACCGCGATCTGCGAGCTCACAGGCATGGATGTCTCGAACGCCTCCGGCTACGACGGGACGACGGTCGCTGCTGACGCCTGCTTCGTCGCGAAGCACGCGACCGGGCGCGCCAAGGTCGTCGTCACGGAGGCGACCAATCCGCAGGTGCGCCAGGTCGTGAAGACCTATGCGCCGGGGTTCGGGCTCGAGGTCGTCGAAGTGCCGCACGAAGGTGGCGCAACCGATCCGGCCCGAGTTCGGGAGGCGGCGGAGAACGCGGCCGCGGTCATCTTCCAGCAGCCGAACTTCTTCGGCGTACTGGAAGCAGCTCCGGACCTCGCCGCGGCAGCGAACGATGCCGGGGCGATGCCGATCGCGCACGTCGACCTCGTGTCGCTCGGCGTGCTCGAGGCGCCGGGCGCGTACGGCTGCGCGATGGCGATCGGCGAGGGCCAGTCGGCCGGCAACGCGATGAGCTACGGCGGGCCGCATTACGGCTTCCTGGCCGCACGCTCCGACTACATGCGACGACTGCCGGGCCGGATCGTCGGCGAGACGGTAGACGCCGCGGGCGAGCGCGGCTATGTGCTGACCTTGCAGACGCGCGAGCAGCACATCCGGCGCGAGAAGGCGACATCGAACATCACCACCAACCAGACGCTGCTCGCGCTGGCCGGGCTCGTGCACCTGAGCCTGCTCGGTCCGCAGGGGCTTCGCGAGCTGGGGGAGACCTGCCTGGCACTCGCCCAGCATGCGAAGGCGGAGCTGCAGAAGGCGGGGCTCGAGCTGGCGTTTCCAGATAAGGCAACATTCAAGGAGTTTGCCGTCCGCACCGGACGGAACGCGCGCGAGGCGCTCGCCGCCGCGCGGACGAAAGGCGTCTACGCCGGCTACCCGCTCGGGCGCGACTATCCGGGGCTCGACGACACGCTCCTGGTCGCGGTCACGGAGAAGCGAACGGTCGGCGAGATTGCGCAGCTCGTGGAAGCGCTCGCGTGAAGCTCATCTACGAGAAGTCGCAATCCGGCCGCCGCGGCATCGGCGTGCCCCAGCCGCCCGCCGGGCTCGACGTCCCGGAGGTTCCGCCGGAGCTCCGGCGAAAAGAGCCGCCGCGCCTCCCCGAGCTCGCGGAGCCGGAAGTGCTGCGTCACTTCACGCAGCTCTCGACGCGCAACTTCGGGATCGACACCGGCTTCTACCCGCTCGGGAGCTGCACGATGAAGTACAACCCGCGCATCAACGAGCGCCTCGTCGGGCTGGCGGGTTTCGCGCAGCTCCATCCGCTCGTCGAGGACGACGCAGCGCAGGGCGCACTCGAGCTCGAGTGGGAGCTCGAGCGATATCTGCTGGAGATCACCGGCCTCGACGCAGTGTCCCTGCAGCCCGCAGCGGGCAGCCAGGGCGAGCTCACGGGGCTCATGCTCTTCCACGCGTACTTCGCCGACCGCGACGAGGACGAGCAGCGCACGAACATCGTCATCCCCGACACCGCGCACGGCACGAACCCGGCGAGCGTGACGATGGCCGGCTACAAGCTGACGCCGGTCCGCACGGATGCGCGCGGCAACATCGACGTCGACGACTTGCGCACCAAGGTCGACGAGAACACGGCGGGATTGATGCTGACGAACCCGTCGACGCTCGGCCTATTCGACGAGAACATCGAGGAGATCGAGCGGATCTTCCACGGCGCCGGCGCCCTCATGTACTACGACGGCGCAAACCTGAATGCGGTATGCGGCATCTCGCGGCCGGGAGACATGGGCTTCGACGTCGTGCACATCAACCTGCACAAGACGTTCTCGCAACCGCACGGGGGCGGGGGGCCGGGCGGCGGGCCGATTGCGGTTCGCGGGATTCTCGAGCCTTTCCTGCCTGTTCCGGTCGTCGCGCGCGACGGCGACACGTTCCGGCTCGACTACGACCGGCCGAAGTCGATCGGCAAGGTGCGCGCGTTCTCCGGTCCGTTCGGCGTGTTCGTCCGCTCGTACGCGTTCATGCGCTCCTATGGACCGGGGCTGAAGGAGATGAGCGAGGTCGCGGTGCTGAACGCGAATTACATGCTCGCGCGGTTGAAGAGCACATACGACCTACCGTACGAGCGGCTGTGCATGCACGAGTTCGTGCTGAGCGCGCGGGCCCTGAAGCGTGAGCACGGCGTGAGCGCGCTCGACGTCGCGAAGCGGCTGATGGATTACGGCTTCCATCCGCCGACGATCTACTTCCCGCTCGTCGTTCCGGAGGCGTTGATGATCGAGCCGACGGAGTCGGAAGCGAAGGAGACGCTCGACGCGTTCTGCGACGCGATGCTCGCGATCGCGCGCGAAGCCGCCGAAGAGCCCGAGACGGTGCACGAGGCGCCGCACTCGCGGCCGGTCAAGCGCCTCGACGAGGTGCGCGCTGCCAAGGAGGTGGTGGTCAAGTACCGGTTCGAGGACCACCCGGCCGGGGAGCGGCAGCTCGAGGCGCAGAAAGGCGCCTAGTCGTCCCCCCAGAAGCCCTCGAGCATCTCCGAGTCGCCGCCCTCGCCGAAGCCGATTGCGAGCAGCTCCATGCCCTCGGGGCCTCCTTCGAACGCGCGAGCCGTGTCGGGCGCGAAGCGGATCGCATCCCACTGCCGGAGCTCGCGGATCTCGTCCTCGATCTTCACGCGGCCGCTGCCGCCGATCACGATGTAGACCTCCTCGTGCTGCTTGTGGCGATGCGCCGCCGGGGGCCGGAAGCCGGGGGCGAGCTTCTGGTAGCTGAACCCGCCGCCTTCGAGCTCGAGCGGTCGTCGTGCGAACCGGGCTTCCATGTCGGGCGCGAGCCCGAACCGCTCCGATGCGTTCTCGACGTCGTCCTTGAGGTTCCTGTGCGTGTAGTCAGCCATGTCGACCCCCTTTCCTGTGGCACCGTTCCTGTAACGATTCAACCCTCCGGGAGTCTGAACTGACGTGACGAACAGAATCGAAAAGACAGAGTCGGAGTGGCGGGCCGAGCTGAGCCCCGAGCAGTACCACGTGCTGCGCGAGAAGGGGACCGAGCGCGCGTTCACCGGCGAGTACGACCACACCTTCGACGACGGCGTGTACCACTGCGCCGGCTGCGGGGCGGAGCTCTTCGCCTCGGACGCGAAGTACGACTCGGGCTGCGGCTGGCCCGCGTTCCACTCGCCTGCGTCCTCGGAGGCGATCGACGAAGAGACGGACACGGCCTACGGAATGGTGCGCACCGAAGTGATGTGCTCCGCGTGCGGCGGCCACCTTGGGCACGTGTTTCCGGACGGGCCGCACCCGACCGGGCTCCGTTACTGCATCAACTCAGCCGCACTGAAACTCGAGGAGGTCTAGTTGGAGAAGAAGGCAACGTTCGGAGCCGGGTGCTTCTGGGGGGTCGAGGCGGCATTCCGTCGGCTCGACGGTGTCTCCGCAACGCGCGTCGGGTATGCCGGCGGCCGCACGGACAACCCGTCCTACCAGGACGTCTGTTACACGAGCACCGGCCACGCGGAAGTCGTCGAGGTGACCTACGACGAGGACACGATCCCGTACGAAGCGCTCCTCGCGACGTTCTGGGCGGAGCACGACCCCACGCAGCTGAACCGCCAAGGCCCCGATGTGGGCGAGCAGTACCGGTCGGTGATCTTCGTCCACGACGAGGCCCAGCGCGCGGCCGCCGAAGCATCGCGCGCGCGGGTCCAGGCGCACCTCACACGGCCTGTCGTGACGCAGATCGAAGACGCACCCGCGTTCTGGGAAGCGGAGGACTACCACCAGCAGTACCTCGAGAAGCGCGGACTTGCGAGCTGCACCGTGCGCCTAGCGGCCACGATCTAGGCGTCACCCCGTCTCGGGGCTAAACCACAGGCATCGGATTGCCGACAAAGGCGTCAGAGATGCGGCGCTTCTCCCTTCTCCTCGGCGCCGGCGTGGCGGCCGCGGCTGCGCCCGCGGTCGTCCACGTCGCCGTCGGGTTCCACCACGTGCGTTTCACCGGGACGACGCACGTCTACACGGTGGGCTTCAGCGCGTTCGTCGCCGCGGTCGCGGCTGTCGGTCTGACCGCGATCGCCGCGCGGCGCGGCGACACGCGGACGATGGTCGTCGGGACCGCGTTCGCGGTGATGGCCGGGCTGCTCGCGCTCCACGGCTTCTCGACGCCGGGCGTGTGGTTCGGAAACAACAGCGTTGTCGCGATCACGGGTGGAGCGACCCTGCCGGCGGGCGCAATCGTGCTCGTGTTCTCGGTGCTGCCGTTGCCGCGCGTCTTGCGCAGCGTCCTGCCCTTCCTGCTTGTCGAGGCGACGTTGCTCGCTGTCATTGTCGCGCTCGGCATGTCGGCTCTGATCTGGCCGAGCCTGCTCCCGCCGGTGCCGGCACCCGGTGGTCGCGACGCGCTCGCACTGCTCGCGGTCGGCATGCTCGCGTTCGGGCTCGTAACGCTGCGCGCTGTGCGAACGTTCCTGCTGACACGGCGCCCGCTCGATCTCGCCGTTGCCGTGGGCCTCGTGTGGCTCGCGACTGCGCTCGTGCCGGCGCTGACGATGAACTACGAACAGCTCGGGTGGTGGATCGGCCACGAAGTCGAGCTCGACGGCATTCTCGTGATCGGTATCGCGGTCGCGATCGACCTCGCACGCGCAGCGCAGTCACGCCCGCTCGCCGGTGATCTCACCGCCGCGGAGCTCGTTGCGTCCGAGGATCTGTTCCTCGGCTCGCAAGTTCGCGCCCTCACTGCCACGCTTGCGGAGAAGGACGAGTACACGGAGCGCCACACACGTCGCGTTGCACTGCGTGCGGTGCAGGTCGGCGACGAGCTAGGGCTGTCGCGCGGCCGCCTGCGGACGCTGGCGATCGGTGGGCTCATCCACGACATCGGCAAGCTCGCGATCCCCGACGACATCCTGAAGAAGCCGGGCTCGCTCGACGACGACGAGTACGCGACGGTCAAGGAGCATGCGGAGCGCGGCTACCGGCTGCTGACCGAGCTGGGTGGGTTCAGCGAAGGCGTCCGCGACCTGGTGCGCGACCACCACGAGCGGCTCGACGGGAAGGGCTATCCGCGCGGGCTCACCGCCGGGCAGCTCACGCTCGACGCGCGGATCCTGGCCGTCTGCGACGTGTACGACGCGCTCATCTCGAACCGGGTGTACCGCGACGCGTGGTCGGAGCAGAACGCGATCGACTATCTGCGCGCCGAGAGCGGCACGGCGTTCGACGAGCGCTGCGTCGAGGCGCTTGCACGCGTGATCGGCCGCGACTCGGCGTGCGCGCCCGCGCCGCGCACCACACTCGTCGAAGCAACGACCTAGTAGCTAGACCCGCCGCCGCCAGCGCTCGAACACGTCCTGGACCTCGGGACGCTTCCCGTGCGGGACGAGCACGAAGAGAACGTCACCTGCCTCGATCCGCGTGCTGCCGCGCGGCGGGATCGCGTCGTCGCCGCGCACGACCACCGCGACGAGCGCCTCGCGTGGCAGGCCGATCTCGCGGACGGCTGCACCGGCGATCGCATGGTCGGCGGCGACGCGGAACTCCTCGAGGTCGAGCGTTCCGGTCCGCGCCACCTCGAGGGGCGCTTGTGACGGTGCCGATGTGCCGACGAGCCCGAGCCGCTCGGCGACCCACTCGAGCGTCGTTCCCTGCACGACGACCGAGACGAGGACGACGAAGAAGACGGCGTTGAAGATCGTGTCCGCCGATCGCAGGTGTGACGAGAGCACGAAGGTCCCGAGCACGATCGGGACGGCCCCGCGCAGCCCCGCCCAGCCGAGCAGCGCGCGCTCGCGCGCGGTGAAGCCGACGAACGGAGTGGAGGCCCAGACGGCGATCGGCCGTGCGACCACGATCAGCGCGAGCGTCAGGCCGAGCCCCGCGAATGCGACGTGCGGCAGGCGGGACGGGAACACGAGCAGGCCGAGGACGATGAAGAGCGCCACCTGTGCGACGAACGCCACGCCTTCGTGAAACGTGACGAGCTGGCCGCGGTAGCGCGACGGGGTCGAGCCGACGGCAAGGCCGACGAGATACACGCTGAGGAAGCCGCTGCCGTGCGCAGCGTCGGCCGCTCCGAATGCGAGCGCGGCGGTCGCCGCCGACGCGACGGGGACGAACGAGTTGATCGACGCCGGGATCCGCGCGAACACCAAGGTCGCGAGCCATCCGATCAGAAGCCCGATCACGAGCCCGATACCGATCTGCTTGGCGAGCAGCGTCGCCAGGTCGCCGACGCCGTAGTGCGGGCGCTCGATCCAGGCGATCAGTCCGAGCGTGAGCGCGATCGCGACCGGGTCGTTGCCGCCCGATTCCGCTTCGAGCGTGCGCGCAAGCCCGCGCCGCAGGCGCGTGCGGCGGAGCGTCGCGAACACAGCGGCCGCGTCGGTGGACGACACGACGGAGCCGAGGAGGAACGCCTCCGGCCACGAGAGGTCGAAGACCAGGTGGGCGAAGAACCCCGTGATGCCGGCGGTGACCGCCACACCGATCGTGGAGAGAAGGGTCGCGGGGATCGCGACCGCGCGCAGCCTGCGCCACGAAGTGGAGAGGCCTCCCTCGTAGAGGATCGCGACGAGCGAGACGATGCCGACTTCGCGGGCGACGGTCGCATCGTCGAAGGCGATGCCGCCGAAGCCGTCCGATCCGAGCACCATGCCGAGCCCCAGAAACGCGACGAGCGCGGGGAGGCCTGTCTTCGCTGCGCCAAGTGCGAGCGCCACGCTTGCCGCCAACACCGCTCCCACGGCGAGCATCGCCAACCCGACGGTCATCTCGCCACCAGCATCAGTCTGTCAACCATCGCAAGAACGTGCTTTACGTCCGTGAGCTTTCATTCGCACCGTGGCAACGCTGCGAATCGACGGTGGCTCGGCAGAGCAGCGACAGCTTCTCCGACAGATCGTCGCCCGCACCGGCTCGCACGAGCCGCAGCTGAGCTTCAGCCGAGGGATCGGCCGGCGGCCACCGCGCTGCCCGGTGTTCGACTAGGCCGCCTCGACTGCGAGCTGACCGCATGCGGCTGCGATATCGCGGCCGCGCGTCAGCCGCACCGTCGCCGGAAGGCGCGCTGCGTGGAGCACGCTCTTGAACGCGGCGATCCGCTCGCGCGAGGCGCCGTCGTACATGCCGGTCGGGTTGTACGGGATCAGGTTGACCTTGAACACGCGGGCGTCCAACAGCTCCGCGAGCTCACGCGCGTGCTCGACGGAGTCGTTGACGTGATCGAGCATCACGTACTCGACGAACACCTTCCGCCTGCGAAGGCCGAAGTAGCGCGTGCACTCGGCGAGCACATCCTCGAGCGGGTAGCGGTCGTTCACCGGCATCAGCTCGCTGCGCAGCGCATCGGTCGGCGCATGCAAGGAGAGCGCAAGGCGAATGGGCTCCTCGACCTCGTCGACGAAGCGCGTCAGGCCGGGAAGCCAGCCGACCGTGGAGATCGTCGTGCGGCGGTGCGTGACGCCCGTGTCGGGGAGCAGCCGCGCCGCCTCCAGCACGGGGTCGACGTTGAGCATTGGTTCGCCCATTCCCATGAAGACGGCGTGGTCGATCGGCTCCAGCCGGCGGAAGTGCAACGCCTGGTCGACGATCTCCCAGGCCGTCAGGTTGCGCCGGAAGCGCATCTGGCCGGTCGCGCAGAACGTGCACGTGAGCGGGCAACCGGATTGCGACGAGATGCAGACCGAGCGGCGCCCGTCGCGGTAGCGCATCAGCACCGCTTCGACCGGGTGGCCGTCGGCTGTGTGGAAAAGGGCCTTGACGGTGCCGTCGGCCGAGCGCGCCTCATGCACGAGCTCGAGCGTCGAAAACGGCACCTCATCCGTAAGTCGCCGGCGCATTCCTGCGGGGAGGTTCGTCATCTCGTCGAATGACTTCGCTCCGCGCGCGGTCCATTCCCAGATCTGGCGTGTGCGGTAGGCGGGCTCGTCGGCGAGGAGCGTCGAAACGGCGTCGAGGTTCATTCGGCCTCGGTCGCCCGCAGCCAGTCGACGACGTCCTGTGCGCTCCGGTCGGGCGGGAACACCGGGTAGAAGACCTTCGCGATCCATCCACCGACCGCCACGAGCGCGAGCCGCTTGTAGAGCGTGTGTCCCTCGATCTCGAACGTGGGCAGCTGCAGCGCGTCGCGAAGACGAAGCTCAGGGTCGGCGATCACGGGGAACGGCATGTGGTTCCGCTCGGCGAACTCGATCTGCTCGTCCAGCGTCTGCGTCGACACGCCGGCGATGCGCGACGCGCCGAGCTCCGCGAGCTCGGAGGCGTGATCGCGGAAGCCGCACGACTGCGGTGTGCACCCACGAGCGCCCGGGACGTCGTCCCAGCCGGGGAACGGCAGCCTGCCGGGCAGGCCCGTGCGCGGGTACACGTAGAGCACGTCGAGCTCCGCGACGTCGATCGGGCCTTGCGTCGACTCGAGCGTCACGTGCGGTAGCTCCGCACCGGTCAGATGATCTGCAGCCCCGTCGTCCTCGGGGACGGGCAGGTCCGGCGGCAGCGCGTACGGATCGTGGTGGGCCACGCGAAGAAGGCTAGTCTCACCCGGCCTTGATCGATCTTCGCTCTGACACCGTGACCAAGCCCACGCCCGCAATGCGCGAGGCCATGGCGACCGCGGAGGTGGGGGACGAGCAGGAACGCGAGGACCCGACCGTCCTCGAGCTCGAGCGCCGCACTGCGGAGCTGCTCGGGCACGAGGAGGCTGTCTATC
>Ga0070660_100001168_pt1 | contig 17757 bp, 16 predicted proteins | sample KBSC33metaG_FD_64670 | JGI IMG/M metagenome (GOLD analysis project Ga0070660, IMG submission 64670) | Corn rhizosphere microbial communities from Kellogg Biological Station, Michigan, USA - KBS C3-3 metaG | ecosystem: Host-associated > Plants > Roots > Rhizosphere > Soil ... | reverse complement strand
GAGCGATCGTTCTTACATCCTTGATGGCCTGCACTTATGCGCTCTGGTCATGATCGACCTCAGCCGGCTTTCGCAGGAGTTGGTGCTTTGGAGCGGACGGGAGTTCGGATTCGTTTCGCTCAGTGATTCGGTCACCACGGGCTCTTCGATCATGCCGCAGAAGCGCAACCCCGACATGGCGGAGCTCATTCGCGGGCGAACCGGCCGTACGATCGGACACTGGACCGCCCTCGCCTCCACGATGAAGGGCCTCCCGCTGGGCTACAACCGGGACACCCAAGACGACAAGCCGCCGCTCTTTGACTCCATTCAGCTTGTTCTGGACTCGCTGCGACTCTGCTACCTGATGCTTGAGTCTGCGACATGGGATACCCAGCGGATGAGGACCACGATCCAAGGGGACTTCTCGACCGCCACTGATCTGGCGGACTATCTCGCCGCGAACGGCATGCCATTCCGCGAGGCTCATGAGGCGGTCGGCAAGGTGGTCCGCCGCTGCCTGGACCAAGGCTGCGGTCTAGAGAATGTCACGGTCGCGCAACTCAAAGATATCGCTCCAGAAATCACGACCGAGGCTCTAGCAGTCCTGCAGCCAGAAACAAGTGTCGTCCGTCGTAACTCATACGGCGCTCCTGGGCCCGAAGCGATGCAGAAGCAACTGGCTCTAGCCGCGGAACTGCACAGCGCGGGCGGCTTTGCGCGAGTCGCGTAAGGAACTTGAAAAAGCGGGGCGTGCGTAACCTCCCATGGCCTCGTACTTCTATAAGGATGGCTACGGGCCGGACCTAAGCAGGAAAGGTAAAGTGGCTGGACAGATCGGCCCGGCTCCCATGGAGGGCGCGCCGCGTTTCAGGAGGATTTATTGAGCATCCGCATCTGGTTCATCGCTCTGCCCACGCTAGTGGCAACTTGCGCGCTGGCGCAGGATCAGGGCCCGACCGTCGGCAACGCACCTTCCAACACACCGTTTGGTTCGATGTTTCTTCTCGACCAGGTGCTAGGAACTTTCGCGAGCGTGGACCTCACTCACACGGTTCCCTCCACCGGCTTTCCGGTTCAGGCGGGCGTGGTCAAGACCATCAAGATTTCGGGCAATCAGCACATATCGAGTGAGGCGATCCTTTCGACGATGCGCACGAAGGTTGGCCAGCCGTTCGTTCAAGCAACGCTCGACACAGACCGCTCCTTGATCGACGCCATGGGGTTCTTTGCCGCCGTCGATCCCCGGGCGCGGCTGAACGACGATGGCAGCTATGACATCACCGTCGAAGTTCAAGAATTTGCCGTGGTCAAAGAAATCCGCGTCACCGGCAACAAGGCGGTTACCACGGATGAGATTCTGAAGGCGATCGGGATCAAGCCGGGCGAGGTCTTCAACCGCCGGCAAGTCCAGCCAAGCAGTAACAAGATCCACGATTTGTACGCCAAGCGCGGCCTGTTTGCCGAAGTCAGCGACTTCGGCCCTCTCGCCGACTCGCCCGGGACGGTGAACCTCGAGGTCATCGAACTTACCGTCGGAAAGGTGGACATCCTCGGCGCCACCCGAACCAAGCCCCGGGTCTTCCGGCGTTTGATCAAGACCAAGCCGGGCCAGCCATTCTCCGAAAAGAAGTGGGGGGACGACCTCCGCCGTATGTTGGGGACCGGCTGGTTCGATCCCGATTCCATCAAGCCCACGAGCACGGAGCCGCAAGCCGGCATTATCGATCTTGCGGTGGATCTGAAGGAAGCCCGCACAGGCAACTTTGGCTTCGGCTTGCAGGTGGACCCACAAAGCGCATTCGCTGGCTTCTTGAGGCTGTCCGACAGCAACTGGAAGGGTACGGGCCAGTCGGTTGGCATCGATCTTCTGCAGTCGACCAGTGGCGGCGGCCCTAGCATCACGTTCAACTACGCGAATCCGTTCATCGACAATCAGGACACGACGTTTAACGTTTCCGTGTACAGCCGGCTGCTTTATCGATTCGCGGGGACCGGCTTCGGCGGGAGCAGCACCCCGACCAACGATGATCGGTATTTCGAGCGCCGCACTGGTTTCACCACAGGCTTTTCGCGCCCCGCGAAGAACGATGATAAGACCTTCTATAGCGTCTCGACCCGCTTTGAGAATGTCCGAACGAGCAACATCGGTTCGACCTCTAGCTCCGATTTCATTCGCCAAGACGGCGAGACCGGCGCCCTGACGTTTTCCATGACGCGGAACCACCGGGACTACGACAACGATCCGTCCCGCGGCTACTGGCTGCAGGCGAGTGTCACACCCGGCATCAGCCGGATCACAGACATCGGCGGGCAGGCTCAAGACAGCTCTCTCTTGGGCACTAACGCCTGGACCAAATCCCTGATCGAGTACCGCACCTACTTCTCGCCACAGAAGGCGCGCACGATCGAAACGATTACCGCGCCAAGGCGGGTTTTCGCGCTGCGAGCGAGAGCCGGCATGATCAACGGGACGGTGCCGTTTTTCGAGCAGTTCTTTGTGGGCGGCGTCGACAGCCTCCGCGGCTGGCAGGATGACCGCTTCTGGGGTCGCAACGAGTTCATCATGAACTTCGAATACCGACACCCCATCCAGCGCTCGTTCAACGTGATCGGTTTCTTCGACTACGGCGGAGCTTGGGGTGGCTATGCAACGGTGAACTCGTTCACTCAGTCCGACAAGCCTCGGTTCCACTATGGCTTTGGCCCGGGCTTGAGCTTCCGGACGCCGCTCGGCCCCATTCGACTGGATCTTGGCTTCAATGAAAAGGGCAAGACCCGTATTGACTTCCAAATCGGGACGTCTTTCTAAGAGAGAAATATGAAAATTGGTTTTGAAAAGTTAGGCTGGTTGGTGGCGGCCGGGCTTGGCGCGATGTTCGTTGCCTCGGGCTTTGAGCCCGCGGCAACCAAGATCGGCGTGGTCGACGTGCAGCGGGCGATCACGGAGTCCGACTCCTACAAGAAGTCGATGAACGACCTGCAGGCCGCGTTCAAGCAGCGCGGCGACCTGCTGGATTACATCAACACGTATCCGGTGTTCACAGTCACGCAGGCGACACGCTTCCGCGACCTGACTCTGAAGGCGCAGCCCACGGCAGCGGAGACGACGGAACTGAACAAGATCAAGGCGGATGTGAAGGACCAGGACGACAAGTTCCGGGTCTTGCAGCAGAAGCAGAATCCTACGGCGGCAGACAAGCAGGCGCTGGATGATTACGGCAAGCGAGTTCAGGCGTTGGGCCAGCTAATCGCTGATTGGCGGCAGCAGTTCTCAACTGACCTTCAAGGCATGCAAGACAAGGCTCAGCAGGCTAATCAGGATGCTGTGCGAGGTGCGATTGAAACTGTCGGCAAGAATCAAGCGTTCACGCTGATTTTTATTAAGGACGTCGCCCCATTCGGGGTGAACGACACGACCACCGACGTGCTCAAAGCAGTGAATAAGAAGTAAGAAAATGGGCAAAACCTTACACCAAATTGGCTGGACCTTGGCTGCCGCGCTCGCCGCGGTTCTGTTCGCGTCTGGCTTCCAAGGCACGACCGAGAAGATCGGCGTGGTGAACATCACCAAGCTGGTGTCGACGAGCGACTTCGGCAAATCGAGCCAGGGCGACATCGATAAGTTCAGCGCCGCGCGGCGCGAACTTTTACAGTTCGTGACCGAGAACCCGGTCATCACGTTGGAGCAGGCCCAGAAGCTCCGGCCGTTGGCACTAAAGACCCCTCGGACAACGGACGAGGATGCCCAGTACACCCAGCTCAAGAAGGATATCTCCGACAGCACAAAGAAGCTGAAGGACTTGGGCGGAAAGGCTGCTCCGACTGACGACGAGAAGGCACTGATCACTGACTTGAACAATCGAGCTCTTAACATGCGTCAAACGGCGCAGGGCTGGGCGCAGGATTTTCAGCAGGACGTGCAGCAATACGGCGAGAGTCAGTTCAACTTGACCATGGACAAAGTGCAAGCCGCGGTTTCCGATGTGGCGAAGGCGCAGGGGTTCACGGAAGTTTTTGACACTCGCTATGCACCATACGGAGCTTCTGACTTGACCACCGCCGCCCTCGGGGCGATGAATGCGAACAAGTAGCTTCGGCTTCGCAATATTGGCAACGCGTTTGCTTTCGGGCTGCGTCAAGCAGCCCGAAGTCGTTTATGTCGACCTGCCCCGCGCGGAAGCGGCCATGGCGCAGCCAAACGTATCCCTTCCCGCGCCGCCTCAGGGACAGCCTGCCGCCACCCTGGCTTTCTCGGAAATGAGCACCGGCGAGCTATTGCTGGACAGCCGAGCGAATGTCGCAAGAGCTAGGACTCTCATCGAGCAGGACCGCCGAACGGCTCGGCGGAGCCTGCAAAAGCAGTATTTGCTTGCGCGCAACTCCGATATTGACGATCTGCACCAGCGGCTCCTGCAGAAGATCCCCGATGTGCGCGAACAGCTTCGCGAAGAAATGGGATTGGAGCTGCGGAAGCGATTCGAAGCCTATGCCGACGAGCGGGGTCCCAAGCTGACACGTATCACGTCGTTGGAGGCTTACCGCCCCTACGTGCTTGGCGCAGCGGCTGCCGTTCCGAAGCGCCAAGAGGCATCTGAGCTGCGGCAGGAAGTCACGGGCATCGACGCACAGTATCTGTCGGACCGCCAGAAGATCATCGCCAAAATTCGAGCCGGCGTGGACGAAGAGCAGACACGGATTGCCCGCGACGTCGCGGGCTTGCGCATTCAGGCGACCGAGCAGGCCGAGGCCGCTGCAGCTGAAGAGATGCAGAGCAGCGCCCGCGTACCGCTGCCTATGCCCAAGAGCGAAAGGGTACAACTGAGGCCGGTCGGGACGCGGTCTATCCAGATTCCCGGCAGCCCTCCACCGGCGTCTGCTCCCGCTCCGCCGACCGGTCTGCCTGCAGTCTCGGCTCAAGAACGAGCGGCGACGGTGCTGCGGCAAGCCAATCTCTGGGCAAGAACAAGTGGATACGTCCTGCGCGTTCGACCCGGACAGGGCAGGGACGCGACGGAAGAGTTTCTTCGATGGATGAAGGATCGGCAACTTGGACGCTAGGGCAGCTCGCCCAAATTCTGAACGGCGAACTGCATGGCCCAGCGGACATGCCGATCTCCGGTCCCGTGTCGGCAGATGCCGCTGCCCCGCAAGGCATCGCCTTTTGCGAGTCTGCTGAGTATCTGGAGAAAGCTGGTGGAGTCGGCGCCCTTGTTCTGCCTCGCGAATTGACCTCGGACAAGCCCTACATCCGCGTGGATCAGCCTCGCCTCGCTTTCGGCATGTTGCTGCACATGGCGGATCAGCCGCTGCCGCTTGCCAAAGGCATACACCCAACAGCTGTAATTCACGAGAGCGCGCAGGTGTCACCGGACGCGAGTGTTGGGCCGTACGCTGTGATCGAAGAGCATTCCTCCGTAGACGCCGGTGCTTGCATTTATCCTTTCGTTTACGTCGGCGCTCGATGCCGAATCGGTGAGAAGGCGAAGCTCTACCCGCATGCCGTTTTGTATAAGGATGTAACTGTAGGCGCTAGATCGATCATCCATTCTGGCGCGGTGCTCGGTGCGGACGGATTCGGCTTCGTCTGGGACGGCAAGACGCGCGTGAAGGTCCCGCAAGCTGGCTCGGTCGAGCTTGGAGCCAACGTCGAGATCGGTGCAAACACCACCATCGATCGCGCGACGACGGGAGTTACATCCATAGGGGACGGCACAAAGTTGGACAATTTGGTCCAGATCGGGCACAACTGCACCATCGGCGAAGACACCGTCATCGCCGGTTTGGCGGGCATCTCCGGCAGCAGCCACATTGGTTCACGTTGCGTTTTCGGAGGGCAAAGCGCGCTCTCTGACCACGTGACCATCGGCGACGACGTCACCTTCGGAGGCCGCACCGCAACCGCGCAGGACATCCTGGAGCCCGGCCAGTACCTGGGGGTGCCGGCCATGCCGGTGGGAGAAGGTCTTAGAGCGATGATGCTCGCAGCAAAGCTGCCCGAACTCGCAAAGCGTATCAAGCAGCTTGAGCGGGAGATCGAAAAGCTGCAGAAGGCCGAGGAGTGAAACGCCTAACACTCGCGTCGGATGTTGAATTCGAGGGCTTGGGCCTGCATACGGGGGTGACCGTCAAGGTGCGAGTGCGCCCAGCGGAAGATGGCATCCACTTTCGAGCGGGACAGCACCGGTGGGAGGCTCGCCCCGAGAACGTCACGGACACCACCCGCTGCACCAAGCTGGGTGAAGTCTCAACCATCGAGCACATCATGAGCGCCTTCGCGGGGCTAGAAATCACCGACGTTGAGATCGAGGTTGAGGGCGGTGAACTTCCCGCCCTCGGAGGGTGCTCGATTGGCTACGTCGATGCGTTCCGCGAGACTGGCCTCAAAGATTTGGGCGAGTTTGAGCCGAAGTCGCCCTTCAAACGCGTGTACCTAGAAGCCGATCACGTGAAGATCGCCATCGGCAAAGGCGACGGGCATTGGGGCTTCACCTACGATGTCGGCGAGCGCTGGCCCCACCAGCAAACTTTCGAGTGTCCCCACATCATCGACTGCTACGAGAAAGACATCGCCCCCGCCCGTACCTTCGCGCTGGCGGAAGAGATCCCCATGGTGGTGCAGATGGGTCTCGGAAAGGGCCTCGACGAGTCCAGCGCTCTTATTCTCGGCGAAGGCGGATACAAGAACGACGCACGATTCCAGGACGAACCCGCCCGACACAAGCTGCTGGACTTTCTCGGAGACCTCTACCTCGCTGGTGTCCCGGCGAGGCTTTTGAACGCTTCCGCCACAGGCTCAGGGCACCGAACCCATGTCCAAGCCGCCAAGCTCTTGCTAGAGCACCTCAGCTAGCGCATGTAGAACTCGGCGATCTTGGCCAGATTCTCGTGGGAATAGATCGTCCGAGCCGTATCGCGAGCAGCCACCCCGACGGAAGCGCGTAGAGCCAGATCGTCCCGCAAACGAAGCAAGACCTCTCGCGCTTCGTCGGAAGAAGAGATCAGGAATCCGTTTACGCCATGCTCGATCGCATCGGCGTACCCTCCGTTGGGGCTCGCCACAACCGGCAGTCCCGCGGCCATTGCCTCCAAAACCACGCGGCCCCAGGCCTCTTGGTATTCGGGGTGAGTCCGATAGAAGAACGCATCCAAGCTCGCCAAGAAGTCAGGCGCTTCTTCTCGCGCTTCCGCCAGCAGTTCCAGACCTGTGGCACTCTCGCCAAGGCATGTGCCGCCGAGCACCCGCACCGTGGCTCCGTCCGAAACCAGGTCTTCATACAGCTGCCGATCGAGAGGATGGTGTTTCTCCGGCACATCCCGGCTGATCCGCCCGACCGTAAACCGAGGATGTTCGGCCCGCACGCCCTCGAACCGGCTCAGGTCGAGGGGCGAAGCGTTCACAACCCCCTCCACCCCCGGTGTTGAGCGCCGCAAGTAATCGGAAACGAACGAAACTTCGACTGCCTGGAGCCCCTCAACCTCAGCCAGTCCGGCAAGCATCGTGAAAAGCCGCTCCGGCTGAAAAACGTTGTAGATGACGATCACTCGGCGGGGCTTCGCGTGCCGGATCCATCCTCCAATTCCCTGGTAGGCGCCGACGAACACGAGATTGCCGCCCTGTGGAACCTTCGTGACGCCCTGGCGGATCACGTTGATCGGATACCGGCCGAGCAGAGCTGGGTCCGGAGTTTCACCAGACCAAAGCGCGACATCCGTGTGCTCTGCGAGCAGATCGAACAAGGAAAGCGCGTGCCACTCGCTTCCGCCATTGGCATTCCACAGCGGATTCACGATGTGAACAGGCGCCATCAATCGCCGCTGCGCGCGCCCGCGGCGCTCAAACCGATCATTACCCAGAACGCCCGGTGCGCCTGGGCGAAGCTGCCAGCCGAAAGCTCGCAGGTGTAGCCATCGACCCGCTTCACCTCAGGCGCACGCCCGACCCAGTCGGCTTCCTCAGCCCGGTTGAACTCGACTCGAATGGTCACCGGCTCATCCAAAACAAAGGGGCTGCGCAAGCTGGCGGAAAGCGCATTCATCACCCCATCCCCGATCAACGTCGAGGTCTCCTCCGGGTGCAGCATCTTTCCCATGTACCTTCCATAGCCTTCCTTCACCACGGCAGTCGGCACACCCAACAACTCGGAAGCCTCCCGACACCCTGCCGCATCGCTTGAGACAAAGGCAATCGGCACGCCCTTGTGCCCCGCGGCCGCGGAGCTCAGGCCAATCTCTCCCATCTCCGCACCGTTCACCCACATCCGATGGATACCGCCGGTGATCGTGTGCTCCATGATCCCGCCCAATGTTCCAGCACGCGCGTGATAGCCGATCAGCAGGGCGGCGTCGAAGCTGTCGTCGAGGCCTTCCATCATGCCGTCGGCGCCCGCTCCGTGCCCAGATACCAGTTCCACACCCGGCTCCAATTCATCCACGAGCAGATTCTTCGAGTTGCCGTGCGAATCTTTGATCCGAATGAAAGTCGCGCCGCCAGCGCGGGCACCCCGCACCGCTGCGTTCACGTCGTGGGTCATCATCCGGCGAGCGAAGGCGAAGTCGTAGTGTTGGCTGTTCGGCCGTCCGCACTGGGACCAGGAGACCAAACCGGTCACGCCCTCGATGTCGGCGGAGATGTACACGCGCATGCGTGCATTTTGCCTGGCTTTAACGCGGATAGGTGCCGATGCCGCTCAAGAAGAGCCGAACCCACCAGCGCGCGATCTCCGGCTCGCTTCCCCGCGCCGGCTTCAAAGCCCAGCACCCGGCGAGAAAGGCATCGGCCAAGCGGTTAATTGGCTCGATCCGAGCCTCCGTCCGATCAATCCCGTACAAGAAGATTCCACAGAGCGGCTCATAAATTGCCAACGCGTAGGAAGCATAAACCCGCTCCTGAGACGACTCCCGCTCCAGAGTCAGCATGTCCTTCAGCGCCTGCGGCACATCGAAGTTCACGCGCTCTGTCAGGTGCCGCGCGAACCGCTCGAGCTCCGACCGGAAATCTTCCGCCACATTTCGGTCAAAGTTGTAGGCCACATCGTGCAGCGCCGTTTCGACCCACTGAACGTACAGCTCCTCCTTGTCTTCAAAGTGGTGATACAGCGAAGGAGCACGCACTCCCGCCAAATCCAAGATCGCGGCGACGCCGACAACGCCATAGGGCGCGGTGCGGAAAAGCGCATCGGCGGCATGGAGCAGCTTGTCGCGGCCTGAAAAATGTGCTTGCACCACCTTGCCTCTTATTATTGGTCACGGTTCGACCGTATGTATGTGGGCTTTCGAGTGGAGTGCGTCACAATACATTCATAAAGACGGCGACGAGGCTAAACCCTTGACCGTAGAAACCGTTGTCCCATCGAGGAAGAAAAGAATTAGATGATTACGCTGACTGAAAGAGCTCTTACAGAGTTGCAAGATCTGATCAAAAGCCAGGATAAGACTGGATCTGCCCTCCGAGTGTGGGTCGCTGGTGGCGGCTGCTCGGGCCTGCAATACGGCATGGCGCTCGACGAAGGTGCTCCGGAAGAGGGAGATAACATTTATGAGCAGGAAGGCGTGAAGATCTACGTCGACGGCCTCAGCCTGCAATACATGGATGGCGCTACCGTCGACTACGTCGACGAGGTCCTCGGCGGCGGATTCAAGATCGAGAACCCGAATGCGGTCAGTTCCTGTGGCTGCGGCAGCTCCTTCAAGACTGAAGACGGGGCGGCTGCGGGTGGCGGTTGTGGCAGCGGCGGCTGCGGCTGCCACGGCTAAGAAGGACTTCGCTTGCAACGGACGGGAGCGTTAGCCGCTCTCGTCCGTTTTACTTTGTGTGGCTGCAATGATCGGTGTTCTCGCTTTTCCCGCACCCTATCGGATGATCGTGCCGATAGGGGGAGGGCCCGCGAGCTTGCGAACAGGGGAGGGGGTTCTGCCTTGATCGGTGTTCTTGTCCTGCTCGCCCAAGCGGCCGCCCCCGCTCCTTTCACGATAACCCTCAAGGGCGACTACCTCACGACCCAGATCACGCAAGCCTTCAAGGGCACGCTCATCGACCTGGAGTCCGACAGGCGCAAAGAAGGCCACCTGATCAAGGGCGGCCAAGTCCAGTTCGGTCCCGGCCTTGGCAATGTTCACGTCCAGTTCTCCGTGCCTCGAGAGAAAGCCGACCTGGGTTGGCTCGGCTCGGTCACCTACCGACTGCGCGACGTCCATCTCCGCACTCTGACCGCTACCGCAACCGGCACCAACTACCTGCTCGAAGGCCGCTTTGACGGTAAGGGCCCGCAGATCGTCGGCACCCACAGCTCCATCGGCGGAGTCGTGCCCGGCGTGTACATGCAAAACATCCGAATGCAGGTGTGGCTCACTCCACTAGTCGATGCGACCGGCCGGCTGACCTACGGCAACGTGCGCACGCACTTCGCCTCTCAGATGAACACGCAAGGGCTGAGCTTCAGCATGGGGGGACACCGCATCGATCTCCTGAACTCCGTCACCGGCTATCACAAGCGCATTGCCCAGCTTGTCGCCGACAAGCTCCGCGAGACCCTCGAAGATCCCACAAACAAGGCAACGCTCAGCAACTACCTGAATGCCGCGCTCACGGAGAAGGCAGCCAGCATGGGTGCGGAAGTGAAGGCGCTGCAGGTCGACGGTTCGGACTTGAAAGTTACACTCCAGGCGAAGCCTGCCAAAATCTAAGCCGCCGCATGATCGAGACCTTCCCCAATCCCGCGCCGCATCGCGACTACACGATTTCGCATTCTTGTCCCGAGTTCACCAGCGTCTGCCCGAAGACAGGTCAGCCCGACTTCGCAACAATCGAGCTGGATTACATCCCGGACGAGCTGTGCCTCGAGCTGAAGTCTCTGAAGCTGTACTACTACTCGTTTAGAGACCAGGGCATCTACTATGAAGCCGTAACGAACCGGCTTCTCGATGAGCTGGTCGCTGCCTGTAAGCCCCGCTGGATGCGTGTGACGGGGAGGTTTGCGGTTCGCGGCGGAATTTCGTCGGTAATTGTGGCGGAAACAGCCGCACGCTAATTTGGGAGTGCGCTCGCTAGCGAGCGCTTTGCATTGGCGAGGAGCGCATTACTGCCTCGGGCCGCTGCCCAGCGCATGCATGTAATTGCCACCCGCCAAACGCCCCGAGGCTTGCCCACCCACGCGAGGAAAGTAAATCGGCTCGGCATACCAATAGCGACTCACAACACCGTGCTCCTTTGCACCTTCAGGCCAAAGTCCGAATCCAGCGGTGAAGCTCTCCATGGAATCTTTCGTTGTCCAATGTGCCTTCCTCAAATCTCCTGAGGAGGACGCCGCAGCCCAGAAGTCGAACGGATGCACCTTTCGGGGCGGGCACCACGCGAACGCACCCGAGCAAGACCGCGCGAACGCCGCAACCGTCGACAAATACATCTGATTCGTCCCGAAGTCGTGCCCCTCGTTCGGAAGCACCAAGAGAGAATGCGGTTGCCGCAGCCGATCGAAATATAACCGAGTCGCATCCGTCGCCCAGTACGGATCGTTCGACCCCCGCGCGATCAGTGTCGGCACACGATAGCTGACAAGATAGGAAATCGGATCGACAAGACCAAGCAACCGCTTGCCGGCATCGGACTTCATAACTTCCAGCAACCCGCTGCCGGTATAGCTCCCAAGCATCTCGCTCGGCTTGCCCCAGAGCTCTATCTGCCGCCGGATCTGTGCTGGGAAATCGAGGAAGTCGAACGACACGGGCGCGATCCCCACGACGCGAGGATCGTTGCACGCTCCGATTAGCCAAGTCGTCCAGCCCCGCTTCGACTCCCCCGTCACGAGAAACTTTCGAATGGCATTCCCGCGCCCGCGGGTCACGGCGCAAATTGCGTCCATGGCCCGAACCCCTGAACGAACCATCGGGAACAGCGCGGGCCAAGTCGCATCGCCCGACTTCAGATACTCCCCAAAGCTCCAGGCGATCAGGTCGTCTTCCCGCATCCCGTTCAGGGGCTGACTTGGAACCCCGAACAGCACAGCAACGGGAAAATGCGACCTTCGCGCCAGCGTCCGCGCCTGCACCAAGTCCGGATCTGGCGTCCGAGAGACCCGATCACCGGTGATGAACAGAATTGCCGTATGACGCCGATCCTCATGCGTCGGATGCACGATGACCAACGGGTGCTTCCAAGTCGCTCCGTGCCAACTGCCGCTGGTCAGCACTGTCTCTTCCAGGTCGCCCTTCCGAGAGAGAGCGGTCCAATTCGCTTGATCGCGAGTCTGGGCTACAAATGTCGCCAAGGGGGAGAGGGGCATCGCAAGTGCCCACGCGATCAGAACTCCTATCACGAGGCATTATGCGCATGAACCCACAAGAGTCCCCCAATGCCAAAGGAACTGAGGCGAACCGCACACCTGCATTGAGTAAACATCTCATTTGAACCTCACCAGGCCACTGAGCCGTAAGATAAAGGCATCTTATGCGACGACCCACTGCCGGCGGAGGTTGGCAAGCCATCCGATACACGCTTGTCAAAGCCCGCGCCGTTGGTCCACTCAAGCTTTGGCGAGCGATGCGCTCAAAGAACGCCTGTAAGACTTGCGCGGTAGGAATGGGCGGTCAGCTTGGGGGCATGGTCAACGAGGAGCGCCAGTTCCCAGAGTTCTGCAAGAAGTCGCTGCAGGCCATGGCTGCCGATATGCAAGGCCGTATCGAGCCGAAGTTCTTTGAGACCTACTCGATCGAGCAGCTTCAAGCGATGTCTCCGCGCGAGTTGGAACGTTGCGGCCGCTTAGCGGATCCCCTAATTGCCGGGCCTGGTGACACCCACTATCGAGTCTCGAGTTGGGATGAAGCGCTGAGCCGCGCGGCTGACGCTCTCAAGAAAGCGCCTCCCGAAAGAACCTTCTTTTACGCAAGCGGCCGCAGTTCGAACGAGGCCGGCTTCATCCTCCAGCTCCTAGGGCGAGCCCACGGCACGAATCACGTGACGAATTGCTCCTTTTATTGCCACAGCGCGAGCGGCGTGGGTCTTGGCAACGCCTTCGGCACCGGCACCGCCACCTGCGAACTCGAAGACCTCGACCGCTGCGACTTCATCCTCCTCCTGGGTGCGAATCCGGCCTCAAACCACCCACGGCTGATGACCAAGCTCGTAGAGCTGCGTCGCCGCGGAGGCAAGGTGATCGTCGTGAACCCACTCAGAGAAGTGGCCCTGGAGCGCTTCAAGGTTCCATCGCGGATGCGAAGCCTCTTCTTCGGTTCGGACGTAGCCAGCACCTATGTTCAGCCGGTCATCGGCGGCGACTTGGCGTTCCTCGTCGGCGTGTCCAAAGCCGTGCTCGAATACGGCCGCCTCGACGAGAAGTTCATGGCAGAACACACGGAAGGCTCTGAGCCGGTACTCGCCTATCTACAGGCGATCAGTTGGGCCGAGATCGAGTCAGCCAGTGGCGTCGCCAAGTCCGTGGTTTACGAGGTCGCCCGCGATTACATCGACTGCGACAAGGCCATGTTCGCTTGGACGATGGGCATTACCCACCACATCCACGGAGTCCAGAACGTCCACTGGATCGCGAATTTGGCACTCCTGCGCGGCATGGTCGGCAAGCCGGGCGCAGGTCTCCTCCCTATTCGCGGCCACAGCAATGTGCAAGGCATCGGCACCGTCGGCGTCACCCCTTGGATCAAGAAGTCTGTTCTGGAGAGGTTGGAAAGCTGTGGCATCGAGGCTCCCAAGTTCCGGGGGTACGACACTCTGGAGAGCCTGGAAGCGGCAGATCGAGGTGACGTTAACTTTGGTCTGTGCCTCGGCGGCAACTTGTACGGGGCGAGTCCCGACGCGACGTTCACAGCGCAAGCTCTGAGCAAGGTAGACACGCTCACCTATCTCAGCACCTCCCTGAACACCGGACACGCGCACGGCCTGGGCCAGACCACCATTATCCTACCGGTGCTCGCACGGGACGAGGAGCCGCAGAGCACGACCCAGGAGTCCATGTTCAATTACGTCCGCCTGAGCGATGGCGGCCCGCACCGATTCGAAGGTCCGCGAAGCGAAGTGGATGTTCTGACCTCGCTAGGGGCCATAGCAGTAGGACCCAAGGGCCCCCTTGACTGGGAAAATCTTAAGGGCTACGATCAGATTCGAGGCCTCATCGCAGACCTCGTACCCGGTCTGGAGCCGATCCGCAACATCGGGGAAACCAAGCGAGAGTTCGAAATCGAAAACCGCGTGTTCCACCAACCGGTGTTCAATACAACCTCGGGTCGTGCCCGGTTCCATGCCGATCTAATTCCTGTAGCTGAGCCCTTAGGCGAGAACCAGCTTCGGCTGACGACCATCCGCTCGGAAGGACAGTTCAACACGGTGGTGTATGAGGAGGAAGATCTCTACCGTGGGCAGGAGCGGCGAAACGTGATCCTCATGAGCGAGGCCGATATCAGCCGATTGGACCTCTGTGCTGGAATGGTCGTAAACGTGAGCAGCGAAGTGGGAACCATGCGAGGAATCATCGTTCAGCCTTTCGACATCTCCCCGACCTGCGCCGCGATGTACTACCCCGAAGCGAACGTCCTCGTCCCACGAACCGCCGATCCAGGCTCGCGAACGCCCGCCTACAAATCCGTTGTTATCACCCTCGAAAGGAGTTAGTTTCCGCTTAGAAGGCATGCACCGGAAGCGAGTTCGTGGTGGTGTCTTGCTACATTGGATGGCTCAGCCTCGCCGGCTCCATACGTTTAGATGATCCGAGCAGGGAGCCACAATCTTAGGTCTCGAACCGAATACGGAATAACGAATAACGAACGGTATTTGACAAAATCCCGATTTCCGCACGTATAGGTGTGAACAACGATTTTTAAGAGCTGGCTTGCGGAGGACGGTGTATGTCACCCCAACTGCAAACGGCAAGAGTCGCCATCGAAGGCTCGTGCTTGAACCGACAATCGCGCGAAATCGCGTCGGTAGTATCGGTATCGGTAGTATTTCGACAGCGAAACCAAGGAGACGAAACACGTGCAACCACCAGAAGAGCAGTTCTGCCCGCTCTGCGGCAACAAGGTCTATCCGAGCGTCCGCTACCGCAACTACCTATGCGTCGATTGCGTGAAGCGAGCCGTCGATGAGAACGGCCGCGGACTCTCGTTCGACAACGAAGCCGTATCCGGTGGCCTCGTGATCACCTACAGGGACACACGCGAAGCCCGGGAAAACCCGATGTGCTGGGTGGACGGGCAGCAGTGCGAAGCGCGCGAAGCCCACATGGGCGGCATCGTCCTGCTTCCCTACCCGTCCGATTATCACGGAGTGCCGAGCAGTTAGGCTGACCGGCGCTTGCGCGACGAGAGCAACTTGGTCCGATCGCGATACTTGTTCACCGTCCGCCGAGCCACAACGACTCCCTTCCGGGCCAACATTTGCGCGATCTGCTCGTCCGAAAGCGGCTTGCCCGGCTCTTCTGTGCGAAGAATCTCCTCGATCATCTTCTGCACGCGGAGCGCAGGCTTGAAGAACACGTCGAACACAACGACGTCTCCGGTGGAAAGCTGAACAAATTTGCCCTGAGTCGCGCGGCTAACCGTGCTCTCGTGGATGCCCAGATCCTTCGCCATCTGTGAGCGCGTCAAGGAACGCAAGAACTGATAGCTGCCGGTGCTCACAAAGCTGCCTTGGTGCTCCACCAGATACTCGCCAATCAGCTTCAGGGTTCTTCGGCGCTGCTGAAGGCAGGTTATGAAGTCGTTGGCCCGTTGCACATAGGTGCTCACATGGCGCTTTTCGTCCGCGTCGACCTTGCCGCCGTTCTGAGCGGCTTTGAACTTGCGGTCGTAGGCTCGATTGATCGACAGCGAGCTTGGCTCTGCACCTTTGACCTCGACCTCCCAGCCTTGATCTGAACGAGTGAGCTTGAGATCGGGCGTTACGCCGAACGATCGCGAGTTCGCCGGCAGATAGACGCTGGAAGTGAACCCCTCTCCGGGGAACGGGTTCAGCGCGAGAATCACGTCGAACGCCTGCTCCACCACGGACGGCATGACCTTGTAGCGGCGCGAGATTTTGCCCGCACGGCGCGCCACGAAGTCGTCCATGTGGTGCTTGATGATCGCCCGCGCAAGCTGCTCCTCGAGCTCTTTGGTGCCCCGCAACTGCAGCATGAGACACTCCTTGAGGTCCCGCGCTCCAACGCCCGGTGGCTCGCACTCTTGCAGCTTCTTAAGGACCTCCTCGGCGTCCTCCAGCGAAGCGTCCGTTGCAAGGGCAGCTTCTTCGAGGCTCACGTCGAGGTAACCCTTGTCGCTGACGCTCTCGATCAGATACTCGCCAAGCCCGCGAAGCTCGGAAGGCAACACCGGCAACAGCTGCGCTCGAAGGTGCTCCAGCATGGAGGTGTTTGCCGAAGCCAAGTCCACCCAATCAGGGGCGGACTCGTCATTCGGCAAGCTACGCCGGAACTCCGCATCTTCGCTCGCCGGCTTCAGCTCTTGAGGGGCCACGGCTTTAAGGATCGCTTCTTCGCGAATCGGTTCAAAGTCGTCCTGCAGGCGCTCCAAGGCTGGGTTCTCGTTGAGCTCGGTCTCGATCGCCTGCTCGAGTTCCTGCGTGGTGAGCTGCAGAATTTGGCTGGCGAGCACGACCCGTGGGTCGACCCGAAGCCCCGTCTCAACTCGAACGTTTGCCCTTAGCCCTTGTCGCATCCTTACTTTCCCTCAGCCGGGCATCCGTGCCCGACTTAGTTCAATGATCGGAAGGCTCGGCAAGGATGTCAGCCCGTTTAGATGCGGGGGTTTTTCACTTCGGGTACCAGGCAGTAATATCGGAGCATGCTCCTCTCTGCCGCTATAAGTCTCGTCTTTGCCCAGAAGCTCGATTATCCGGAAGCGCGAAGAGCGGATACGGTCTACACCTATGCTGGCACTCAGGTGCCCGATCCCTACTCCTGGCTGGAGGATGTGGACAGCACCGAAACCAAAACGTGGATCGAAGCGCAGCGAAGGCTCACCGATGCGTACCTGTCGCGCATTCCTGAGCGATCAAGGATTGCGGCCAAAGAGCGAAAGCTAGTCTCTTACGAGCGGTATGCGATCGTCGACAAGGAGGGTGGCCGCTACTTCTTCACCCGACAGGCACCTGGCCAGAATCAGCCGGTTCTCTACTGGTCCGAATCCCTGCACGGCACGCCCAAGCTCTTGCTCGATCCGAACAAGCTGAGCAAAGAGGGCACTGTAGCGCTGAGCGGCACCGCGATCAGCGATGACGGCAAGTGGCTGGCCTACTCGATCAGCAGCGCTGGCTCAGACTGGCAGACCTGGCATGTCCGTAGCATTGAAACAAGCAAGGACACGAGCGACTCGATTGAATGGTCAAAGTTCTCGGGCGCATCGTGGACGAAGGACGGCCTTGGATTCTTTTACTCGCGTTACGCAAAGCCGACTGGCAATGCTCTAAAAGAGTCGAACCTCAACCACACGGTTTATTATCATCGGCGCGGCACGCCTCAGACCCAGGACATGCTCATCTACGCGCGTCCGGATAAGCCGGAATGGATCCTCGAAGGCTCTGTCACAGAAGATGGCCGCTACTTCCTCGTGACCACCTATCAAGGCACTCAGCATGAGAACCGCGTGTTCTACCGTCCGCTTTGGACTCTTGGCGGAAAGGCAACGAAGGCAGCGCTTCAGCCGATCTTCGACAAGGGCGATGCTGCGTATAGCTACATGGGCAATCAGCGCAGTCGGTTCTTCTTCCACACCGACAAGGGCGCGCCCAACGAGCGCGTGGTTTCGGCTCAGGTCGGAAAACCGAACCCTGCG
>Ga0070660_100001161_pt1 | contig 17783 bp, 10 predicted proteins | sample KBSC33metaG_FD_64670 | JGI IMG/M metagenome (GOLD analysis project Ga0070660, IMG submission 64670) | Corn rhizosphere microbial communities from Kellogg Biological Station, Michigan, USA - KBS C3-3 metaG | ecosystem: Host-associated > Plants > Roots > Rhizosphere > Soil ... | reverse complement strand
CGTCCCCGACCCCCAGGCCCGCTACGCCCGCCGCAACCCCGTTACACTGCCCGCGCCCACCTCCCGCGCCGCCATCCAGCAGGCCATCGGCACCATCATCACCAACCTCGCCTCCAACAACATCGACCGCCGCCGCGCCGGAACCCTCCTCTACGGACTCCAGCTCGCCACCCTCAACATCGCCCGTCACCACGAAGACCACCCCCACACCAACGAGCCCTCCTCACCCCAGGACAGCACCTCCTCACCCCAGGACAGCACCTCCTCACCACAAAACAGCACCTCCTCACCACAAAACAGCACCTCCTCACCACAGGACAGCACCTCCTCACCACAAAACAGCACCTCCGCATCACAAAACGAAGCGCCCCCCATTGGTTGTCATCCTTCGCCGCAGGCGGAGGATCTGCGTTTCCCCCAACCAACCGCCAACCCACCCGAACCCGACAACCAGCCACAAACCGACGCCTTCACCGAAGAAGTCTTCCCGCTCCCCCAACCCAAACTCCACCGCCTCGAACGCCCCTACTTCGCCCTGCTGCTCGGCGCACTCGCCCAGCACCTCCACATCGAACCCTCCCCCGGCTCCCCCGAAGACCGCCAACCCGAACCTGCATCCATCCACACTCTTCAAGCCGTCGCCACCGGTACATCGCGCGAACGCGCAGTCTGTCTCCCTTACCCGACCCGTACAGTTTCAGCTAAGCTACCTTGTCCACGCGGAGCGCGAAACCTTCGCCGCGAAAAAACGAGGTGCTCATGCTCAAATACTTGTCCGGCTTCGGCAACGAGTTCGCCACTGAAGCGCACGCCGGCGCGCTGCCCATCGGCCAGAACTCTCCGCAGAAGCCGCCGCTCGGCCTCTACACCGAGCAACTCTCCGGCACGCCCTTCACCGCGCCGCGCCACCAGAATCGCCGCACCTGGACCTACCGCATCCGCCCGTCGGTGATGCATCCGCCGTATCGGCGCATTGGCAACGGCATGGTCCGCTCGACGCCGTTCAACGAAGTCGAGACCACGCCCAGCCAGCTCCGCTGGGACCCGCTGCCCATCCCCGGCGCGCCGACGGACTTCATCGACGGCCTCACCACCATCGCAGGCAACGGCGACCTTTCGATGCACTCCGGCGTCGCCATCCACATTTACGCGGCCAACACGTCGATGACCGACCGCTACTTCTACACCGCCGACGGCGAGCTGCTCTTCGTCCCACAACTCGGCAAGCTGCTGCTCCACACCGAGCTTGGCATCCTTGAAGCCGCGCCCGGTGAGATCGCCGTCATCCCGCGCGGCATCAAGTTCCGTGTCGAGTTGCTCGACAAACAAGGCCGCGGCTACGTGCTTGAAAACTACGGAGCCACGCTGCGCCTGCCGGAGCTGGGCCCGATTGGAGCGAACGGCCTCGCCAACGCGCGCGACTTCCACACTCCGCACGCAGCCTACGAAGACAAGGACAACTCGAAGTTCCAGGTCGTCGCCAAGTTCCAAGGCAACCTCTGGGCCACCGACTTCGACCATTCCCCGCTCGATGTCGTCGCCTGGCACGGCAACTACGCGCCCTGCAAGTACGACCTGAGCCGCTTCAACTGCATCAACACCGTCAGCTTCGATCACCCGGACCCGTCGATTTATACGGTGCTGACCTCGCCCAGTGAGCTGCCCGGAACGGCGAACGTGGACTTCGCCATCTTTCCTCCGCGCTGGCTGGTTGCGGAGCACACGTTTCGCCCGCCGTGGTTCCATCGCAACTTTATGAACGAGTTCATGGGCCTCGTCACCGGCGAGTACGACGCCAAAGCTGAGGGGTTTGTTCCCGGCGGAGCGAGCCTGCACAACTGCATGTCCGGCCACGGGCCTGATGCGGAGAGCTATGAGAAAGCCATCGCCGCCGACCTGAAGCCTGTGAAGCTCGACGGCACGCTGGCCTTCATGTTCGAGACGCGCTTCGTTGCGCGTCCTACGAAGTTCGCCATAGACACCGCCGCCCGCCAGCATGAGTACTATACGTGCTGGCAGCCGCTGAAGCGATCCTTCAACCCATGAGGCATTTTCCCAGGAGGGTCTGATTAATTCCCTCAGGGGAGCCCATTGAATTGAGGGACGTTATGGCGTGGCTGAAGCCACGCCCCTTCAAAGCAGGACGTATTCAGAGTGTCCCTAAAACTGGAGTTCGGTGCGGCCCGCAGCGAAACGCGGATTCCCTTCGGGAATGACAAGCAAAAGTGGCGGAATGGAAACGCAGATTCTCTTCGGGAATGACAACAAATCTCGCTTCGGAGGATGAGGTTGCGAGGACTATATCTCCTCGGAAGATGTTCGAAAAGTTAAAGGCCGGGAGAGGTTTCTCCCGGCCTTTGCATTCAAACAAACAAGCCGCTCAGAAGTTGAATGAACCTTGCAGCATGATCGTCCTGACTGCCGTTCCGCTCGCGAATGGCCGTCCTGCAAGCGACGTGAACTGTCCGAAGCGCGACGAGGACAGCAGGGCAGTCGGCGCGCCGTAGGGAACCATGTTGAAGAGGTTCGAGATCTGCGCACCCAGCGTGAAGTTGTACTTGTGTCCCGAGCTTCCTCCGCCAAAGCCGCCGCGACCGCCGCCGAATCCACGGCCGCCACCGCCGCCGCCACGACGGCCGCCGCCCGGACCGCCCGGGCCGCCAGAACCGCCCTGACGCGCCGCCGCGCCGGTGCGCTCGCCGAAGCCGAAGACGCGCGAGATGCGCATGTTGACCGTGGCGTTTGCCGACGAGGTGCAGTAGTTGATGGGCACCGCCGTGAGGTCGCCGGTCTGGGTCGCGCTGAAGGCCGTGCGGTCACGGCAGCTTCCGCTGTCTCCCTGGGCGAAGTATGGCCGTGTGTTATAGACCGAGCTTCCCAGTGGGTCCGTTCCGGTGAGGAGGTTATACGGCGCGCCTCCCTGCGCAATGATGAACGGACTTGCCGTGAAGGCAAAGGGCAACTGAAGGTTGCCGCCGATAACGCCGAACTGGCGGCGCGCAAACGATGCGCGTCCGTAGTCGGCCTTCGTGTTGGTGTTGCTGGTCGGCACAAAGCCCGAACCGAAGGTATTGGCGTTCGCAAAGCTCAGCGAGTAGAAGCCGAACATGGTGACGCGGTTCAGTTGGATGTTCGAGTTGACCATGAACTGGTTCTCGCGGAAGATGCCGGCAGACTGGTACTGGAAGTCGTAGGGCGTTGTGGCTCCCGGCGTGGAATCAAAGAAGTCCCGCGTCATGTACTGGTGAACGCCGCGCGCGTTCAGGTAGTTCACCGAGACCTTGCCCAGTTTGCCAAGCTGCTGGTCCACGCCAATGGCCGCCTGCAAGGTGTATGGACTGCGTATCCCCGTGCCAAGCTGCGTGATCTTCACGCGCGGCGAGACTGCGGTGCCGCAGTTCTCAGGATGCGAGGGCGTACACGCAATGCCCGGAGAGATGTAGGTCGAGACGATGCGGTTGGTGCCGTTGTTCTGGAGCGTGTTCAGGTAGTTGCCCAGGCCGAAGCGGTCGTAGAAGATGCCGTATCCGCCACGCACTACCGTGACAGGGCTCTTGCCCTGTCCGCGCGGGACGCCCCAGGCAAAGGAGACGCGCGGCGCGATGTCGTGATGACTGTTGATGACGTTTTGCGCCTCGTAGCGGAGGCCGTAGCTGATGGTCAGGTTTGGCCTCACCTTCCAGTCGGTCTCGGCATAGAGGCCAATGTCGGTCACGCGCCCGTTGACCTTCGGCTTGTTGACCTTGCTCACGCTGTACTGGCTGGGGTTGCCGCACTGGTAGGACGAGACCCCGGCGTTCTTCGCCAGGCATGGCGTCGTTTGAGTCTTATCCACGCAACCGCCCTGCGAGTTTGTGTCCGTGTTGGTGCTGACGCAGGGGTCGAGCAGGTAGGCGTAGGTGAAGTTTCCGTTGACGCCGTCGTTCGAGATCACGGAGTCGCTGTCGGAACGCAGGCGGCCTCCGAGGCGGATGAAGTTTTTCTCGAGCGCGATCGACGTATAGTTCTGCACCTCGATGTGGGACGAGGTGGTGGTGTTAGGGCCGCCGCTGGAACCTCCCCAGGTGAAGGCGCCCTGCACGGAAAGCGTAGCGCCGGTGGAGAGCGGGTTGCTGGTTGAGCGGTCGTGCTCGTATTCAAACCGCGTCTCGTTGATGATGCGCGGACTGACGATCTGCGTGTCGCTGATCTGGATGGTGTGCGCGGTGAAGTCCGAGTTGGTGCCCATCGTCGGCAGGTTGGAGCCGCCAATGCCACTGTTTTTGGAGCTACTGGTGTTGAACTGATAGCGTGCGGTCAGCGTGTTCTTTTCTCCAAGTGCGAGGTCGATGCGCGGGCTGAGGTCGGAGCGCGAGTCGGGCTGGAGCACGGCGCGGTTGGCCTCCGGGAAGGAGGCGAAGTACGTGCAGGTCTGATCGCCGGGCTGGCAGGGCGTTGTGGAGGTCGCGGACTTTGCGTAGTAGCCGCCGGGGTTGATGATGCTGTTGTTGTTGATCGACCTGCGCGAGCCGCCCACCGTGAACGAGGCCATGTGGCCGAGCGGACCGCTGAAATTGCCGAACATGAAGACGGTGTGATAGTCCGGCTGTGAGTTCACGGCGCCAAGAAACGGGTTCGATGTATTGAACGCCTTCATACCGCCCTGCGCGCTGAAGAAGCCGTGGAATTTGTCGGTGCCGGGCTTGGTGAAGACCTCGACGCGACCGTAGCCGAGCCGGTCATACTCCGCCGAGAACGGGTTCTGGTTGATGCGAATCTCGCGGATGGAGGACTTGGGCGGCAACTGTCCGCCGGTGAATCCGTCCACGTAGATCTGTCCGCCGTTCGGTCCGGCAGACGGCCCGGCGAGCGCCGACAACTCGGATTGCAACTCGTCGGGGTCGTCGGAGAGAGCCTCGAGGTCCTTGCCCTTGATGACCGTTGAGCTTGCGTTACTGTCCTGGTCTACGCTGACCTGCGCGGTCTGCGTCGTGACCTGAACCTCCTGCTGCGCCTGGATGACCATTTTGATGTCGAGGCTGAGGTTCTGACCGGGTGTGAGGTGCACTCCCTGCTTCACGTAGGTGGCGAAGCCCTGCATGGTCACGGTCATGGAATACGCTCCGGCAGGAACGTTGTGCAGCGCGTAGGTGCCTTCGCTGGTGGACTGCGCCGTGAGCGGCTTGCCATGCGCCGGGGTAAACGTGACCGTTGCTCCGGGAATCAGCGCTCCGTCCGGATCGGCCACCGAGCCGCTCACCGAAGCGCCAGTCTGCTGCGCCCGCGCCGCCAATGGCGCAAAGGCAATCAATCCAAGTAAAACAACCTTCAAAAATGCACGAAATGACATTACTTCTCCTGAAAACAACACTTCCATCGCTACTGTTCAACCAAGTACAAGGACACTTACTGCTGCTGTGCGCCGCTCATCTCCGGAGCGCTCCCGCTGACATCCCAGGGAGACAGCGTCATGTCGGAAGACCCGCCGGGCGCGGCTTGCAGAATTGGCTCGACGCCGGAGAGCAATGTAATCGCCGTCACCTGCGCGCTTGCAGGGTCCGACTCGGACGCCACCACCATCACCGCGTCGCCGACCTTCAGATTCGCAATCGTCTCCGGCGGCAGACGGTTCACCAACTGGGAAAGACCTGCACCGGCGGAGTTCCCTGCCCCACGCGCTCCCATACCGCCTTCGCCGCGCGTGCCTTCCGTCCGTGCTCCTTCCGGCTGACCTGCGCCACGCCGCTGACCACCGCCTGCCGCTGCGCCGCGCGCACGAGCGGCAAACATCATCGCGGCCTGCGGAGGAAGTGTATGCACGCTTGAGTTCGGGGTAATCTTCACCGTCATCATGCGCCTGGTCGCCAGGTCCTTCAGGGTGAGAGTCCCATTCGCCGTGTCGATTGTCTTAATCAATCCAGACAGGTTCTTGAATGAGCCGCTCACAACTTCATCGGCCTGCACGGACAGCCCATCGTCGGACTTCGCACCGCGCGCGCGCAGTTGATCGCCGGAGTGAATCTGCGCCAGGGTGCCGCGGACAGCGTCCTCAAACTTCACGGAGTCTCCAGCGTAGCGCCGGAAGATGGTGCTGCCGGACGTATGTACCTCGATCTTCTTCGTCCCTTCGAGCACAGCCAGGGTGCCGGTTGCCGGATCGACCGTGCCCACGATGCCGCCCATGCCGCGCTTCTGCCAGTCGGCCTCTTCCGTCGCACGCCGCTCGGCAATCGCGGTGGACTTCATCAGGATGACGCGCAGTGCAGTCAGCGTTCCGGCGCTACCGGCCTTACCTGTGGCCAGAATGCGGTCGCCGACCGAGACCCCCGAGAGCGTGGACGCCTGAGCGTCCTTCAGGTTCGTGCTGCCTGGGGCCAGTTGCAAAATGCGCGCGCCCTCGGGGACACTCACGACAATCTGCTCTCCTTTGTCGGTGGCGATGGTCAAGCTGTTGCCGGTAATCGCCTTGACGGTGCCGAGCGCCCGCGTCATTGCCTCAGGTGCTGCGGCGGCCTGCGCCTGAGGCGCTTTGCCGAACACCGGCGCGACGCACGCCGTAACCATCAGCAGCCCCGCGACCAGCGATGTAGAAAACACACCAGCCTTCGTCAACATTGTCTTGTCCTTGCCCTCACGATTTGGTAGATGCCCAATAGAAATGGCGGGCGATCATCGATGCCGCGCTTTCACGCCACTGCTTAGGAAGACGGATTGCGGAGATAAAAGTTTCCGCAAACGGCAAGACTTTTATGTTGAATTCAGAGGAGATACAGATGCAGCAGAGGACCAGAAACTTAATCCAAACTTAAGCGGGTCCGCAGCGTCTGCATAGAGGCAGCAAGCACCGGCAATCCCGCTGAGAATGACTGCCTTGAAGCCAGACATCTACGATGCGTGATCGGCCTGCTCGCTGGAGAGGATTGCCAACGTACCGGGCGGCAGCAGGACCTTTTTTTGCCTGACGGTAACATCATCGCGCGAAGCCAGCGCAAGACGAAACCCGTTCTCGACGTCGAACTCCGCGAGCGTGTCTCCAAGATTGAGCATCGTCTTGACTGGCCCGCGGTCCATCAGGAGCCAGTGCCGCTGCTCGTCGAACAGCACGCGGATGCGCGCGAGGCCGCCCTGGTTCAGCGCGCGCGAGTTGCGCCGGAGATGAATCAGCGCGCGATACCACTCGAACATTTCGCTGTGTCCGGCTTCGCGCGTCTCGCTCCAGCGCAGCTTTGAGCGCGCAAATGTTTCGACGCTGCCCGGCTCTGGGATCGCGGCGGGGTCCCAGCCGAAGGCGGCGAACTCCCGTTTGCGCCCTTCGAAGACAGCCTTTGCCAGTTCGGGCTCGTCGTGGTCGGCGAAGTACTGAAACGGCGTCGAGGCAGCAAACTCTTCGCCCTGGAAGATCAGCGGAATTGCAGGCGCTGTCATCACCACGCCTGCCGCCGCCTTCGCGCGGTCGATTCCAACGATGCTCGCCAGGCGGTCTCCGACGGCGCGGTTGCCGACCTGATCGTGGTTCTGGATGAAGCCGATGAAACGATGCGCCGAGAGGTCTTTTGCGGGGCGTCCATGCGAGTGCGAACGATAGCGCGAGTAGCAGCCGTCGTACACATACATCTTCGTCAGCGACTTGGCCAGCATGGCAAGCGATCCAAAGTCGGCGTAGTAGCCTTTCTCGTTGCCATTCGGGTTCAGTACGGTGAACAGCGCATGATGAAAGTCGTCGTTCCACTGCGCGTCCATGCCATAGCCGCCCGACTCGCGCGGCGTCACAAAGCGGGGATCGTTGAGATCGCTCTCTGCGATCACGACGAGCCTTCGACCTGAAGCCAGCGCGAGCGCCTCAACTTCAGCGGACAACTGTTCCATGAAGTGAACCGCTGAGCGGTCTACGAATGCGTGGACTGCGTCGAGGCGCAGGCCGTCGAGATGATAGTCGCGGAGCCACATCAGGGCGTTGTCGCAGAAGAAGCGACGCACTTCATCGCTGCCCGCGTCTTCAAAGTTCACGGCGTCTCCCCACGGCGTGTGGTGCGTCTTCGTCAGGTAGGGTCCGAAGTTTGTCGCGTAGCTGCCCACCGGGCCGAAGTGGTTGTAGACCACATCAAGCAGGACGGTGAGGCCTCGACGATGGCAGGCATCGACGAATCGCTTCAGCCCATCGGGCCCGCCATACTTCTGCGCGACCGCGAACAGGGCCGCGCCGTCGTAACCCCATCCAAAGCGGCCGGGGAAATCTGCTACGGGCATGAGTTCGAGGTGCGTGACGCCAAGCTCTGCGAGATAGTCGAGCTGCTCGATTGCCGCGTCGAATGTGCCCTCGACGGTGAATGTGCCTACGTGCAGTTCATAGATCACCGCGCTTGCGAGCGGCGGAGCGTTCCAGTCGCCGTCATTCCAACGAAAGGCGCTGTGGTCGTAGAGACGCGAGGGTCCGTGTACTCCGGATGGCTGCCATGCGCTGCGCGGGTCGGGACTGGCCCAGGCGTTGTCGTTCAGTACGAACGCATAGTCCGTGCCAAGGTGTGCTGCATCGACGCGCGCACTCCACCATCCACGCTCGTCCGGGCCGCTCATCGGAGAGAGTGCATCGCCGATTTTGACCGACAGCTTCCGTGCTTCTGGCGCCCATACGCGAAACTCATGCATCGCGCGCCCCCTCTTCTTCACGAACGAGCAAAGCGACGGGAAACTCCTTCAACAGCGCACGCATGGAGACCTTGCCTCCTTCGATGGCCGCGCCGGTGAGCCTGTTCCGCCATCGCCCCAGCGGCAACACGACCGCAGTATCGCGCCATGTGCCGAGCAGCTTGATCGTCAGGCGCGGGACGATGGCGGCCACGGAATCTCCGCGCAGATGGGCGATGACGTGCTCGCGTTTGGCCCCCTCGACCACGAGCGGCGTGTATGCCGCGTCCTCGCTGAACCACTGCTTGTGCTCTCGCCGCAGGCTGAGCGCCTGATAGATGGTCCACATCTTGGGCAGGCCCTCGTCGGCGCGCGCCATGATTCGCGCGGCGACGCCGTCTCCGTTCATGGCACGCAGTTCGTCCAGCAGGCGACGCCGCAGCGCATAGTCCACCGGTCTGCGGTTGTCGGGGTCTACCAGGCTCAGGTCCCACAACTCCGTCCCCTGATACAGGTCGGGTACACCGGGTGCGGTGTGCTTGAGGAGCGTCTGGGCCAGCGAATTCACTCTGCCCGCGTCCTTCACGCGGGCAACAAACTGCTCCAACTCGTGCAGGAACGGCGCATGAGCGAGCGTTGCTTCGACGAAGGTGTTCAGTGCCTGCTCAAACTCCGCGTTGTTGGCAATCCACGAGGTCTGCTGCTTGGCTTCGCGCACGGCCTTCAGCATGTAGTCTTGCGCGCGGTCCAGCGGCAGCGGCCACGCGCCGATCAGCGTCTGGTAGTAGAGAGACTCGGTGTTGCGGTCGGGCATCGCAGCGCCGTCAGCACCCTCTGCGCGAAAGATGCTGTTCATCCGCGACCATCGCTGCACGGCCGCTCCGAATCGTGCGGGCATCTCCGACAACGTAGCCAGCCTTGCGCGCACATCGTCGCTGCGCTTGGTGTCGTGCGTGGCAAGCGCCGTCATGGTCAGCGGATGCGCTGCCTGCATCTTCCGGCAATAGGCATGAAACTCCTCGACGCTTGTCCCATTGCGGCCTGGATCGTTGCCTACTTCATTCAACCCGGTCAGCCGGTTGTAGCAATAGAACGCAGTGTCCTCGATGCCTTTGGCCATCACCGGGCCGGTGAACTGCTGAAAGCGGAGCAGGAACTCGCTCTCCTTCTTTCCTCGGACTTCGAGCGTCAGCACATCGCGGATGAAGTCAAACAGGCCGCCGTCGATGTCCTGCCGCCTCTGCCTGGCGCACTCGGTTGCCTGAATGATGTACGCCCTGTCCTCGTGCGTGATTTCGTCGCGCTCCGGCATCACGTAGGTCCGGTAGACAGGAAAACAGGCGGCGACCTCGCGGATGGCGCGTCGCATCTCGGCCCGCGTGTAGTCGCGGCGGTCGCGGTTGGACTCGCAGATCTCGACCAGCAACGAGGTCAACCGGTTGACGTCGCTGCCCAGGGCCTCCTGCGTGACGGCGAGCTTTTTCTCGTGCGCGATTCCATGAAACTCCGTTGGCTGCCCGGTGAATTGACCGTAGATCGTATTCAGCTCAGCCATTCCTTCGGGCGACACCAACACGCCGCCCACAGCATTCATAAAGTCGTAGCCGGTGGTGCCCTGGACCGGCCAGTTGTCGCGCAGAAACTCTCCCGGCTCCAGTATTTTCTCGACAATCACCCACGCATCCGGCGCCTGCTCGCGCAGACGGTCGAGGTAGGCAAGCGGATCGCGCAAGCCGTCGGGATGGTCCACGCGCACGCCGTCGAGCACTCCGCTGCGCAGCCACTCGAGTACCAGCGCGTGCGTTTCCTCGAAGACGTACTCACGTTCCACGCGCAGACCGACCAGCGAATTTACGTCGAAGAACCTGCGATAGCCCAACTGCTGCCCGGAGGTCTTCCAATACGCGAGACGATAGTGTTGCTGGTTCAAAAATGCATCGAGCGCGTCTTCGTTGTCGTTCAGCTCTGCGATGGAACGGTCGATGGCCGCGACCACGCGCGGTTCCTCTTCACACAGCCGCGCCAGCAGCCTGAAGAGCACGGTCTTGTCGCGGTGCCGCGCAAGGATCGTTCTGCGGTCGCCGTACTCAGGCGCGGGCAGCCGTGCGAACGATGCGGACAGAAAGTTCAGTTCGTCTGACTTTGCGTACTCGGCAGCTCGTGCAAGAATCATCGGCAACGACCACGCGGGTGCAACGGGAAAAGTCTGGCAGCCTGCTTCCACGTGAAACGCATTTCCGTGGCGCGCTACTTTGATTCCGCCTGCCTGAAGGACTCGTCCATACTGGTCGCTCAGCACAGGAGCAAGCACACGGTCGCGGAGCCGCTCTTCTTCAGGCTGCCAGTCGATGTCGAAGAACGAGGCATAGCGGCTTGCCGTGCCGTTTTCCAGCACGTCCCACCAATAGCTGTTTTCACGGCCCAGCGACATGTGGTTGGGCACAACGTCGAGCACCTGCCCGAGCCCGGATTCGCCCAGCCTGTTGCAAAACCGCTTGTGCGCGGCCTCGCCGCCCAGTTCGCGGTTCACGTGGTGATGGTCCACCACATCATAGCCGTGCATGCTCCCGGGCGCCGCCTGCAAATACGGAGAGCAGTACACATGCGACACGCCAAGCTCCGCCAGATAGCCGGCGACCTCCGCTGCATCGTCGAAGGTGAAGTCACGATGCAACTGCAGCCGATAGGTGGAGCACGGAGTTCTCAGCATGAAGATTGCACCTTTCCCGGAAGCCGGCCTTTCCGCCAATAATCCACCGTGCCCCAAAAGTACGGGGTCGCAGGTCGCGTGGATTGAATGGCAGATAGTGAGTTAGAAGCTCAATCTTATGAACGGGGTTGTACCGTTGCGGCATTTTGCGGCCCGCGGCATCAGCAACCACACGCCACGCGCTGTGCATCTGTCTTATAAAATTGCGGCGGTAGGGAAGGCTGAGACTCACGTGAAGAAACCCGGCAGCGCCACAGATCCACTCTGGTACAAGGACGCCATCATTTATGAGCTGCACGTCCGCGCCTTTCAGGACTCGAACGGCGACGGCATCGGCGACTTCCCGGGCCTCATCGCGCGCCTCGATTACCTACAGGACCTTGGCGTGACCTGCCTGTGGCTGCTGCCGTTTTTCCCATCGCCGCTACGCGATGACGGATACGACATCGCCGACTATACGGGGGTCCATCCAAGCTACGGCACCATCGACGACTTCAAGCGGTTCCTCGCCGCCGCGCACCAGCGCAACATGCAGGTGCTCATCGAACTGGTCATCAACCACACCTCGGACCAGCATCCCTGGTTCAAGGCCGCGCGCCTTGCTCCGCCCGGCTCGCCCGAGCGCGACTTCTACGTCTGGTCGCCTACCGATCAGACTTACAAAGACGCGCCCATCATCTTCCGCGATACGGAGAAGTCCAACTGGACATGGGACGATACTGCGAAGGCCTACTACTGGCACCGATTTTTTTCGCATCAGCCCGACCTGAACTTCGACAACCCCGCCGTGATGGAAGAGGTGCTGAAGGCGATGCGGTTCTGGCTCGACCTGGGCGTGGACGCCTTCCGTCTCGACGCCATTCCGTATCTCGTCGAGCGCGACGGCACCTCCTGCGAGAGCCTTCCGGAGACGCACGCGATCATTCGCCGCATCCGCGCAACGATTGACGCCGAGTACACCAACCGCTTCATCCTTGCCGAAGCCAACCAGTGGCCCGACAAGGTGCGTCCCTACTTCGGCGACGGCGACGAGTGCCACATGTGCTTCCACTTTCCGCTGATGCCGCGCATCTACATGGCGCTGCGCCAGGAGGACCGCCTGCCCATCACCGACATCATGGCGCAGACGCCCGCGCTGCCCGATACGTGCCAATGGGGACTGTTCCTGCGCAATCACGACGAGCTGACGCTGGAGATGGTGTCGGACGACGAGCGCGACTACATGTACTTCGCCTATTCGGCCGACCCGCGCATGAGGATCAACTCCGGCATCCGGCGCCGTCTTGCGCCGCTGCTCGACAACAACCGCCATCGCATCGAGCTGCTGAATTCGCTTTTGTTCAGCTTTCCCGGAACGCCCATCCTCTACTACGGCGACGAGATCGGCATGGGCGACAACATCTATCTGGGCGACCGCAACGGCGTGCGCACGCCGATGCAATGGAACTCCGACCGCAACGCAGGCTTTTCGACCGCCGTCCCTGAGCGGCTCTACTTTCCTGTCATCATGGACCCCATCTGGGGCTATCAGGCCATCAACGTCGAGTCTGAGCTTGCCGACCCGTCTTCGCTGCTGCACTGGACGCGCAATATGGTCGCGTTGCGCAAACTCTTCCACGTCTTCGGGCGCGGGACGCTGGAGTTTCTCAACCCCGAAAACCGCAAGGTGCTCGCCTATCTTCGACGCTACGAAGACCCTGCCACCAGTACGAGCGAGGTGGTGCTCTGCGTGGCCAATCTCTCGCGCTTCGCGCAACCGGTCTCGCTCGATCTCGCGCAGTTCGCCGGACGCACTCCTGTTGAAATGCTCGGCTATGTGCCCTTTCCGGCCATTACTGCTCAGCCTTATCCGCTTACGCTTGCGCCGTATTCCTTCTTCTGGCTCGAGCTCCAGCAGCCGGCCGCGCCGGATAACTTTTCTGAGTCCTCCGACGTCTTTCCATAGACCCAGCCGCATCATAGCTGCTGTAACTGCCGCGCGTCCGTCTGAATATTTTCCTGCCATCGCCCATCATTCAGCGTCAGAATAACTACACGCATACGGACAGCGCCGCCAACAGCAGAAGGACAGGAACAACCCGATGGCCTCCACCCAAGCCAATCTCGACTCCGCGCCGGAAGCCGCGGCACCCGCGGGCAGCCTTCTCGTCAGCCTTACACCGCTGCCGCAGGGCGCGCTGGAAGCCGCGCTTGCCAATCTTGCGCTCGCCTTTCCCGCGCAGACGGTGCTGGTCGCCACGCCCGATGCGGCGCCGGGCATCTCTTCAGGAGGCCCGCTGCGCCTGGTGCAATACACGCCTCAGATTGCTTCCAGTGCCTCATGGCTGCTCACGGCAACGGATTTTCTCAACACGCTGAAGCTCGTCGAAGAACAGCAGGCAACTGCGTGTCTTCTGCTCGGGCCGGAGTCGCATACGCTGCAACCGGAGGCCATTCGCGCGCTGGCCACGTCCGCGCTTACGTTCGACCTGACGGTGGGGCGCTATAACCTGGGCCCGTACGAAAGACTCGTCAACTCGGCCATCCTCTTTCCTGTCACGCGCGCGCTGTTCGGCACGCGACCGCGCTTTCCGCTGGCCGTCGACCTGGGCCTTTCGCTGCGCATGATCACGCGGATGGCTTCGGTTGCGCAGAAGTTCATTGGCACCAACCAGCCTGAGGCGCTTCTGTGGCCGGTTTCAGAGGCAGCCACGTCCGGCTACTCCATCTCCGAGGCCGACATCGGCACGCGCGCCATTCCTCTCGCCGCCGCTGCCGATCTCAACTCACGCCTCGCCTTCATCGCAGGATCACTCTTTGCCGAGGTCGATGCCAAGGCCGCCTTCTGGCAGCGTGCGCGCACGTCTCTGCCATTGCGTCAGCCGCTCCATATCCAGCCCACCACCGAGGCTGCGGCCGATGTCTCCTCGATGATCGAAACCTTCCGGCTGGCCTACGCCAACCTGCACGACATCTGGGCGCTGGTGTTGCCGCCCAACTCGCTGCTCGGGCTCAAAAAACTTCACGCAGCTCCAGCAGCGTCTTTCCGTATGCCGGACGAGCTGTGGACACGCATTGTCTACGACTTCATCCTGGCCTATCGTCTGCGCACCATCAACCGCGGCCACCTGCTTGGCGCGCTGACTCCGCTGTATCTTGCGTGGACCGCATCGCACCTCATCCTGACCGCCTCGGACACACCGACGCCGGAGCAGCACATTCAGGAACTGGCTATCGCGTTTGAAACCGGCAAACCCTACCTCGTCTCCCGGTGGCGGTGGCCCGACCGCTTCAACCCATGATCGGGGATGGAATCCAACTGACAGGAGCACACCATGTGGCAACAAGTTGAACTCGCACTCAGCCAATCCACTCATCGCGTGATGGTAAAACTCGCCAGCTTTCTGCCCGCGCTGCTTGCTTTGCTGGTTGCCATCGTGGTGCTTACCTTGATCGGTGCGGGCGTCGCCGCGCTGCTGCGCCGCATCCTCACGTCGGCTCGCTTCGATGAGCGGCTGGCGCGCAATTCGATTCACGCCGTCTCGGACTGGGTGCCTTCGCACAGCCCCACTCAGTTGGTGGCGCGCATCGTCTTCTGGGCGATGGTGGTGATTGGCTGCTTCATCGGCGTCTCCGCGTTCGACGCCGCATATCCGGGCGACCAGCAGTTGTCGCTGATGATTATTCCCTATCTCAGCCGCGCAGTAGGCGCCATCGTCCTGCTCATTGTGGGCACTATCATCGCGCGCTTTCTGGCGCGTACGGTGCTGATTGGCGCAGTCAATGCAAAGCTCCAGTACGCGCGCTTTCTTTCGCTCGGCGTGAAGTGGCTTGTGCTCGTGCTGACGGCGGCGATGGTATTGGATCACCTTCAGCTCGGCGGTGTCGTCATCGAGCTTGCCTTCGGAATTCTCTTCGGCGGCATCGTGCTGACGCTCGCGCTCGCCGTTGGACTGGGCTCACGCGACATCGTCAGCCGCTCTTTGGAGAAGAACGTAGACCCCGACCACATGCCTGGCACAGGCCACAAAGCTCCGCCCCCGGACAACCTGCGACATTTCTGAACTGGGGATGATGAACTGGGGATGATCTGATTCAGTCCCCGAAGATTCCCTCAGGGGCTCAAGCATTTTCCTTATAGGTGTAGCCCGGCGCGAGCCGATGCGAAACGCAGATTCCCTTCGGGAATGACAAACAAGAGGCGGGGACTTCCTTGGGGATGAGGAGATCACCGGGACTATACCTCCAGGAAAACAGCTACAGTGTGGTGAGTCTGAAGTTCGGCGCACGATAGGGCGGGCCTTCAGAGGCTGCAGAAAAAGTGCGTCCGGCAGCTTGTGCGGAACGGCCCGGGGCTAAAGCCCCTTGATTTTGCTGGGATTTTCGCAGGGCTAAAGCCCTGCGCTCCCACCGAAAAGCACGGATGAGAGTTTTCCGCAGCCTGCTTCAGCCCTTGGTTTTATGCTGCAACATAACCTGGGGCGTTGCCCCAGGCTGGTATAGAACGGCCCTTTGGCATTTGAAACGAATTTAGAGCGGTTTCGGTCTCGTTGTGACAGTCGAGTCGGAGAGTGGTGGTCTCCCACCCTTTGTGCAAAAGACGCACAAAGGATGGGGCACCCGAAGTTTTGTAACCACTTGAACTCAAAATGCTCCAGAACTCGCCTCCCTGGCACCGATCAATAGGCTGGTCCTGAGAGCAGTGTGCGCCGTCTCGACTGGAAGAAGCCGTACACGGCCACGCCGGCGAACCCGACCATCGGCACCAGATACCCCAGCGCCCACCCTCCCGTGTGTTTCGCGATCAAACCTCCGACCGGCGGAAAGATCGCTCCGCCGACAATCGCCATCACCAGCAGCGACCCGCCCAGCTTCGTGTTGCGTCCCAGGCCTTTCAGGCCCAGAGCGAAGATAGTGGGGTACATGACCGAGATGAAGAATCCGCTCGCCACCACCGCCCAGGCACCCATCATGCCGGGCCTGAGCACAGCCATCACCATCAGCACTGTATTGAAGACGCCGTAAAACGCGAGCATCAGGCTCGGCCGGATATAGCGCATCAGCGGTGTGGAGACGAAGCGCCCGATCGCCATCGAGATCAGTACGGCGGTCAGGTAGTGTGCGGCGGTGCGTTCGCTGACCACGGTGTATTGCTTCATGTAGGGGATCAGCATGCTCCACGAAGAGATCTGCGCGCCCACGTTGCAGAAGTTCGCCGCGACGGCGATCCAGATGAGCGGCTGCCGCGCCAGTTCGGCAAAGCTGCCGTGGTCTTCGCCTTCGCCTTCGTGTTCGGAGGTGATGACCGGGAACTTTGTCATACCGAGGATGAGCGCGCACACGAGCACAATCGCGCCGAAGGTGAGGTACGTCGGCACGACGCGCAGCAACTCTGTGTGCAGATAGGCGTGGTACGTTCCCGCAGCCTTCATCGCGGCAACCTGCGTGCTCGTCTTCTCGACGCCCGAGAAGATAAAGTAGGTGCCGATGATGACGCCGGTAATCGTGCCCGGAGGGTTGAACGCCTGCGAAAAGTTGAGCCGCTGCTCGGACGTGGCCGGGTCGCCGAACTGCGCAATGAATGGGTTGGCCGCGGTTTCAAGCACCGACGCGCCGCCGCCCACGGTGAACAGCGCCAACAGGAACGGCGCATACTGGCCGCTGGCTGCGGCGGGCCAAAAGAGAATCATGCCCGTGCCGAAGAGCACCAGCCCCAACACCATGCCGGTCTTGTAGCCCCAGCGCCGCATCACCAGCGCCGCCGGAATGGCCAGGCAGAAATAGCCGAAGAAGTTCGCCGTCTGCACCAGTTGCGCGCTGAACTGCGACAGCTCGAACGACTTCCTGAACTGCTGCACCAGAATGTCGGTCAGGTTGTTCGACATGCCCCACAGAAAAAACAGCACAGTGACCAGCACAAAGGGCCACAGGTGCCCGACCGGAAAGACCGGGTGCTTCTTCCCATCCGCCTTCTGCTCTCCGGTCTTCGTTACCGGCACTGAAATCTGCATTGAACTTCCCTCGCCATTCGCTCGAATTTGCCTTTATGGGAGCGCAATCACACGCCCCTCATGCTACAGGAGAAACCCATCCATCGTCATCCGCATCTCAGCCCACCTCGACCATAATCTTGGTAAACTTCGCGGGTGCGGCGCTCCACTCAGCCAGCATCCGCCCTGCGTCGTTGAGCGGCACCATCGCGCTCACCGCATTCTCTACAGGAAACCGCCCCAACTCCAGCATCCGAATCACCTCGCGAAAGTCCTCCGGCAGCGCATTGCGCGAACCCAGGATGTCGAGTTCCTTCTGCACAAAGAGCCTGGTCTCGTAGGCTACGGGTTCCTTCGCATAGCCGATGTAGACCACGCGGCCAGTGAACGCGACCTCCTCGACCGCAGCGCGAAATGTCTGGGGCAGCCCGATCGCTTCAATCATCACATCGGGTCCGCGACCGCCGGTAATGGCCTGCAGGCGTTCGTGCAGGTCTTCA
>Ga0070660_100001153_pt1 | contig 17830 bp, 13 predicted proteins | sample KBSC33metaG_FD_64670 | JGI IMG/M metagenome (GOLD analysis project Ga0070660, IMG submission 64670) | Corn rhizosphere microbial communities from Kellogg Biological Station, Michigan, USA - KBS C3-3 metaG | ecosystem: Host-associated > Plants > Roots > Rhizosphere > Soil ... | reverse complement strand
CAAAACTTACGATGAATCTTTATAAGCGGATGAGTCTTTTTTTTAGATCGTCCACTTTTAGATCAGCAGGTATTTATACTTTTTCGAGTTTTCTTGCCAAATCTGTAGGTTTTTTTCTTTTATTTATATACTCAAATCCTTTGTACATCAGCGTAGATGAAAACGGGTTGCTTAATTTACTTACAAGTTCCATCTTTATCTTCATGCCCTTTTTATCATTAGGGATTATTCATTCTACCAGCGTAGATTTTTTTAAATTAAATAAAGATGAGTTTAAAGATTCTTTCACTTCCGGGTTATTAATTCCGATAGTTGCTATGGGAGTGGATGTCCTGGTATTATTTCTTTTTAGAAATCAATTAAAGTCGGCATATAGTTTTCCTATAAGTTTTGTATTCGTTATTCCGCTTCTAACACTACTGTTTTTTTTTACAGAGCAACTTTTAAGTTTGATTAGAAACAATGATGAACCAATTAAATATTTTAAAGCTGACTTGCTAAGGTTGATAATCGAAGCATCTCTCTCTATTATACTTGTTGTAAGTTTTGGCTGGCGCTGGAAAGGCCGCGTAGCAGGAATTATGATAGCCAATCTTGTCTTGTGTTTTGTTGCCTTTTCTTATTTCAAGAAAAAAGGCTATTTGTTTGGAAAAGTGAGAAAAAAATATCTCAAAGCTGAATTGCTTTACGGGGTTCCGATAATAATAATGCAGTGCAGTATCTTTTGCCTGTCAAGTTCTGATAAATTTTTTCTTTCCTATTTTACTAATAATACTGCGGTAGGTATTTACAGCTATGCATGTGTGTTTGCGGCTATCATTACTATCATTTGTTCCGCAATATTAAATTATGTTACACCAAAAATTTACAAATGTCTTTCTGAAGAAATAGTGGATTTTAAGCAAATTCTTAAATATTTTATTTTCTATGCTGGTTCAGGTCTGTTGGCGCTTGTGGTCATTTTACTTCTTACTCCTTTCCTGTATAGATATTTTATAAATGCGCGATATTATCCGGGTCTTGATTATCTGTATTTAATTTTATCAGGATACTTCTTCTGGAATCTTACCACGTTTTTTTACTCATTTTTGCTGTTTAAAAAAGAAAAAAGAAAAATATTGATTCTTTCCTTAATCTCTATTGGAATCAGCTTGGGAAGTAATTTTTTTTTTATAAAACTCTGGAGTATTAAAGGGGCAGCTATCTCGGTTTGTATTAGTTATTTTATAGTATTGCTCATCACTTTGATTGCCTCTCACCGTGAAGTAAGATCTATGAAAAATTCCTTACAATCTATTTTGAGGCCATAGCAATTTTTTTAGTGTGGGTCTCGCATAAAAATCATTTTTCTACGTTATCAAGGAGTATAATCCCTGTTGAAACGGATCGTACTTCTACCTTATGAAGAATATGCTTAAAAATATTTATGAAAAAATTCCCTACAAAAAGCAGTCATTTAGTTTTTTGAAACAAATAGCCTCTATTCCCGAATCTGTTTATCAGCATCTATATTTTAATGGGATTATTACAGTTAAAGTGAATGAAAAGCAAAGCTTTAAAATGATGCACTATGGACACCCGATTGAGAACGATCTTTTCTGGAAAGGATTGTATGGTAGCTGGGAAAAAAAGTCTATGAAACTATGGTCGGATTTATCAAGAAAATCAAATACGATCTTTGATATAGGGGCGAACACAGGCGTATATTCTATGGTGTCGAAAGCGGTCAATTCGAGCGCTGACGTACATGCGTTTGAACCTTTTAAAACAATACATAAAAAACTCGATTATAATGCCGGCATCAATAATTTTAAAATACATATTAATTGCAAAGCAATTTCCAACTACACGGGAGAGGGCGTTATTTATACAGACGGGAGTGATTTTGCTTATTCCGTAACAGTCAACAAAAATTTATGGGTGAATGATAAAGAACCTGTCAAATTAAATATCAAAACCATTACATTAAAAGAATATATAGAACAAAATAATATTACCAATATTGACCTGATGAAGATAGACGTAGAAACGCATGAGCCTGAGGTAATGGAAGGCTTTAGTCCATATTTCGATCAATTTAATCCGATATTATTAATTGAAATATTGAATGATGAAGTGGCACTAAAACTTAATAATTATTTTGACATTAATAAGTATAATTTTTATAATATTGATGAAAAGCTGGCATCAGAAAGACGACTTCATTAATGAAAAGCGATTTTTATAATTATCTCATAGTGCCACAAGAAAAAGAAAAATATATTACTAATATTATAGCTGATAATTAATATCAGCAGCAAAAAGAATATTTCATTTCCTGCTTAATTTTTATCAAACTGCGAGATTTATAAAATGAAAAAAACGGTTTTATATATTATTGATAATCTCTCGGGAATCGGCGGCGCAGAATTAATGATGATAGCGCCTTTTAAAGAAATTCATGATCATTACAATATCATTTTAGTAACTCTTGAACCTATAAACTTTTTTGAAAAAAATAGTTTCGTGGGCGATAAACAATATTGCCTTGAGATGAAAGGGAAAAAAGATATTTTTTCATCAGTAAGAAAATTAAAAAGAATTATAAAGGAAAACGATGTAACACTTGTTCATTCATTTCTGTATTGGAGCGTGCTGGTTGCAAGATTGGCTTGTGGGAAAAAGACTGCTCACGTATTTAGCCTTGCCACTATGATGACAGAGCATATTTATAAACACAAATGGTACAGCGGTTATACACAATTAATAGATCGTTTAACTTATGAAAAAAATCAGGTGGTAATTTCCCCATCAAATGAAGTATTGATGGATTTCGATAAATCCATTGGTATTAAAGGAAAATCCAAAGTGCTTTATAATTTTGTGCGAGATGATTTTTTTAAAAATCAAATCGAATATTCACTTTCTTTAAATCAATTAAAATTAGTTGCAGTCGGTAATATTAAAGAAGTAAAAAATTATCAGATTTTAATTGATGCCTTACAGATTTTACATAATCTTCCTATTTCTGTCGATATATATGGATTGGGGGATTTAAAAGAATCTCAGAAAAAACAAATAATAGAAAATAATCTTGCTATAAAATTGAAAGGAAGTCACGACAAAATTTATGAAGTTCTTCCACAATACGACGTTTTTGTTATGAGTTCTTTTCTGGAAGGATTTGGGATTTCCGCTGCAGAAGCAATGACTCTCGGGCTTCCACTTTTACTTTCAGATATTAAGGCGCTTAAAGAAATTACACAAGGAAATGCTTTGTTTTTTAATCCTTACGATGCTCAAAGTTTAGCAGATAGAATAATTTCAATTTTTAACAAAAAAGAAAATCTAAAAGCCTTTTCTGAAAAAGGAAAAATTATTGCAAAAGAAAATTTTAGGAAAGAAAAATATGTAGGAGGACTCTTGGGGTTGTATGCTGAGGTTTTTGGGAATCATAAAAAAGTAAACAAATAAATATTGAGGATTTTATTTTTAATTACTAAAGCGAGGAAGAGCCAATTATTTGTAGTTTTTTTAATACTTTTTCAACACATGCATTCCATAATATTAAGATTAAAAATTCGTTACAGGTAAATCCACTATTATAGAATTTTTAAAAAATCTTTGAATGGAATTGAATCAACAAACCTATAGCAACGAAAATGTAATCGCTGACTACGTTAAATATGATTTTTTGTTTAAAGCGGAGAATCATATTTTAATAAAATTAGGGAGCTACCTCCGCAATGCTTCCGTTTTAGACATTGGCATTGGCGCAGGACGCACTACAAAACGTTTGACGAATTTGTGCGATAAATATGTTGGCATAGATTATTCTGAAAATTTTGTCGAACATTGCAAAAAGAAATTTTCTTCAGTTCAAAATGCATCTTTCTATTTTGCCGATGCCCGGTTTATGCCACAATTTCCCAGCAATAGCTTCGATTTTCTTCTCTTTAGTTTTAATGGAATTGATTGCGTTGACATGGAAGGCCGCAAGCTCATAATAGAAGAATGTAAAAGATCATTAAAAGATGGCGGTATGTTTTGTTTCTCTTTTCATAATTTTTATACGATTCCAAAATTATATTCTTTGTACGTATCGAAAAATCCTTTGAAATGGAATGCTTCCTGGTACAGGTATAAAATGGTAAATAAATTAAACCCGGATCAACATAGCTTTTCAAATAGAGACTACATTATCTTGCGCGATGGTGAAAATAATTTTAAAACAGATGTGATGTATACCAGGCCTGAATTCCAATTGCAAATGCTTAAAAATTATGGCTTTGAACCGGTTTGCTTTTATGATGCTGAAAGGGGAATTAAAATTCCTGTCTCACAATTGGGCGAAAGTAAAGCACAATGGATATACGCTTTAACCAAATTGAAAAAATGAGATTACGCGCCGTAGTAAAAGATACTCTTGATAATAATGAACTTGCACAGGCAAAAAAACTTTTTGAACAAACACTATTTTCGGCATTTCTTCAACATCCTGAATATGATAAAGTAATCGGCAAAAATGCACTTCATATTTTGTTTTTCGATGAATTTGCTTCGCTAAAGGGTTATGCGTTGGTAGAACCGAAAAAGAAATTACTGGCGACCATTCCATTCGGACCTTTGTGTGCCGATGAAAATTTATTTTCCACCTTAGTAGCGTCCTGTTTCAAATCACTCTTTGAATATGGATTTAAAGTTATCCGTTTTCAACCTCCATTTATCCAATCGTCAATCTGGCAAAAAACAAGCGAGGATCTTCAGAAACGATTTTCTATTTTTTCATTATCAAATCAATTAAATTGGAGCACGTTGGTTCTTGACATTTCGCCAGAGGAAGAAATTCTATTAAAATCGTTTTCAGAAAATCATAGGAGAAGCATCAGGAAAGCAAAAAATGAAGGCCTTGTTGTCGAGCAGGTAAGCGATATTCAAGAGATGAACGAATTTGCAGAAGGACTATGCAAAATGTACACAGCACGAAACATTCCCAACGATCTGGAAATTGAAAAAGAAAGGTTAAAAAATTTATTTTCTTTTGCTGTGGGAAAAGGAAATGGATTAATACTTGTAATAAAAAAAGAGGTTAAAATTTTGGGTGGAATTATTTTAATAAGACATGGCAACAAAATATTTTATCTGATTGGTTTTTCCGATCCTGATTATAAAAAGATACCTGTTAATCATTTACTTTTTTGTAAGTCATTTGAAATAGCGAGGGAAGAAGGGTGTAACTATTTTGATTTCGGAGGATATGGAAGGGAGGGCTTCGCTGATAGCCAGGTACAAAATATCAACCGGTTTAAAGATGGTTTTAAAGGAAAACGTGTTGATTATCCGGACACTATTTTCATTGCAAAGAATTCATTTTATCAATTGGTTTACAAAAGCTACATGAAATGGATCTGAAAAAGAAATAAGAGATTCTAATGAAAAATTTATTACTCAAATTTTTATATAACACCGGCGCTACCTTCATTTTGCGTTCTTATAAACGGATAAATCAATTAGCAACCATTCTCTGCTTGCACCGTGTGTCTGATGAAGAATCGCTTACTTTTCCTCCATTTAAAGTAAAAGATTTTGAGCGGTTATTGCAATATATTGATAATCATTACCAGGTGATAACAATTGATACACTTTCAACGGTAAAGAGTAACAAACCCGCATTAATCCTGTCTTTTGATGATGGCTTTTTAGATTTTTTTGAAAATGCATTACCACTCCTGAAAAAATATGGAATGCCTTGCAATCTGAATGTTGTTACCAATTGCTTAGACAATAATTTTCAAATATGGACACAAAGGCAAAATAATTTATTGCAGGAAATATTTATCAGGAAACATAATTGCGTTTTAGATTTAGACTGTAAACAAATAAATATTGATAATTTTCATTCACAAAATATTATTGAAAAAAATCTTGAACTATTTCATTTCCTTTTTTCGAAAGATGACATTTTTGTAGAGCAATTTTTGAATGAAGCTGAAAGTAAAATGCCTTTTAAAATTCCTATTACTCCGATGATGAGTTGGAATAATCTGAAAGATGCTTTGGGAAAATATGATATTGAATTAGGTTCTCATTCTGTTTCGCATATTACTTTATCAAATATCCGTGATAAAGAAAAACTGAAAGCGGAAATAAATGATTCTAAAATATTGATTGAAAAGCATACAGGTAGAAAAGTAAATATTTTTGCTTTTCCCAATGGCAATTATAATGAAGAAGTATTGCGGCAATGCTGGCTGGCAGGCTACAAACACGTTCTTACAGTAGATGAAAAATTAATCAAAAAAGAAAACGTGAATGAATTCAAATTGCCTCGTTTATTAATACCTTACCAAAATTATCATGAGAATTTATTAAAGGTGGAGAATTTTCAAAATGCGGTTAGAAAGATATTCAAATAGGCAAGGATATTTTTTTAAAGGCTACAGTAAACGAACTTTTAATGAGTATTTCCCTTTAATTTTCGATTTCAAATTAAACCCAAACGAAAATGTGCGGCATAGCTGGTTTTATAGATTTTAATAATGCTTCATCACTTCAGATTTTGAAAGACAGCACTGATGTGCTCTCTCATCGTGGGCCTGATGGAAGCGGCTATGAATTTTTTCAAAACAATAAATACCAGGTGGGATTAGGGCATCGCCGTTTGTCTATCATTGATTTAAGCAATGCCGGGGCGCAACCCATGTGGTACAAAAAATTTTGCATCATTTTTAATGGCGAAATATATAACTATGCGGAAATAAAAATGGAGCTGGAAAAACTCGGCCACTCATTTATTTCTCATTCCGATACAGAAGTAATTCTTCATGCCTGGGAACAATGGAAAGAGAAAATGGTTCAACAATTTATTGGCATGTTTGCATTTGTGATTTATGATTCCGTCAAAGAAAAAATCTATTGTTTCCGGGACAGGGCCGGTGTAAAACCATTTTATTATTATTGGTACAATGGACTTTTTTTGTTTGCATCAGAATTAAAAAGCTTCCACAAACATCCGGGGTTCAAAAAAGAAATCAATAAGCAGGCTGTTTATCAATTCATGCAATATGGCTTTATAATGGCGCCGCTTTCTATTTTTAATTATACTTTCAAATTGCTCCCGGGGTATTTTCTTGAATTCGATATTCAACATTCAACCTTCAATATTCAACAGTATTGGAATGTTTACGATTCGTATAATAAACCTAAACTTAATATTACCGGATCAGAGGCAAAAAAACATACAGAAGAATTATTGATATCAGCCTCCAAATACAGGATGGTAGCGGATGTGCCTATAGGTGTATTTTTAAGTGGCGGTTATGATAGCACGGCTATCACAGCTTTGTTACAAACGCATCAGCAGGAAAAATTGAAAACTTTTACTATCGGATTTTTTGAAGAAGGATATAACGAGGCAGTATATGCGAAAAAAGTAGCTGCATATTTAAAAACAGATCATACTGAATATTATTGTACTACAAAAGAAGCTCAGGAAATAATTCCCGAAATACCTTTTTTTTGTGATGAGCCATTCGGCGATTCCTCAATTATTCCTACTACACTGGTTTCTAAACTCGCCAGGAAAAAAGTAACCGTTGCATTAAGCGCTGACGCCGGCGATGAGGTTTTTGGCGGATACAAAAAGTATTCTCTTGCTCTTGATTTTATAAAAAGAATAAACAGGTTGCCTTTAAAAAATACAGCAGGCAAACTTTTAAGACATATTCCTGATTCCTTACTCAGTCAACTTACTAAGAGTAATGCAGTTTCCATAAAAAAACAAAGGATTGCAGATTTACTTCAGCATACAAATATCAATACTCCTTTAATTATGGATCATTTACTTTCTCAATCTTATTCAAATGAACAAATGCAATTTTTATTTACTGAAAATATTATCCGGGCAGAAACTTTTTTTGATAATGAAAGTGAGATAAATTCTCTGAGTGATTTAAATAAAATGTTGGCCATTGATTATAAAACTTATCTGCCTGATGACATCATGCTAAAAGTAGATCGGGCCGGCATGAGCGTCTCTTTGGAGGGAAGAGAACCTTTACTGGATCATCGTTTGATAGAATTTGTAGCTCAACTGCCGGATAATCTGAAAATTAAAAATAACGACAAAAAATTTCTTTTGAAACAGATCGTTTACGACTATGTACCCAAAGAACTAATGGAGCGGCCAAAAATGGGTTTTGGTATTCCTGTTTGTGATTGGCTGCGAAATGATTTAAGATATTATGCAGAAGAGTTCATGAGCAAAAAAGATTTTGAAAAACATGGATTATTCAGGAAGGAAGGAGTTGAAATAATAATGAATCGTTTTTTTAAGGGTGATAAAAATTATGATAATCTATTTTGGTATCTATTAATGTTTCAGATGTGGTATAAAAAATGGATGGAGTAAAAATAAATTATTCGATGAAAAATATTCTGTTCATTTCTTATGATGGCATGACTGACCCTTTGGGCCAGAGCCAGGTAATTCCTTACCTGGCAGGGCTTACAAGATATGGATATCAATTTACTATTATCAGTTGCGAGAAACCTGAAAGATACCATTCACATAAAAATGACGTAGAAAATTTATTGAAATCTTTCCCGTTAAAATGGGTTCCCATTCCTTACCATAAAAAGCCTCCGGTGCTTTCATCTGTTTATGATGTAATGATGTTGAAAAGAAAAGCAAAACAGCTTCATACAAACGAAAAATTCGATTTGGTACACACGAGGCCAGGTGTTCCGGCATTAATTGGTTTATGGATGAAGAAAAAATTGGGTGTAAAATTTCTGAATGACATAAGGGAATTTTATGCAGACAGCCGCGTTGACGGCGGAATGTGGAACCTAAATTCTTTTTTCTACAAAAAAATATATCAGTATTTCAAGCAAAAAGAAAACGATGCAGTTGCAAATAGTGATGGTATTGTATGCCTTACTCATGCCGCAGAAAAAATTATTGCTCAATGGCCGCAATATAAAAAGCAGGTTCCCATAAAAGTAATTCCGTGCAGTGTAGATATGAATTTATTTGATCCTGAAAGAATTGATGCAACTCAAAAATTACAATTCAAAAGAGAACTGAACATAAGTGATGAGGATTTTATTATAAGCTATCTCGGTTCCATCGGCAGTTGGTATCTTACGAGCGAGATGATGCAGTTCTTTAAAATAATAAGTGATAAAATTCCTGCGGCAAAATTCTTATTTATCTCTCCAAATTCACATGATATAATTATAAATGAAGCTATAAAATTTGGCTTATCTGAAAATAAAATAATTGTAAAAAATGCTAAGCGAAATGAAGTTCCTGCGTTGTTATCTTTCAGTAAATATTCAGCTTTTTTTATAAAACCCTGTTATTCAAAACAATCATCTTCACCAACCAAACATGGAGAAATAATGGCTATGGGCATTCCGGTAATCACCAATGCCGGCGTAGGAGACGTAGCAGATATTGTAGAAAAATATCAATCAGGAATTGTATTGAAAAATTTGAATGAAAAAGAATTTCAATTAGCAGCAGATGCTCTTGGCGAGAAAACAATTTTTGATAAAAACGTAATCAGGGAGGGTGCTTTGGAATATTATAACCTCGATAAAGCCGTAGAAAAATACAAAGAAATTTACCAGAAAATTTTAGAATAAAATGCGGAATCCTCAATGCTTACAAATTCACCACCTATATATTGCTTCTCTTTATTTAGAATTTGGCAAAATAAACAGATTTAATTTACACTAATGTAAATGCATAAGCATAAACTCAAAAATCTATATAAAATTTCACCTGATATTTGTTTTTCCCAAAAAATAAGGCACCCATCAACCAACAGATAAGACTTTTATATTAATATTGTTGTAATGGAAAATGGAAAATTGGTAATCTCTCTTGATTTTGAAATTTACTGGGGAGTGCGCGATGCAGTGAAACTGGAAGATTATAAAGAGCATCTTCTTGGGGTACACAAAGTAATTCCGCGGCTATTGGATATTTTTAAACAATATAAAATCAATGCAACTTTTGCCACTGTTGGCTTTCTTTTTTTTAATGATAAACAAGAATTACTCAATAATCTCCCCAAAAGAAAACCTAAGTATTCCGATCCTAATCTTTCTCCATACAATGGACATTTGAATAGCGTTGGCGAAGATGAAGACAATGATCCATTTCACTTTGGCTCTATGCTTATCCAACAAATCCGGGATGCTGGCCAGGAAATAGGCTCACATACTTTTTCTCATTATTACTGTCTCGAAAAAGGCCAGACAAAAGAAGACTTCAGAGAAGATTTAATAGCTGCGAAAAAAATTGCCGATAAAAGAGGAATCGAATTAAAAAGTTTCGTTTTTCCCCGCAATCAATACAACAAAGACTATCTGAATATTTGCAGGGAAATGGGATTTACTTCATTCAGGGGAAATGAAAAATCATGGTTATTTTCTTCAAAGACACAAGGGCGAGATACTACCTTCCGTAGGCCTCTTCGTCTTTTAGACGCCTATATAAATTTAAGCGGGCATAATTGTTATACTGCGAAAGAAATGAAAAAAAGTAATCCTGTGAATATTCCTTCAAGCAGGTTTTTAAGGCCCTTCACAAAAAAAGTAAAGGCTTTTGAAAAATTACGATTAAAAAGAATTATTGATAGTATGACTCATGCAGCAAAAAATAATTTAGCATACCATTTATGGTGGCATCCACATAATTTTGGAATCAATATCTCAGAAAATTTTGCTTTTTTAGAAGAAATATTAATTCACTATCAAAAATTAAATAATGAATATAAATTTGAAAGTATAAATATGAGGCAATTAGCAAAAGAATTAAATACCGAAAAATGAATAAGCGGAGGTTGGTGTTGCTCGCTGGTAAAGGAATTTCAACTGATATTCTTTATAACTCATTAAAAAATGATTATAATATCGAAGCAGTTATCCTGGAAGAACCTGTTCCTAAAAAAGAGTTCATTAAAAAAAGAATTAAAAAAGTAGGCATAGGAAAAGTATTGGGGCAAATATTATTTCAATTTTCAATAGTAAATTTTTTAGACTTTACGTCTAAAAAAAGAAAGCAGGAAATCCTGGAACATTATGGATTAGATATTAGCCTGCTTCCAAAAGAAAAAATCCTTAGTGTAACATCTGTAAATGATAACGAATCAATTTCCATATTAAAAAAAATAAATCCCGAAATAGTGATTGTAAATGGAACGAGGATTATTTCTAAAGAAGTCTTAAACTGCATACCGGTAAAGTTCATAAATATCCATGCCGGTATTACCCCTAAGTACAGGAATGTTCATGGAGCTTACTGGGCAATTGTGAATAACGATATGGGCAATTGTGGAGTTACTGTACATCTTGTTGACCCAGGGATAGATACTGGAAGTATCATTTATCAGCGGACAATTCAAATCACGAACAAAGATAATTTCAGCACTTATCCTCTTCTTCAGTTGGGAGAAGGGATTATCTGTTTAAAAAAAGCGTTAAACGATATTTTTGAAAATAATCTTATTTTAAAAAAAGGTACTGCGGAAAGCAAAATTTGGTATCATCCAACTTTTTGGCAATATCTGTACCACAGGATCGTTCATAATAAAAAATAGAAATATCTTTTATGGCTTTCCGATTTCTCATTATTGGCTCCGGTTTTTCCGGGGCTGTATTAGCAAACCAGCTTGCACTGGAAATGGATTGCCACATAGATGTATGGGAAGAACGCAATCATGTTGCCGGCAATTGCCATACCTCCCGCGATGAAGATACAGGGATAATGATTCATCGTTATGGGCCGCATATTTTTAATACCGATAAAAAAGAAATCTGGGATTTTGTAAATTCGTTTACTTCCTTTAGCCCTTATGTACACAGGGTAAAAGCGATGTATAACGGCAATGTATATTCGCTGCCGATAAATTTGCTTACATTAAACCAGCTTTTTAATAAGACGCTTAATCCTCAATCTGCAAGAGAGCTTTTAAATAATCTTGGTGATAAAAATATTATTGAACCGGAAAATTTTGAAGAACAAGCGTTGCGTTTTATCGGTAAAGAATTGTATCAGACTTTTTTTTACGGATATACCAAAAAGCAGTGGGGTTGCGAGCCTTCTGAATTACCGGCTTCTATTCTAAAGAGAATCCCTGTACGGTTTAATTATGATGATAATTACCATAACAACAGCTATACAGGAATTCCTATAGAAGGTTACACACATCTTATTGAAAAATTATTAGATCATAATTCTATTCAAGTCCAACTTAATAAAAAATTCAATCCTTCACAAAATGTGAGCGATTACGATCATGTATTTTACACAGGCTCTATTGATGCCTATTTTAACTATGAGTTTGGCAGGCTTGGGTATCGCACTGTTACTTTTGAATCGTCTATACACAACGGCGATTACCAGGGCGTAACTCAAATGAATTATTGCGATGAAAATGTTCCTTATACACGTATTGCCGAGCATAAGCATTTTACTCCATGGGAACAACATGAAAAAACCATCATCTTCAAAGAGTTTAGTAAAGAAACCGGTGAAGATGACATTCCCTATTATCCCAAAAGATTAAAAGAGGATAAAAATTTATTAAATCAGTATCGCCAAAAGGCGGAGACGCTTTCCAATGTTTCATTTCTTGGGAGGTTGGCTACGTATCGTTACATGGATATGCATCACGTAATTGGGGAAGCACTGAATTTCTCAAAGTCTTTTACAGGCGCACTTCTATCAGGTAGTCACATTCCGGTTTTCCCTAATTCAGAAAAATAATCCCATTTCAGGTAACAATAAATTTTGCTCTTTCCCCGTTTAGAAAAGGGTATCCTTTATTAACAAAACTACCTCCTATGGAAAAAGTTATTGCTGTGATTGTTACGTACAACCGGCAGAAATTATTATCTGAATGCATTACCGCTTTACGAAATCAAACCCGTAGGATAGATAAAATTCTTGTAATCAATAATGGAAGTAATGACAATACTGAAAACTGGTTAGGCCAGCAAAACGATCTTGAATTTTTTACTCAAAATAATATTGGCTCAGGTGGAGGTTTTAATACAGGAATAAAATTAGCTTACGAAAAAGGATATGACTGGGTTTGGCTGATGGATGATGATGGTTATCCAAAAAAAGATGCACTTGAAAATCTTCTCGAAGATAACGGTGAAAAATTATGTTTACGAAATTGCGCTGTAATCAATAAAGAAGATAAAAAAAGTTTTGTATGGAAAACCGGTAATTATTCCACTATCGAAGAAGTAAAAGACCCAATAATTAAAAATTTTGCCCATCCTTTTAATGGCACACTGCTTCATAAAGAAATTATCAAAAAAGTAGGATTGCCTAAAAAGGAGCTTTTTATCTGGGGCGATGAAACTGAATATTATCAAAGGATTATTACCAAATATAAAATTCCTTTTTACACCAAAACCAGTAGCATTCATTATCATCCGGCAAGTGCATATTCTTATAAAAATGATTGGGATTTTAACACCAATTGGAAAATGTATTATTATGTGCGTAACAGGTTTCACATTTTAAAAACCAAATTCAGCAAAAATCCTTTTATTGCTTTCCTGGTTTATATAGGATTCTTAATTTCTTTTTCAGGAATGATAATGTTGTTTCAAAAAACCAACAAATTCAAAAAACTGAGTTTTATTCTTTGGCCGGTGAAAGATGCTTTTACCAATAACTGTGAAGCAACTCCGGCGTTGATATTACAGCGATTAAGATTTGTGGAACGATACAACATGATTCATTATCTTCAATTTCAATTGAAATCAATAAAAAGCTCTGTTGCCCGGTCTTCCGGCCACACAATTACTAAATTAAAAGAAGCTGCTTAATATGAAGTAAAAAAGAGTTGCTTAAAAATTTTCTCAATGGATTTGGTTGATTTCTTTTTAACGCCGGTTTATATTTTTATCCTTTATCTTTTTTTCAGGAGAAAAAGAAAAAAATACACCGATCCATTATTACAAAAATATCACCGGCTGGGCTTTTGGATAAAAATGTTTGCAAGCATTTTATTCATTTTATACTATTCATACCTCACTGAGGGAGATTCTACGGTGCTATACCAATTAGAGGGAAATAATCTTTACCACCTCATCTTAAATAACAGCGATAATTTAAAATACATTTTCCGTAAGGGGAAAGATTTCGATCTATCCCTGGTTAAAGCCGTAGAAAATCAAGGGTATTTCAGAGATGAAAGCAATTTTATGGTGATAAGGCTTGATGCTCTTTTTTCGTTTATTTCATTTGGAAGCTATGCGGTTATCAACTTATTTTTCGCTTGTCTTGCTTTTTCAGGTTTATGGAAATTGTATAGATTTTTTTATGAGCAGTGTCCTAAAATGCACAAGCAGTTTGCCATCTCAATTTTATATTTCCCAACTTTAGCCTTTTGGAGCGCGGGTTTATTAAAAGATTCTTTATGTATTGCTGCTATTGGATGGCTTACCTATTCCTTGTATGGCTTGCTTTATAAAAGAAAATCTATAATAAAAAACGCTATTATTATTTTTATTTCAGCATATTTTCTCATAGTGCTAAAAGTGTATATTTTACTTGCGTACGCCCCATTTTTTGTTTTATTTATTATTTTAAAGAGTTTTCAAGGCATAAAGTTTAAATTTTTCAGGTACTTTTTTGCACCGGCATTGATAGCACTGAGTATTTGGGGATTTACTCAAATACTTTCCACTTATAATGATGAATTAGGCGTTTACGCCGTAGAAGATCTGACATCCAGCATCACCCATCTTAATGAAGTAATAGAACAAAGAAGTGGCAGGGAAGATGCTTCGTCCAATTTTAGCCTGGGAGCTACGTTTGATGGTACTTTCAGTGGATTAATAAAGATAGCGCCCATAGCGGTCGCTACCACTTTTTTCAGGCCTTTTATTTGGGAAGCTCATAAGATATCGCAACTGATGGCAGCAATGGAAAGCCTGGTGCTGATGTTCTTTACGATCTATATAATCTTTAAGAGCGGACTGTTCACTTTTTTTAAATTAGTTATCGCGGATCCGTTGATTATGTATTGTTTTCTTTTTGCAGTTGTCTTTGGGCTATTTGTAGGCGCCAGTACTTTAAATTTTGGTACACTGGTACGTTATAAAATTCCATGTCTTCCATTTTATTCTATTTCTTTATTTCTCATTTATGAAAAAGTAAAAGTGAGAAAATCCAGAAAAGCATCAAAAAAAGTTGCTCAAATTCCCGCACCGGTAATTCATTTGCAACCGGTTGTTGCATAAATATTTGTTGTTCAAGGTCTTTTATTTTTTATAGTATGCTGCTGTTTTTTAGAAAACTTTTTTAGGAGAAAAAATTTTCTTTCTCTATTAAAATACTGATAAACCGGGGATAGATACCAAAAACTTTATTCGCTTACTTTATATTTGCGGTTATAAAAAATGTAAAATGTTTAATCAAAGAGTACGAATTAAAGAAGTATTAAAGAGTGAATTAATTGATAAAGAGTTAACCGTTATGGGATGGGTTCGCACTTTTAGAAATAATCAATTCATCGCATTAAACGACGGCAGTACCAATTCAAATCTTCAAATAGTAATTAAGCTGGGGAAATTTGATGATACAGTTTTAAAAAGAATTACTACAGGTGCTGCATTAAAAGTGGCGGGTACTTTAGTGGAGTCTTTGGGTAAAGGCCAGAAAGTAGAATTAAAAGCAGAAAACTTGGAAATACTTGGTGATAGTGATGCTGAAAAATTTCCACTTCAACCCAAGAAGCATAGCCTCGAATTTTTAAGGGAAATCGCACACCTTCGTTTTCGTACCAGTACGTTCGGAGCAATCTTCAGAATAAGGCATTCGCTTGCTTTTGCCATTCATGATTTTTTTAATAAAAAAGGGTTCGTGTATTTACATTCACCTATTATCACCGCTTCTGATGCGGAGGGTGCGGGAGAAACATTTCATGTAACTGCTTTTGATTTGGAAAATCCTCCAAAAAATGAAGATGGAACTATTAATTATAAAGAGGACTTTTTCGGAAAAACGACCAACCTTACTGTGAGTGGGCAATTGGAAGCGGAACTTGCTGCAATGGCATTAGGCGATGTTTATACTTTTGGACCAACCTTTCGTGCGGAAAATTCCAACACGGCGAGGCACCTTGCTGAGTTCTGGATGATAGAACCTGAAATGGCTTTTTCAGATTTGGAAGATGACATGAACCTGGCTGAAGAATTTATTAAATACATTATTAAATATGCATTAGATAATAACCGCGAAGACCTTGATTTTTTGGCTGTGAGGCTTGTGGAAGAAGAAAAGCAAAAGCCACAGAATGAAAGGAGTGAAATGGGATTGATTGAAAAGCTGGAGTTTGTAATTAATAATGATTTTCAAAGGTTGACTTACACAGAAGCGATAGAAATTTTAAAAGAATCAACTCCCAATAAGAAAAAGAAATTTCAATACCTGGTGGATAAATGGGGCATTGATTTGCAAAGTGAACATGAACGTTATTTGGTAGAAAAGCATTTTAAAAAACCTGTGATTCTTATCAATTATCCCAAAGAAATAAAAGCATTTTACATGCGCCAGAATGATGATGGGGAAACGGTAGCGGCAATGGATATTCTTGCTCCGGGCATTGGTGAAATAGTTGGCGGATCACAGCGAGAAGAAAGATTGGATGTATTAGAAAAAAGGATGTTGGAAATGAATATTCCGGTAGAAGAAATGAATTGGTATCTTGATACACGACGCTTTGGAACCGCACCTCACGCGGGTTTCGGGCTTGGCTTTGAACGAATGATTCAGTTCGTTACCGGCATGACAAATATAAGAGACGTTATTCCTTTTCCAAGGTTTCCAAAGAATGCAGAGTTTTAAACTTAATATTATCAGAAAGGAGCAAAGGGGTGTAAAAATAAATAAGAAATTGAATTAAATGTCTGTTTACTGTCCACCCTAAGTATCTTCTTCAGGGTTTACTATGAGATTAGGGCAGATGAAGTGTTTCACAAGTCTTTAAAAAGATCAGGAATTAAAACTCTTTGCGAATTATCATTTAAGAATAAAACGATGGCATTTTTTTCGATTGAAGAAAAATACGGAGGGGGATGACAAGTACTTCTTTTAAAGTTTAAGTTCTTACTGTTTACAAAAAAACTATTAAATTTTTATTTTTGAACAGTAACTTTATTTTCTACCCAGCTTTTCAATTCAGGGCATGATTGATATTTTTTATCAATATCTATATAAAAAGAAGGAATCTTTTTACTAAACCATTGATCCAAAGCAGCATTCTTTTTTTCTTCCAGAACCTTCTGGGCTACTTGATCATAATCATCTTTAAGATTCTCCCTATGCGGTTCGGTCTTACTTTTTATTTCCACTATTCTGACAGCTTTTTTCTGGGAAGCGTCTAAATATTCTGTTGGTTCAGAATACTCTCCAATTTTCAAATTTTTAAGCATCAGCACGAGGTCTTTATCAGAAAGTTGATCATAAGATAAAAAAGTACTGCCACTGCCATCATTTGCTGTGATGAGACCCCCGGTAAATTTGCTGTTGTCGTCTTCGCTGTATTTTGATACCGCTTCACCGAATGCTATCTTTCCGGTCACTAATAAGGTTCTGATCGAGTCTAACTTTTCCTTTGCTGCGTTAATTTCTATAGAGCTTACCTGTGGAATCTTTAAAATATGCCTGATGGTGGCATCGTCGCCACGACGGCTTACCATTTGAATAATATGATAACCGAATTTAGTTTTAAAAACATTGGAAATCTGGCCGTCTTTTAAGCTAAAGGCTTTAGAAAGAAATATTGGATCCCATTGCTTTTCGTTACGGTTT
>Ga0070660_100001151_pt1 | contig 17850 bp, 15 predicted proteins | sample KBSC33metaG_FD_64670 | JGI IMG/M metagenome (GOLD analysis project Ga0070660, IMG submission 64670) | Corn rhizosphere microbial communities from Kellogg Biological Station, Michigan, USA - KBS C3-3 metaG | ecosystem: Host-associated > Plants > Roots > Rhizosphere > Soil ... | reverse complement strand
ATCCGGTCGAGGAGGTCGAGCATGACCACCGCGGTGGCGAGCTGGTCGCCGGTGACGGTCGGGAGCAGCGTGGAGTACCGCCCCGGGACATGGCGGCCGACGAGTGAGTCCTCGGGCGTGGCCACCACGAGCTGGCAGCCGCGGCGTACGGCCTCGGCGACTGCGGCCGCGGTGCCCGGGTCGGCACCGTCGGGCGCGAGCACGACGACCAGGTCGAGCGCGCCCGCCCACGCAGGCAGCCCGGGTCCCGGCCACGCCACGAACGGGACCGGGCAGGTCGGCTCGAGCACCGCCCGCAGCAACCGCGAGTCGGGACCGGCCGCCACCACGGCTCGCGGTCGGGACTCGGCCAGCGCGTCGACCGCGGCCGCCAACGGCTCCGCCGACGTGGCCGCTTCGAGCCGCACCCGGGCGCCCGCCTCGGCGAGCCGGCGCAGGTCTGCCTCGGCACGCGCCAGCGCGGCCCCGTCGTCGAGCAGGCCGTCGTCGAACGCGGGCGCCATCAACGACTCACGCCGGCCTGCGGGCCTCGTCGACAAGCAGGACCGGGATGTCGTCGCGCACCGGGTAGGCGAGACCACAACCGGAGCAGACCAGTTCCTCGGCCGCCTCGTCGACGGCGAGCGCGGCATGGCACGCCGGACACACGATCAGCTCGAGCAGGCTCGGGTCGAGGTTCATCGCTCGGTCACCTTGTCACCCCTTGTCATGGTCACCCCTTGTCATGCGTGGTCACGTCCTGGTTCGGACCGGATCATCGCCAGCGCGTCGTCCCGGATCCGCTGCATCGTCTCGGCATCTCGACCCTCCGCGTTGAGCCGCAGCAGCGGCTCGGTGTTCGACGCGCGGACATTGAACCACCAGTCGTCGTGGAGCACGCTCAGCCCGTCGAGGTGGTCCAGCGTGACCCCGGGGCGCGATCCCCATTCCTGCTCGATGCGGGAGAGCACGGCTTGCTGGTCGGTCACCTCCGTGTTGATCTCTCCGCTCGCCACGTGCCGCGCGTAGGGCGCGAGCACCTCGGAGAGCGGGGCAGCACCTTCGGCGAGCGCGGCGAGGGCGTGCAGGGCGGCGAGCATCCCGGAGTCGGCACGCCAGAAGTCGCGGAAGTAGAAGTGCCCGGAGTGCTCGCCTCCGAAGATCGCGTCGGTCTCGGCCATCCTCGCCTTGATGTAGGAGTGCCCCACCCGGGTGCGGACCGGGCGTCCACCGAGCTCCTCGACGATCTCGGGCACGCCGCGCGAGGTGATCAGGTTGTGGATGACGGTCGCGCCGGGCTCCTTGGCCAGCTCGCGTGCCGCGATCAGCGCGGTGAGGACGCTGGGGCTGACCAGCTCGCCGCGTTCGTCGACGAGGAAGCAGCGGTCGGCGTCACCGTCGAAGGCCAGCCCGATGTCGGCTCCCGTCTCGCGGACCTTCTCCTGGAGGTCGACGAGGTTGGCCGGCTCGATCGGGTTCGCCTCGTGGTTCGGGAAGGTGCCGTCGAGGTCGAAGTACAACGCCACCACGTCGATGTCGACCTGCCCGAGCACGGCGGGCGCCGTCAGGCCGGCCATCCCGTTCCCGGCGTCGACCACCACGGTCAGGTGCCTGCCGTGGACCGGCGCGAGCCGCAGGAGGTACGACGCGTACTCGTCGAGCAGGTCGTGCTCGACGAGCCGGCCGGTGGTCTCGGCGGTCAGGAGCTGCCCGGACGCGACCCGGTCGCGGATCTCGGCGAGCCCGGTCTCCATGCCGATCGGCTGGGCCCTGGCGCGGCACATCTTGATGCCGTTGTAGCGGGCAGGGTTGTGGCTCGCGGTGAACATCGCACCCGGCTGGTCGAGGTGACCCGAGGCAAAGTAGAGCTCGTCGGTGGAGGCCAGCCCGATCAGGGTGACGTCGGCGCCGGCGGCCGTGGCACCCCGCGCGAAGGCACGCGAGAGGTCGGGCGAGGACGGCCGCATGTCGTGCCCGACGACGACCCGGTCAGTGCCCGTCACCGCGACGAAGGCGTTGCCCACCCGTTGGGCCAGCTCTGCGTCGATCTGGTCGGGGACGGTGCCGCGCACGTCGTACGCCTTGAAGATGGCCTGCAAGGTCGTCGGCTGCCCGGTCGTCATGCAGCGAACCCTAGTTGTCCGCCGATCCTGCGTCATTCCTCGGGGCGCAGGACCCGAAGGTGCCCACGCCGGGCGACCTCGCGCATCTCGAACGGCCCTCGCTCCTCGACCGACCGCGGCAGGGCGGCCTCGCGGACGGCGTCCGCGAGCGCGAGGAGGTCGTCGCTGGAATGGGCGTGGGGGTCGTCGGCGACCAGTCGCAGCACCTCCCAGCCACGGGGCGCGCTGAGCCGGTCGCTGTGCTGTTCGCACAGGTCGTAGGCGTGCGGTTCTGCGTACGTCGCCAGCGGGCCGAGCACGGCCGTCTGGTCGGCGTACACATAGGTGAGCGTGGTCGCGGCCGGGCGGCCACAGGCGGTGCGCGAACAACGGCGGAGCAGGCTCACGGGCCGAGGGTACCCGCCCGGGGTCCGCCGCGCGGCTAGGCTCGCGGGGTGCCCGAGCCACCCTCTCGATCCGCCGCATCCGCCTCGGAGCAGCGGCGCTCGGGGGTTCGCGACCGGCACGGTCGCGGCGCGCGTGGTCCGGCCTTCGGGGACAGCCCGCTGGCACCAGGAGGCGTTCCGGCACGCCGGACCAGGGCGCAGGCCTTCGACCGCGTCGCGCTGCGCACCATGCGCGCGGTCGTCGGCCGCTGGACCGACCAGCTCGGCGACGTCGAGCTTGCGGTCGAGGAGGTGCCGGTCATCCCGACCGGCTGGACGTCCTCGACGGTGCCGCTGTCGTCCTACGTCGAGGAGACGGCGACGAGCCGTCCGCGCATGGTCCTGTTCCGGCGCCCGCTGGAGCACCGGGCCGAGGGCCCCGACGAGCTCGAGGTCCTGTTGCTGACCGTGATCGTGGAGCAGGTGGCCGAGGTGCTCGGCCTCCCACCGGAGGACGTCCTTCCCGGTTACGAGGACGACGAGGAGTAGGTCGGTCGGGGTCACCAGCCCGGCTTGACCACCGGCCGCAGCACCGACCCGAGGGCCGGGTTCACCGCCGCGGTCACCACCCCGTCGGGCGCTGTCAGCGAGAAGCCCACGACCGCGTCGGGGCTGGTCGCGGTGAGCCGGACGTAGCGGGTGGCAGCCGGCAACGACGTCGCCACGCTCGCCGCCTCCGGTACGGCGACCGTGCGGTCGAGCACCTGCTGCCCCTTCGCGCCGAAGGCCGTCACCGTCATCGAGGACGCCGGCCCCACCGAGGAGAGCACCAGCCGGACCGCCCCTCCCGGGACGGCGAACGCGGTGCTGCCGCTGATCGGCCGCACGCCGGTGGCGAAGGCGACGTCACCGCCGGTCACCGTCCGGACCGTCGTGGCGACCGGTTGGGGCGAGGTCACCCGGATGGCCAGTGCGCCGCCGTCGAACACCGAGCGAATCGACGCGGTGGCAGTCGACCCGGGCGGCACGGTCAGGGTGGCGTCCTGCTGTGGCGCGAAGGTGCCGGTGGCCCCGACCGCCTCGACGGAGACCACCGCCTCGACCTGGCCGGGGTTCGCGACGACCAGGGTCGCGCTGTCCGGTCTCGGCGGGAACCCGGCCATGATCACCGACCGCGAGGGCACCGGCTGGCCCGGCAGCCACTCCTGCACGGCCTTGCCGACCACACCGGGGGCGAACCTGTCCGCCGCGGAGACCGCGACGAGACCTCGGGCCGCGACCACGCTGACGCCGAGCTCACCCACCGTGGGTGCGACCTTCGCGAGGTCGAGGACCGTCGTGCTGTGCGGTCCGACCGTGAGGCCGTGCAGACCGGGCGAGCTCACCGGCCCGTTCGGTCCGAGCACGTCGATGTCGAGGACGGCCTGCCCGACCCGCGGGTTCGTGATGGTCAGGACCGTGTCGTGGGTGACCGCCGCCGCACCGGCGCCGACGAACCACCACCGGGCGCGTGCCTCCGGGCACGGCAGCCACGCGAACCAGTCCGCCGTCCGCGCCACCTGACCCGCGAACGCACCGACGGCGTCAGCCCGGTCGACAGCGAACTCCTGAGGGTCGGCGCCGATCGGGAGTGGGGCGCCGACGCCCGCTCCGAGGGTGCCGTTGAGGGCGGTCGCCCCGGGAAGACCGCCGGCACAGGTGAAGGTGCGCTGGTCGAGCTCGACACGCTGGAACGTCTGCACGGGGGTCCCGATCCCGCGAGGCGCCGTACCGGCGACGGCCAGTGCGGCCGCGGTGAGCGTGAGCACCACGAGTCCCAGCACCGCGCTCCGTCTGCCCGAGCTGGCGGCGGGCCGAGTGCGCCGACCGTGTCTGCTGTCGGTGGTCACCGGCGTCGCCGCCTCTCGGGTGCGGCGAGGACCAGGCACGTCACCAGGGCGAGAAGGTCGACGGCCACCCACAGCGGCCGCAGCACCGCACGGTCGTCGGCGAGCGCGGTCAGCGTGCTCCGCTCCTGGACGACCCACGCCCGGGACCGACCCGGCGCGCTCGCTCCGCCGAAGGCGTTGGCCGCGTCCAGGCCGCCGCTCACCGTCGCAGACACCGGCGCCGGCGCGTACACGTACTTCACCCCGTACGACGCCAGCAGGCTGGCGTCCGAGTCGTGAGGTGCGGAGGCAAGGCGGGTGACCAGCCCGGCGAACCGAGTGCTCGGCCTGGTGAGTGCGAGCACACCGTCGTCCCCGAGTCGCTGCACCCCGGAGCGCAGCAGCTGGTACTCGATGCCGCGACGTAGACCGCCGGTCAGCACCAGCACGCCATGGGTGTCGCTGCCGGTCGCGAGCTCCTGCATGTAGGTCGGCAGGCCACTGGGCTGGGCACGCCGGAGCGGGCCGTCCTGGCCGTGGAGCACCCACCACCCGGCTCCGAACGCGGGCGCAGCCAGCGCGGCGACCACGGCGACCGCCGCCACCGGCTGCCGCCAGCTGAAGCCGATCGCAGAGACGACCCTGACCGCCCCGTCCGCGGCGATCGCAGCGGCGACCACGAAGCCCGCCTGGATCAGCAGCAGCAGGAAGCCCGGCCACGGCCGGAACTCCACCGGTACGCCGGGAAGCGACACCGGCACCCGCGACACAGCTGCCAGCACGACTGCGGCCGCCAGGATGACGACCCACACCCGGAGCACCCGCGCCCGAGTGTCCGTGCGGAGGAACGCCGCCAGTCCGGCCAGGGGGAGGCCGATCGCGAACCACCAGGGTGCCTCCCCGGGTCCACCGGTGCGGCCGAGGAGCAAGTCGCGGAGGTCGACGTCGCGCGAGATCGCGCCGGCGCGACCCGCCTCGACGAGCCAGGCGCCCGGCGTGGAGATCGTGCCGATCACCCAGGGCAGCACGAGCAGCAGCGGCACCAGCACGACGATCGCCAGCTCCCGACTGCGGTGGCGTCCGGCGCCCGTGACGACCGCGAGCAGCACCACGACGACGATGACCAGCCAGGCCGGTGGCGCGAAGGACACCAGCAGGCCGGCCAGCAGCGCCGTACGCCAGGCTGCACGCCAGCGCCGGACCGATGTCTCGGCGCCGAGCGCGAGCGCGGCGGCCGCCACCCAGGGCAGCAGCACGGCGGACGCGACCGTCCCGAGCCGGCCCTGCGCCACCGAACCCGACACCACGGGCAGCAGGGCGTAGGTCGCGGCGCCCCACAGCGGGGACCACGGCCGGTCGGTGACGCGGCGCAGCAGTCGCAACCCACCGACGAAGGAGAGCGGCACCGCGAGCACGAAGAGCACGTCGATCACCCAGCCGGCGTGGCCGAGGAACAGCGTGCCGAGGAGCGCGAGCGGCAGCAGGTACGCCGGGCCCGGTGCGTCCGAGCCGGTGCCGAGCCGCTGCTGCCCGGTTGCCCAGAGGTGCCACCAGTGGCCGACACCGTCTGGTGCGGGCAACAGGGCGCCGCCCTGGAGCGGCCCGCCGGACAGCAGGTCGCGACCGGCGACGAGTGCGAGGACGAAGCTGACGACGACCGCCCAGAAGGTGGTGGAGCGGGCCAGTCGCGGGCCCAGCCCGATCTCTTCCGATCCCACCGGACGCCGGCGCAGGGCCTGCTCGCGCAGGCTGTGCCCGATCGCGACTCCGACGTCGGTGACGTAGTCGAGCCCGTCACGGTAGGGCAGCCAGAACGGCGCCAGCAGTGGGCGCACCACCGAGTGCGGAACCTTCGCCGCACCGGCGCGGGCCCGGCGCGCACGGAACGCCCGCCGCGGATGGCTGAACACGTTGACCAGCGCGACCACCTCGTCCGCCGCCTCGCGCGGGGCACGGACGAGGAGCAGCCCGAGTGCGCGCAGCACGGCGCCGATGACCATCCGGGCCGAGCGGAACGGGATCGTCCACGCCGGGCTGTTGACCAGGAGGGTGTACTGCGCGCCCTCCCGGTCCTGGCGCCGGGGGTGCCGGACCAGCTCGGTCGTGCGACGGCCGCGGCGCGTGGCCTCGACGTGGAAGAGCACTGCTCCGGGCACGACCCTCGTGGTGTGGCCGGCACGGGCCACCCGCCAGCCGAAGTCCAGGTCGGTGCCGAGCACCGCGAGGTTGTCGTCGAGCCCGACAGTGTCGAGGACGTCGCGCCGTACCAACATCCCAGCGGTGTTGACGGCGAGCACCTGGGCGGACTCGTCGTGCTGGCCCTGGTCGTACTCACCGCGCTCGAGCCCGGTCTCGCGCCGACCCGTGCCGGTGAGCGTGACGCCCACCTCGAGCAGCCGCTTGAGCGAGGGCCACTCCCGGATCTTGGGCCCCAGGACCGCCACGTCGGACGGTGCCTGCTCTGCCTCGGCCACCAGCTCCGCGAGCGCGTCCGGGGCCGGGGTCGCGTCGTCGTGGAGCAACCACACCCACTCGTCGGACTGAGCGGCCGGGGCGTGCGCGAGCCCACTGCGCACGGCTGCTGCGTACGTCGAGCTCGCCGGGAGCCGGACGACACCCGGGCCGAACGCCTCCTCCACGAGGGCGACCGAGTCGTCGGTCGAGCCGGTGTCGACGGTGACGACCTCGTCGGGCAGCCGTGTCGAACGCTCGAGTCCGGCGATCACCGCGGGGAGCCAGCGGCCGCCGTTGTGGCTGACCAGGATCGCGGTGACCTTCACGGGAGGCCAGCCTAGGCGTGCCCTGCCCTACCGGTGAGCCGGGTCGCGCACGAGGTGGGACCGGGCTCACACCGCCGTGGTCACACCACGAGTGCTACACCGCTCGCTTCTTCAGCTTCCGGCGCTCGCGCTCGGACAGGCCGCCCCAGATCCCGAACCGCTCGTCGTTCATCAAGGCGTACTCCAGGCACTCGTTGCGCACCTCGCAGGTGAGGCAGACCCGCTTGGCCTCCCGGGTGGAGCCGCCCTTCTCCGGGAAGAACGCTTCGGGGTCGGTCTGGGCGCAGAGCGCGCGCTCCTGCCAACCGCTCTCGTCGAGGTCCCCCTCGAGCAGATACAGCTCACGCATGGTGCTCCCCTATCGACCCTTGCGACCCTGACGGACCGCGATTGTGTGGAGGTGATCTTCCTCACCGACGTGAGTCGGAGTTGAAAACCACACTGATGTGATTACATGCCTGTCGCACAGCCTAAGTCAAGACCGCATCTGCTAAGGGAAAACGGGGAAGTCACACTTCTGCCATGGCCGACCAGCTCCCCGCCCTTCCTCCGCACGTCACGGTCCTCTCCGGCGGGGTCGGTGGTGCGCGCTTCCTGCAGGGCGTCCTGCGCCTGCGCGAGCGCACTGGTTCCGACACGACCGTGACGGTGATCGCCAACACCGGCGACGACCTGTGGCTGCACGGGCTCAAGGTGTGCCCCGACCTGGACACGGTCATGTACACCCTCGGCGACGGCATCGACCCCGCACGGGGATGGGGCCGGACCGACGAGACCTGGCACGCGAAGGAGGAGCTCGCGGCGTACGGTGTCGAGCCGACCTGGTTCGGCCTCGGGGACCGCGATCTGGCCACCCACCTGGTGCGCACCCAGATGCTCGACGCGGGCTACCCGTTGTCGGCGGTGACGCAGGCGCTGTGCAGGCGCTGGCTCGAGCCGGTGCACGGGTCGGCCGTGCGGCTGCTGCCGATGAGCGACGACCGGGTCGAGACCCACGTCGTGATCGACGACCCGTCGAGCGGCGAGCGCAAGGCCGTGCACTTCCAGGAGTACTGGGTCCGGCACCAGGCCGAGGTGCCGGCGTACGCCGTGGTGCCGGTCGGTGTCGACACCGCGACCCCGGCGCCCGGGGTGCTCGAGGCGATCGCGGATGCCGATGTCGTCCTGCTGCCGCCGTCGAACCCGGTGGTGTCGGTCGGCACGATCCTGGCGGTGCCGGGCCTGCGTGACGCACTGGTCACGACCCCCGCGCCCGTGGTCGGTGTCTCCGGGATCGTCGGAGCCGACCACGTGCGTGGCATGGCCCGCCAGCTCCTGGAGGTCATCGGCGTCGAGGTGTCGGCCGCGGGAGTGGCCGAGCACTACGGCTCGAGGTCGGCCGGCGGTGTCCTCGACGGCTGGCTCGTGGACACGGTCGACGGCCCCCTGGTCGGCCGCGTCGAGGGCGCCGGCATCCGCAGCCGTGCCGTGCCACTGATGATGACCGACCACGACGCGACCGCGGACATGGTCGTCGCCGCGCTCGAGCTGGCCGGGGTCTGAGCGCGTGGCCGAGCTGCAGGCGTTTCCGATCGACGGCATCGGCGAGGTGGTCGAGGGCACCGACCTCGCCGGCCTCGTCGCCCCCCACATCGCGGACGGGGACGTGGTCGTCGTGACGAGCAAGGTGGTCAGCAAGGCCGAGGGCCGCGTGGTGGTCACCGACCGGGAGCAGGCGATCCGCGACGAGACGGTGCGGGTCGTGGCACGGCGCGGAGCCACGAGCATCGTGGAGAGCCGGATCGGGGTCGTGCTCGCCGCCGCCGGGGTGGACGCCTCGAACGTCACGCCCGGTTCGGTGGTGCTCCTGCCCGTCGACCCCGACGCGAGCGCCCGCCGGCTCCGCGAGTCGCTGCAGGAGCGGACCGGTCTCAACGTCGCGGTCCTGGTCAGCGACACCGTCGGTCGGGTCTGGCGGCACGGCCAGACCGACCTCGCGATCGGCGCAGCCGGTCTGCTTCCACTCGAGTCCTTCGAGGGCCGCACGGACGGCTACGGCAACCCGCTGGCCGTGACCGCCCCAGCCGTCGCCGACGAGATCGCCGGGATCGCCGAGGTGGCGAGCGGCAAGCTCGGCAACCGGCCCGTCGTCGTCGTCCGCGGGCTGGCCGACCGGGTGCTGCCGGTGCTCGAGCACGGACCCGGCGCGCGCGTGCTCGTGCGCGGACCGGCGGAGGACATGTTCGGACTGGGCAGTCGCGAGGCGGTCGTCGCCGCCCTGAGCGGCCGGGACCGGTCGGCGTTCGGTGCCCCCGCTTCGCCGGACGACCTCGTCCGGGCGCTCGGCGAGTGCGGGCTGGTCGCAGCCGAGATCGACGAGCGGGTCCACGTGGACGCAGACGTCGACGACCAGCGGGTCGTCGTACTCGCGTTCGCGCACGGCTGGGCCGTCGCCGGCGACGTTTCCGCGGGCTCTGCGACAGTGCTTGTCGCGCTTTCGTAGACTTCCCCCCGTTCGTCCGACGCGCGCCCCCGATCGAGAGAGCACCCCGTGGCCAAGAAGAACCCCAAGAACATCGAGCGCCGCGCGATGGTCGAGAAGATGCGCCAGGACCAGGCTCGCAAGGAGCGCACCCGCAGCATGGTCATCCTCGGGGTCTGCATCGTCGCCGTCGTGGGTCTGCTGGCGGCCGCACTGGTGCCGTACCTGAAGGACAAGAACAAGAAGGCCGAGCTGAGCAGCAGCGCGATCAGCAAGATCGGCAGCACGGCGTCAGCCGCGGCCTGCGACCCGGTCGAGACGAAGCCGACCGACAAGAACCAGAACCACATTCCCGAGGGCACCGCGATCACCTACAAGGACGCACCGCCGGCATTCGGCCCGCACCGTCCTCAGCCCGCGCCGTTCGGGCGTCCGTTCTACACCGCGGCCGATCGTCCCGAGCTCGCCCAGCTGGTGCACAACGAGGAGCACGGCTACGTGATCGCGTGGTACGACGAGACCGCGGCCAAGGACAAGAACGAGATCGACAACCTCGAGGCGATCGCGACCAAGTACCAGGGTGAGAACAAGCGGTTCATCGCAGCTCCGTGGACGTCCTCCGACGGTGCGAAGTTCCCCGACGGCAAGCACATCGCCCTCACCCGCTGGTCGGCCGACGCGAAGAACCCGGGCGACCAGGCCAAGCAGCGCGGCAACTGGCAGTACTGCGGCAACGTCAGCGGCGCCGTGATCAGTGACTTCTTCGACACCTGGCCGAACGCCGAGTCGCCCGAGCCCGGCATCATGTGATCGTGGGCGGCCGGGTCAGGTCAGCTCGGTCCGCCCTGTCCGCTTGAGCGCCTCGACGACCGACTTCACGTCCTGGGCGTGCGCCCGGTCGGTCACCAGCAACGCATCTCCCGTGTCCACCACGACGACATCCTCGAGGCCCAGCACGGTCACGCTGCGGCCACTCTGCGCCACCACCAGACCGGTGCTCTCCAGCGCGAGCACGGAGCCGCCTTCGCCGAGCACCTTCAGGCCGGGCTCCGTCTCGGGGAGCAGGTCGGCCAGGGCCGCGAAGTCGCCCACGTCCTCCCAGCCGAAGCCCCCGGGCACGACCGCGACCCGGCCCGCCGCAGCCGCCGGCTCGGCCACCGCGTGGTCGATGGCGATCTTCGTCAGGTCCGGCCAGACCGCCTCGAGCAGGGAAGGATCGGCGGCGATCGAGCGCACGCCGGCCGCGAGGTCGGGGTGCTCGTCCGCGAGGAGGTCGAGGAGCACCCGCGCGCGCGCGACGAACATCCCGGCGTTCCAGCGGTACTCCCCCGACGCGAGGTAGCCGGCGGCACGCTCCGCGTCGGGCTTCTCCACGAACGCTGCCGCGGCGCGAGCGGTCGTGAAGCCCTCCAGCGGCGCTCCGAGGTGGATGTACCCGAAACCCGTGGACGGGCGCGCCGGCATGATCCCGATGGTCACCAGGAGGCCGGTCTCCGCCACGGATGCGGCCTCGACCACGCACTCCCGGAAGGCCTCGGGGTCGGCGATCACGTGGTCCGCGGCGAACGAGCCGATCAGCGCCTCCGGGTCCCGGCGCTCGACGATCGCTGCAGCGAGGCCGATCGCGGCCATCGAGTCACGCGGGCTGGGCTCGGCGAGCACCTGATCCTCGGGCACGGCGGGGAGCTGGCGGCGTACCGCCTCCTGGTGCGCCACCCCGGTGACGACCAGCACACGCTCCCCGACGAGCGGGGCGAGCCGGTCGTGGGTCGCCTGCAGCAGCGTGCGACCGGAGCCCGTCAGGTCGTGGAGGAACTTCGGCGAGGCCGATCGGGACAGCGGCCACAGCCGGGTCCCGGCCCCGCCGGCGGGGACGACGGCCCACAGCTGTGCGGTCATGCGCCGCATCATGCCGCAGGGCGCCGAGCGGTTCGATCGAGGCCCTCGTTACGTTGACCGGGTGACCACGTTTCCCGAGCTCCTCGACCGTCGACTCGCGACGGGTGCGGGTCAGCCGCTGGTGACGTTCTACGACGACGCGACCGGGGAGCGCACGGAGCTGTCGGTGACGACCTTCGCCAACTGGGTGGCCAAGACCGCCAACCTGTACGCCGACGAGCTCATGCTCGACCCCGGCGATCTCGTCCGGATCGACCTTCCGCCGCACTGGCTGACGCCGGTGTTCCTGGGTGCTGCCTGGACCTGCGGGATCGAGCTGGCCGCCGCGGACCGCGACGCGGACGCGTCGGTCGTCGGCCCGGAAGGGCTCGACGAGTCCCGCGAAGGGGGTTCGCCCATGCTGGCGTGCTCGCTCACGCCGTTCGCCGGCCGGTTCACCGACCCGCTGCCCCCCGGGGTGCTCGACCACGGAGTGCTCTGGCCGGGACAGAGCGATGTGTTCATCCCGACCGATCCCGTGGTCCTCGACGTACCCGAGCCGGACGACCGCCGGGTGATCACCGACCTGAACCCCCTCGGTGAGGTGGGGCGGCGACTGCTCCTGGCACTCCTGGCCGGCACGGGTTCCCTGGTCCTGGTCGCGAACCCGGAGGAACGCCAGTGGCCCGCTCACGTCGAGAGTGAGCGGGCCACTGCTTCCGTGCGGACGGGTCAGCCGACCAGCTGATACCCGGCGAATCCGTTTGCCACCCACATCCGCGGCGCGAAGCCGCCCGATGTCTTCCCCGGGAGCAACCAGATCGTGCCGGTGCCGTTCTCCCTGGCCAGGAGGTCCGCCACTCCGTCACCGTTGACGTCACCGACGCCGACATAGGTGTCGTAGGAGGGGGCCACAGGGCCGTTCGCCATCCGCAGGGCTGAGGCCGGATCCGTTCCCGCCGACGGCACGAAGGTGCCGTTGGCGGACGCGAACACAGCCCCACCGGTCGGCCACGCGGCCGATCCGATCTGGTTGTAGGTCCGCAGGGATGCCGGAGCGAGGACAGGCGCGCTGAAGGCATCGTTGCCAGCGCCCCTGAAGATCGTCATGGGACCCGACGCGGTCTTGCCCATGAGGTCGGGGAATCCGTCCCCGGTGACGTCACCGACCGCAGCGAGCCGGGTGATCGGCGCCCAGCCGGCACCGAGTGAGCGCGACCGCCCGAACGTCCCGTTGCCGAGGCCGGGATAGAGCACCAGCTGGTCGCCGCCGGCCACCCGGAGGACCACGTCCGCCGTGCCGTTGCGATCCCAGTCACCCACGTTGAGGAGCTGGGTCACCCCGGCGACCGAGAGGTTCGTGGGGAGCGGTGCCCGCGCCCCGCTGAGCCCGTTGTTGGCCACCACGACCAGGTGCCCGGCGGCGTCGCGGCCGACGACGTCGGCCGCACCGGAGCCCATCATCGGGGCCAACGACAGCTTGCTGAGCCCGGCGAGCGACGTGAACGGCCCGAATGGCTGGCCGAGGCTCGCACGGCGGGAACCGGCGTACCCGGTCGTCACGCCGCCGGCCCGAGCCAGGACGTCCGGGTTCCGGTCGCCGTTGAGGTCTCCCCAGCCGAGCAGGGCGTTGACCGCACGCGGAAGGACGGTGAGCCGCACGGCACGACCCGTGGCCTGCCCCCGCGAGGCACCCGGGATCAGGTAGATCGTCCGGCCGTCCTTCGTGCCGATGAGGTCCGGCTGGTGGTCGCCGGTCAGGTCAGCGACGCCCGCGGTCTTGACGAACGGCCACTTCTTGCGCAGCACGACCGGCGCCTTGAAGGTGCCGTGTCCGGTGCCGCGGTAGAGCAGCAGCGCCGATGTCTTCCGATCACGTCCGACCACGTCGGTCTTGCCGTCGCGGTTGAAGTCACGCACACCGACGAACATGTTGACGCGCGCGAAGGCCTTGGTCGGTGCGATCCCCTTCGTCACGCGTCCGGTCCCGGTGCCGGGATACACGCGGGTGACTCCCGTGCGTCGGTTCTTCGCCAGCACGTCCGAGTGGTGGTCGCCGGTGAGGTCGCCGACGGCTGCGATCAGCGACATCTTGTCCCAGCCGCGCCCGTTCGTGACTCGCGTCGTGTAGTCGACGACTCCTTCGGTCGGCACCACCTGGACCGCGTTGCCTGACTGGACCAGCAGGTCAGGCCAACCGCTGCCCGCCACGCTGAGCCGCGAGGGGAAGGAGAGCGCGGGCTGTCCCGCTGCGGCAGCCGGACGTTGGGTCGGCGACGGTACGCCGGCCGGGGCCGGGATCGTCGGGAGCGTGACCGGGTCCGGCGGTGTCTGGGCCGCGTCCTCGATGGCCTGGGCGGCAACACGGATCGAGGGGATCTTCGCGTACAGGTACTTGCCGGGGCACGCCGTCTGGCCGACGTCGCGGTGACCGTTGATCGCCTGGAGGTAGCGGTCCTTGACCCACAGTCGCGTCGCGTCGGCGCGGATGTTGCTCAAGGAGAGCTTCCACGCGAACAGCCGGGCGTAGGCGTCCAGCACAGCCTGGGGCGGTCGCGCGATCTCGAAGTTGCCGATCGCCGACATCGCGAAGGAGTACTCGTTGTAGCCGAGGGTGTGTGCGCCGACCACGGGGCGGTCGACGCCGCCGTACCGTCCCTCCCAGATGCGTCCGAACCGGTCGACCAGGAAGTTGTACCCGATGTCACTCCAGCCGCGGGTCTGGGTGTGGTAGGCGTAGATGCCGCGAATGAGCGCCGGCACCTGTTCGGCGGTGTAGTTGTTCGCGTTGACCGTGTGATGGATGAAGCCGGTCTTGATGGTGCCGTAGCGCAGCGAGGACTTGTCGCGCAGCTTCTCGTTGGCGCCCCACTGGGCCCGGGAGTAGATGACCGGCTTGGGTGACACGGCCATCGCCGTCAGGGCGGCGCTGTCCTCGGAGGCGACCGAACCGGCCGAGAGCTGCGCCGACGAGGTCGTCGCGTCGGACGTCTTCTCGACCGGAGCCGCGCCGGTCACGTTCGCGTCGGCGGCCGGCAGCTTCGCCGTGTCGATCGCGGGCGCCTGCTTGGAGACCTTCCCGGTGCCGGGGTCGATGACCGCCAGCTCGAGGTCGGCCGGAGCCGCACCGGTCAGCGTCTCCGCCTTCATCTGCACCTCGTCGACGTCACCGACCACGACGGCGTCGGTGCCGGGTCGGACGTGGGCGGCCTCCGCCGTCCCCGCGTCGGGGCCGTGCTCGTCGTGGTACGGCGCCGTCGTCCAGCCCGACCAGGTGCCGTTGGTCCGGGTGCGCACCTGGACCTTGATCGCGTCCTCGGGCAGCTGCGTCCCGGGCTTCCAGGTGACCCCGACGGTCGCGTAGCCGTGCACCGGCGTCGGCGTCGAGAGGGCGGCGAGCCTGGTGGGCGTGGCGGCGCGAGACCCCTTCGCCCGCGCCGGCGGCTCCGCCGTGCTCGTTCCGGTCACCACGCCGGGGATCGTCCGCGCGGACTGCGTGTCGATGCCCGAGACCTTCACCTCGCGCACCTTCGGCGTCACCGGTGCGCTGTCGGCGTACGCGTCCGACACGCGCACCGCCGGCGCCAAGGAGGACGCCTGCGGGCCGGCACTGTCCGGAGCCACGATCTGCAACGTCATCACGCCGGCAGCCGACAGCCCGACCACCAGGACGACGGCGGTCACCAGGAATTGCTGGCAGATGACGACGTAACGAGCACGGGAAATATGCATCAAAATGGACTCCATGTGCGGGGAAAGAATCACACGAGTACCAAGTGTCACATTGGTAACAGGGGTCGGCGCAACCGTTTTGCCCTAATTACAGACGTGTAATTCTTGAATTACACGCGTGTTATTCGCGTGAATTCCCGACGCATTCTGCGGACTCAGATGTCCGCGCCGAGCTCCCCGTCGGCGAGAGCCTCGTCGGTCTCCTCGTCGTCGTCGTACTCGAGGTAATGGATGCCTTCGTCCACTCCGCCGTCAAAGTTCAGGTGGCCCGACTCGAGAACGAGCACCCGGTCGCACATGGCGCGCACCGAGGCACTGGCGTGGCTGACGTAGAAGATCGTGGTGCCCTGACGACGAATCTCCTGCATCTTCGCCATGCACTTCTTCTTGAACGGCCGATCCCCGACTGCGAGAACCTCGTCGGCGAGGAAGATGTCTGCGTCGACGTGGATGGCGATCGAGAAGCCGAGCCTGGCATACATGCCCGACGAGTAGTGCGAGACAGGTGTGTCGAGGAACTTCCCGATGTCGGCGAACGCGACGATCTCGTCGAACTTGCGGTGGATCTCGGCCTCGCTCATCCCCAGGATGGCGCCGTTGAGGTACAGGTTGTCGCGGCCACTGAGCTGGGGATGGAAGCCTGCCCCGGTCGCGATGAGCCCCGCGATCCGTCCGCGCGTGAGGATCGTGCCGCTGTCGGCACGCATCACGCCGTTGATCAGCTTGAGCAGCGTGCTCTTGCCGCTGCCGTTCAGCCCCATCAGGCCGATCGACTCACCCTGCTCGACTGTGAACGACACGTCGTTGACCGCGCGGAAACGCTCCTTGAGCGGCAACCGGCGGGCCGTTGCCACCGCCATCTGCTTGAGGGTGCGGTGGTACTGCATCGTGAAGTCCTTGGACACGTGGTCCACGACGATTGACTCGGCGGGCATCAGAGGCGCTCCGGGAACTTGCCCTCGAGGCGCGCGAAGAACCGCTGTGCCACAAACAGCAGCCCCAGACACACGCCCAGCATGACGAAGCCGCGCTCCCACAGGTCCGGTGGGAACTCGTCGGCGTACTCGGCCGGCTTGAGCGTCGGAGCCCAGAACAAACGCTGCATCAGCATGACCACTTCGGCGAGCGGATTGGCGAAATACAGCTCGTAGGCCCACCTGTGATGCTCGCCCAGCCTCGCCAGCATCGAGTACGAGTACATCATCGGGACGAGGAAGTGCATGAACTGTGTGACGGTCTGGACGATGTTCTGGAAGTCCTTGAAGAAGACGTTGAGTGCCGAGAAGATCAGTGACAACGACATCGAGAAGCAGACGAGGATGGCCAGGCCGAGGGCGCCCGCGGCAAACCCGGCCAGTGAGAAGTGCCAGCCGAGGACCGCGCACGCGATGGCCAGGATCAGCACCTGCGGTCCGGTGTGGTACGCCGCCACCATCATCGTCGCGACGGGAAAGATCTCGCGCGGCACCCGCATCTTCATCACGAGTGCGCGGTTGGCCCAGATCGAGCGCGTCCCTCCGCTCCAGGTCTCGGTGAAGTAGTGCACGAACACCATGCCGGTGAAGAGGTGCAAGGCGAAGTTCGGGGTGCCGCCGTGGGTCTTCAGGACGACGCCGAAGACGAAGAAGTACACGATGAACCGGAGTGCCGGCTGGATGTAGGACCACAGCAGGCCGAGCAGCGAGGCGGCGTACATCTGCGCGAGCTGGCGGCTCACGATGAGCTTGAGCAGGTACCGCTCGTGGAACACCTCCCGGAGCCCACCGCGGGGCGCCGGACTGATCAGGTCGGCGTCGACCTGACGCTCGAGGCGCGGACCCTCGAGCTCGACGACCGGCATCGAATCGGCCTTCTTGTCCAGCAGGCGCCGAGCCTTGCGGGCAGCATTGCGGCGCCGCCCCGACTCGTCGGTCGCGTGCCTCTTCGCGGCAGTGAGGTTCTTGTTGGCGGCCCTCATCGGCCGCCGCCCGAATGCGCCGCGAAGGTCAACTCCCACGTCTCGGGTGACGTCACGTCGGGCAGGGCGTCGCGGTAACGGCGGGCCAGGGTCGGCCACTCGCGGTAGAGCCGCTCGTGGATCTCGATCGTGCGCCGCAGCAGATCGCGGAACTGGTCGGGCTGCCGACGGTAGAACGCTGCCGAGGTGCCGTCCGGCATGCTCACGATGGCGGAGTCGAGGGTGGCGAGGTTGTACCAGCGGGCGTCCATGGCGGGCAGGTTGCCCTCGGGGAACTCCCGCGACATCGGTCGCGGTCCACGGAACTGCCGGATCCCGCCGACGACCGCGGAGAGCAGCTGCGAGGCGCGGCTCGGGATCTCCGAGGTGTCGCTCTTGCGACGTGGCTTGGAGTGCCGCACCGGCGGGAACGCATCGGGGTCGCCCGACAGCTGGGCATCGGCGAAGCCGGTGCGGAACTCCCGGACCTCGCCCAGCTTGCTGCCGAGGACCTCGTGCAGCTGCTCGGGTCCGGCCAGAACGTCCTTCAGCGCGAGGTGGCGCAGCTCCACGGTGGAGTACTGCATCGCGATCAGGTGCTTGATCTGGTGGTTCAGGCTCTCGCGAAGCAGCCGGCCGCCGTGGTCGAACGGCGAGTGCAGCAAGGCGGCGATGAACCGGTTGCGCTGGTGGAAGTAGGACTGCCAGTCCAGGGCGTCGTTCTTGTC
>Ga0070660_100001150_pt1 | contig 17854 bp, 16 predicted proteins | sample KBSC33metaG_FD_64670 | JGI IMG/M metagenome (GOLD analysis project Ga0070660, IMG submission 64670) | Corn rhizosphere microbial communities from Kellogg Biological Station, Michigan, USA - KBS C3-3 metaG | ecosystem: Host-associated > Plants > Roots > Rhizosphere > Soil ... | reverse complement strand
TCGGTCCGGCCGCTGGTCGAGATCAGGCTCGCGGACCTCGAACGGCTCGCAGGAGGATCTCCTCCACCCGCTCCGCCTGACGCCTGACGTCGTGCTCCGCCGCAGCGGCGCGCGCGGCGTCGTTCGGTGAGGGCAGCGACGCCGCGGTCTCGAGGGCGCGCATCAAGTCGTCTGCGTCGAGTGGGTCGACGAGGACGCCCACGTCCGGCGTGACGAACTCGGGCGGCCCGCCGATCCGCGTCGCGACGACCGACCGCCCGCACGCCATCGCTTCGAGAATGGACTGACCGAACGGCTCGATGAGCGCCGGCCCGCACACGACGTCCGCGGCGGTGAGCCACGACGGCACATCCGTGTGCGGAACGCGACCCACGAGGCGGACACCGGCACGGCCGTCGAGACGCGAACGCAGCGGGCCGTCGCCGACGAAGGTGAGCGAGCCGCGACCAAGCCGCGCGAATGCATCCGCCAGGCGCACGACGTTCTTGCGCTCGGTCAGCGACCCGACATGCACGAACGCCGGTGACTCGAGCGTCGCCGCAGGCGAAACGCCGGGCGCAAAGCGCTCGAGATCGACGCCCGAGTCGACGACGTCGACCTTGCCGCGCGCGAGCGGCAGCTTGTCCTCGAGCTCGCGGCGCAAGTAGTCGGAGACCGCGATCACCGACGACGCGCGTGCGACCACACGCGCGGTCGCACGACGAATGCCCGGGATCGCGCCGATGTTGCGCACGTCGCGACCGTGCGCCGTCACGACGAGCGGTCCGCCGGCGGCGAGCGCGAGCGATCCGGACGGAACGAGAAAGTGCGCCCAGGTGACATCGTGCGGGCCCGCGGCACGGACCTTACGGCGAAGCTCGAGGTAACGGAGCTTCCCGCCACCCCGTCGATCGAGAACCGCGAGCTCGATCTCATGGCCTCGCTCTCGGAGCGCGTGCTCGAGCTGCGCGACGAACGAGCCGAGGTCGGGGTCCGACGGCCCCGGGTACATCTGCGAGACGAGGAGGATCCTCAACGAGCTGGGCGGCGATCGTGCTCGCCCCACTCCGCGCGCAGAACACCGCAGATCTCGCCGATCGTGCAGCGCGCCTGCAGTGCGTCTCGCATCGGGTGGAGCAGGTTGTCCGTACCGAGCGCCGCGTCGCGCACGCGTTCGAGCGCTGCAGCGGCCTCGTCGGCATTCCGCTCGGCACGCAGCTTCGCCGTTCGCTCGAGCTGGCGCCGCTCCGCGGCGGGATCGATCGATTGCAGCTCGATCTCGTGGTCGGCGTCGACGCTGTACTTGTTGACGCCGACGATCACGCGCTCGCCGCGCTCGACCTGCTGCTGCCAGTCGAAGGCTGCGCGCTCGATCTCGTCCTGCACCCAGCCCTGCTCGACCGCGGCGACTGCACCGCCGATCTCGTCGATCCGCGCGATCAGCTCCGTGGCCCGCGCCTCGAGCTCGTCCGTCAACGACTCGATGTAGTACGAGCCGCCGAGGGGGTCGGCGGTGTCGGTCGTGCCGGCTTCCGACTGCAGGACCTGCTGCGTGCGGAGCGCGATCGTCGCGGCGCGTTCGGTCGGGAGCGCGAGCGCTTCGTCGAACGAGTTCGTGTGCAGCGACTGCGCCCCACCGCAAATCGCGGAGAGCGCCTGGATCGCGACACGCACGATGTTGTTCTCAGGCTGCTGCGCAGTCAGCGTCGAGCCGCCTGTCTGCGCATGGAAGCGAAGCGCCAGCGCCTTGGGGTTTGACGCGCCGAACCGCTCGCGCATCACGTGCGCCCAGATGCGCCGCGCCGCACGGAACTTCGCGACTTCCTGGAAGAAGTCGTTGTGCGCGTTGAAGAAGAACGAGAGCCGTGCACCGAAGTCGTCGGGTGAGAGGCCGGCGGCGACGGCAGCGTCGCAGTAGGCGATGCCGTTGGCAATCGTGAATGCAAGCTCCTGCACCGCGGTCGAGCCCGCTTCGCGGATGTGGTAACCGGAGATCGAGATCGTGTTCCACGACGGGATGCGCTCGGCGCAGTACGCGAAGAGATCGGTGGTGAGCCGCATCGAAGGCCGCGGCGGGAAGATGTAGTTCCCGCGCGCGATGTACTCCTTGAGGATGTCGTTCTGGACGGTGCCGCGAAGCGCGGTCGACTGGACGCCCTGCCCTTCGGCGACGAGCTCGTAGAGAAGAAGGAGAAGCGACGCCGGCGCGTTGATCGTCATCGACGTCGACACCGCGTCGAGCGGGATGCCGGCGAGCAGGATCTCCATGTCGGCGATCGAGTCGATCGCGACACCGGTGCGGCCGACCTCGCCGACCGCTCGCGGGTCGTCGGAGTCGTAGCCGAGCTGGGTCGGCAGGTCGAACGCGATCGAGAGCCCCGTCTGACCGTGGTCGAGCAGGTAGCGATAGCGCGCGTTCGACTCCTCGGCCGAGGCGAACCCGGCGTACTGCCGGATCGTCCACGGGCGTCCCCGGTACATGTCGGGGTAGGGGCCGCGTGTGTAGGGGTACGTGCCCGGAGGCTCGAGCGGCGTCGTCGCATCGTCCGCCGTATACAGCGGTTTCACTTCGATACCAGACTCGGTTTCGCGCCGATCGGTAGCGGCCACGGCGAAAGTATGCTCGCGCCGTGCGCGTCCTCGCCTGTGTGCTCGCGGCAATCGCCTGCTCATCGACGTCCGCTGCACCACCCCGAGCGGCCTGCAGCGGCTTGCACGGCCGCATCTCATACGTTCGAGGCGCGAAGACCCATGTGGTGTCGTTGCCGGCGTGCACCGACCGGGTCACCGGGGGATCCAGCCGTCACGGACTTCCGGGCGTCACGGCCAAAGGAGCATTCCCGGGCGTACAGCGGCTTTACGTGCAGGGGAAGCTCGTGTTCAGCCATTGGGAGACCGGCCCGCTTTTCCCGATGAAGGTTTCGGGGGACGGGCGCTGGCTGTTCTTCATCGTGGACGAATACGGCTCGAGCTCTGCGATTGCAGACGGCGTGCCGCTGCTCGTGGTTTCGACGCAGGGCGGCGTGGTGCACGACCTCGGCGTGACTCTCCCCTATGTCAACTCGCTGACCTGGTGCGGTGGCGAACTCGTTTACACCCCCGGTGGGGACCGCGTCGCGATCGATGCCAAGAGATTGGCGGTCGCACGCCCGCCTGACTGGCGTCCGCGTCCGCTCTGGGCTGACCCGTCGCGCACGTTCGGCACACCCGTGTGTGAACCGGGGCGCGCTGCGGTCGCCGTCCTTACGCAGCACACGAGCAAGAGCGCGATGTTCTTCGCGACCCGCTGGCGTCTCTGGCTTGTCGGACTTGACGGGTCGCGGCACGTGCTCGACGTTCCGCCGGCGGAGTGGGCGGACGAGCAGCCGACATGGTCGCCCGATGGCACCTCGCTCGCGTTCGTGCGGGAGCGGAACGGCTACGGTCGGCTGATGATCATGCGCCAGGGGAAGATGCTCGGACCGGTCGCGCAACTCGGGTATCAGCTCGGGTACTACGGCCACCACGACTGGGGGCTCGCGTGGGCGAAGTGACCGTGCGTCTGTTCGCAGGCCTGCGCGAGCGGGCCGGCTGGTCACGCCGTGACATAGAGGCCGCAACCGTCGCGGATGTCTGGCCGGCGCTCGGGCTCGGCGACGAGCCGGGCGGGCTGCTCTACGCGGTGAACAAGGAGTACGCGCCGTCCGACCGGGTGCTCGCAGACGGCGACGAGGTCGCGCTCATCCCGCCCGTGTCCGGCGGCGCCTTCCTCCTGAGCGACGAGCCGCTGTCACTCGATCGCGTCGTCGACGAGGTGCGCTCCGACGAAGCGGGAGCGATCGCGACGTTCAGCGGCACGACGCGCATCCAGTCGCGCGGCCGCAACGTGACTCACCTCGACTACGAGGCGTACGAGGGGATGGCCGAGCAGGTGATGGAGGAGATCGCCGACGCGCTTCGCGCGCGGTACGAGCTGACCGCGATCGCAATCCACCATCGCATCGGCCGTGTGACGATCGGCGAGACGTCGGTCGTGATTGCCGTTTCGGCACCGCACCGCCAGGACGCCCTCGCCGCGTGCAAGGACGCGATCGACGAGCTGAAAGAGCGCGTGCCGCTCTGGAAGAAAGAGGTCTACGAGGGCGGCGAGGAGTGGATCGGCCGTGGGTCCTGACCGCGACACGGCCTACGGGCGGCGTACCCTCACGGCGTGACCCACGAGCCCGACGACGGCAACGACATCTGGGGACGGCCGCGCGAGCCGCTCCAGACCGAGTCGCTACGCGACTACGAGCCGATCCATCCCGGCAGCGGCACCAACTGGCGCGCGCGGCTCTCGAAGATCACAGGCCCGATCGTCGCCGCGATCATCGCGCTCGCGAAGTTCTCGTTCGTTCTCGTCAAGTTCTCCACGATCTTCATCGCCGTTGCCGCGTACGCGCTCATCTGGGGCTGGAAGTTCGCGGTGGGATTCGTGTTGCTCATCCTGTTCCACGAGCTCGGTCACTACCTCGAGGCCAAGCGCGAAGGGCTTCACCCGCAGCTCCCGGTGTTCATCCCGCTGCTCGGCGCCTACGTGCGCTACACGCGCGGCCATCCGTGGCAGACCGTCCGGGTTGCGATCGCCGGCCCGATCCTCGGCGGCGCAGCCGCATTCGTCTGCTACCTCGTCGCCAAGTCGCAGTCCGACCCGCACAACATCTGGTCGGCGCTCGCGTACTCCGGCTTCTTCCTCAACCTGATCAATCTGATCCCGTTCGGCCCCCTCGACGGTGGTGCGGTGTGGCGGTCGGCCCGCTTCCTCCGGCAAGGCGGCGGCCGCAGTCTCGCGCTCGCGTCCTACGCGCTCTACTTCGCGACCGCGGCGATGCTCGTGCTCGGCATGGTCGCCGCGCACATCCCGCAAGACCGCCTGTGACCGACGACCGCCAGATCCTCGACCATCCGGCACCGTTCGACATCGACACGTCGGTCGAGAAGATCGCCGCCGAGTTTCGCGCGGGCTTCGAGAAGGTCGCGCAGATCGACCGGCCGGCGGCGGCGTTGTTCGGCTCCGCGCGGGTGAAGGAAGGAAGCGCGCCCTACGAGGATGCGCGCACCGTCGGCAAGCTCTTCGCCGAGCGCGGCTGGGCCGTCGTCACCGGCGGCGGCGGCGGCGTGATGGAAGGCGCCAACCGCGGCGCACAGGAAGGGAATGGGCTCTCGGTCGGCTTCAACATCGTCCTCCCGCACGAGCAGGCGCCAAACCCGTACGTCGACATCGGCTACACGTTCGAGCACTTCTACGCGCGGAAGGTCTGCTTCGTGCGCCCGTCGGAGGGCTTCGTCATCTTCCCCGGCGGCTTCGGCACGCTCGACGAGCTCTACGAGTCGCTGACGCTCATCCAGACCGGAAAGATCAAGCACTTCCCGGTCGTGCTCTTCGACACCGAGCACTGGCGCGAGATGCTCGACTGGATCCGAGGCGACTTGCTCGCGGAGGGCATGATCTCGCCCGCCGATCTCGACTTGCTGTACCCGACCGACGATCCCACAGAAGCAGTCGAGTACGTGCTCGCGGCGTACCAACGCCGCTGCGAGGACAGACCGACCTAAGTCGTCGTCGGCAGGACGATGTACGGCCCGGGCGGTGTCCGCCCCGGGCCGTAGACGGTCGTTGGGCTGTCCGGGATGTAATGCGACTTGAAGACGTTCGAGCGGATCAGCTTCCCGTTGCGGTCGTAGACCTTGCGCGACACCTGGATGTCGAACCCCTGCTCGCCCGTTCCTTTGACCACCTTCACCGAGCCGCGCGCCGCGGTCGGGTCGACGGCGTAGTTCATCCCGGGCAACGTCCATTTCGTCTGCGGCCCGGTGTGCGAGACGACGCGGCGGCCTTCGGGCGTTCCGTACACCGTGAACGTGAGCGTCTGGTCGGTGTACGACGCCTTGATCAGCAGCCCGTGCTTCAAGTCGTTGCGGAACCTGAAGTCGGGGCCGCCCCACGACACGGTCGCGTCTCGGCCGAGCGGGTAGTGCGCGAGATAGAGGTTGTGGTTCGTGCGGGCGAGGATCGGCAGGCCGAGCTCGAATGCGTCGTTGAAGAGCGTCGTGGCGGTCTGGCAGACACCGCCGCCGATGGACGGCAGGACGAGCGAGCCGATGATCATCTGACCTTCGAGGAACCCGCGCTCGGATGTACGCGGCCCGACCACCTCGTTGAACGAGAACACCTCGCCGGGCTTGATGATCGTGCCGTCGATGAAGTCGGCCATCAGATGCACGTTGTGGATGCGGTTGGACGACGACTCGCCCATCTGCGTCGTGTACGAGACGAGCTTCTGCCGGATCCCGAGCGCCTTCGCCGCGGCCGTCGTGCGATCCGGCTGCCGAGGGCCGAGCTCGATGTGAGCGACGTGCCCGTCGCCCGTCGCCTGCCGTACCGCCTCGGCGAGCTGCGCCGGATCGACGTCGCGGCCTGGCTGCGACTGCGTCACGCGGACGCGGTTGCCTGCGACGACGTACTGCGCGTTGTGCGCACGAACGATCCACGTGCCGAGCCGCGGACGCACGAGCCGCGCGAACTGATCGCCGTCGAGGATGACTGCGAACCGGTGGCCGTCGGGATGGACCTTCACCGCGCGCGCGAGCTGCGTCCGGGTGAGTGCGCCTCGGTGCGCGCCGTGGTAGTCGATCGCGACCGGTGCCGCGAGCAGTGAGTCGACTGTGGCGGCGGCGCTGCGTGCCGCGGCCGTCTTGATCACCGGCCGCACGTGCGCGAACGGCGCCTCGACGACGAGGTCGCGCTCGATCAGCCGCTGCAGCAACGCCGCGCGATCGAGGCGGAGGCCGACGCGCGACGGTGTGATCACCGCCTGCCAGCCATCGATGCGAACCGTTGCCGACACCGGAGGGCGACCGGCGCGGGCGATCTCGGCCAACACGTTTCCGGCGACGCTCGCGCGCTTCACGACCGGAGCGACATCGGTGCGCCGCGCGACGACGAGGCTGCTCACGCTGCCGGCGGCGAGGGCACGCCTCGCCGTTGCCGGGGCATCGACCGCGACGAGCCAGCCGCGAGGCACGTGGTAGGTGTGCCCGCCGCCGCGGATCGTCACCCGCTGCGCGCTCCAGCGCTGGATCGCCGTGGCGATCTCGCTGCGGCTCTTGCCGCTCACGTCGATCCCGAGCACACGAACACCGGGCCTCGCGTCGCCGTGGAACTGGAGCATGCGGACGCCCGCGGCGACGATCGCGGCCGCAACAACGCCTCCGACCAGGATCAAGCGGCGATTCACCACCGACAGTGAAGCAACGAAAGCGGCGGGCGTATCGTTTCGGGCATGGAGCTCCGCGATTTGCCCTCCGTCGACGAGCTCGCGCGTGACAGCGACGACCCGCTCGCCGTGGACGCAGCTCGGGTTGTGATCGCCCGGGCGCGGGAGACGATCCGCCGTGGCGGCGACCCGGGCGACCTGGCCGCCCTGCTCGCAGACGAGCTGAGCGCGGCGCGCCGGCCTGCCCTGCGCCGTGTGCTGAACGCGACGGGCGTGATCGTCCACACGAACCTCGGCCGTGCACCGCTCGCAGAAGTCGCGCTCGAGCGCGTCATCGAGGTGGCGCGCGGCTACTCGAACCTCGAGTACGACCTTGCGGAAGGACAACGCGGCTCGCGGCAGGATCACGTCGAAGCGATCCTGCGGCGCCTCACCAGCGCGCAAGCGGCGATCGTCGTCAACAACAACGCGAGCGCGCTCCTCCTCGCGCTCGCCGCCCTCGCCGAAGGGCGCGACGTGATCGTCTCGCGCGGAGAGCTGATCGAGATCGGCGACGGGTTTCGCATCCCCGACGTGCTCGCACGCTCCGGCGCGCGGCTTGTCGAAGTCGGGACGACGAACCGGACGCGCGCCTCCGACTACGCGCGCGCGATCGACGAGCGCACGGCGCTGCTCCTTCGAGTCCACCAGTCGAATTTCCGCGTCGTCGGGTTTGCGGAGGTTCCGTGGCTCGAGGATCTCGCTGCGGTCGCGCGCGGGAGCTCATTGCCGCTGCTCGACGATCTCGGTTCCGGCGCGCTGCTCGACCTCTCCGACGAGCCCACCGCGCGTGCGTCGCTCGTCGCCGGCGCCGATCTCGTGTGCTTCAGCGGCGACAAGCTGCTCGGCGGGCCGCAGGCGGGCATCATCGTCGGGAGCGCGGAGCTGATCGAGCGGCTGCGGCGCCACCCGCTCCACCGCGCGCTGCGGATCGACAAGCTCAGCCTCGCCGCGCTCGAAGGAACGCTGCTTCTCTATCTCGACCCCGAGCGCGCGGTCGCCGAGGTGCCGGTGCTGCGGATGCTGCGCGAGCCCATCGACGCGGTGCGCGCACGCGCCGAACGCCTTGCGGCCGCGGTCGGCGGCGAGGTCGAAGAGACAGTCGCGCGTGTGGGCGGCGGTGCGCTGCCGCTGCACGAGCTGCCGTCATTCGCGTGCGCGGTCGAGGAGTCACTCGCGGCGTCGCTACGCGAGCGCGAGCCGGCCGTCGTCGGGATCGTGCGCGACGGCCGATTGCTGCTCGACTGCCGTACGCTCGCGGACGCGGAGCTCGACGAGGTCGCCGCCGCGGTCGCCGCATGCCGCTGACGGTCGGCACCGCCGGCCACATCGACCACGGCAAGACGTGGCTCGTCCGTGCGCTGACGGGCAAGGACACCGACCGTCTTCCGGAGGAACAGGCCCGCGGCATCTCGATCGATCTCGGCTACGCGCCCCTCGAGCTGCCGGACGGGCGCCGGCTCTCCCTCGTCGACGTGCCGGGGCACGAGCGGTTCGTGCGCACGATGATCGCCGGCGCGACCGGCATCGACCTGTATCTGCTCGTGATCGACGCACAGGAAGGCGCGCGGCCGCAGACGCACGAGCATCTCGCTGTTCTCCGCCTGCTCGGCGTGGAGCACGGTGTCGTCGCATTGACGAAGGCGGATGCGGTCGACGACGAGACGCTCGAGCTGGCGGCGGAGGAGGCGCGCGAGCTCGTGCCGGGAGCGGAGGTTGTCGCCGTGTCTGCGAAGACCGGAGCGGGTCTCGACGAGCTGCGCGCCGCGCTGGCCCGTGTCCCCGTTCACGAGCGCGACGCACGCGGTGCGACGCGGCTGTACGTCGACCGCGTCTTCACATTGCGCGGTGTCGGCACCGTCGCGACCGGGACGCTCTGGTCTGGCGCGATCGGCGCGGGTGACGAGCTGCGCGTCGAACCGAGCGGTCGCAGTGTGCGTGTGCGGTCGGTGCAGGTGCACGATGCCGCAGTCGAGCGCGCAGAGGCGGGGCAGCGTGTGGCGGTCAACTTGCCGCAACTCGAACGAAGCGAGCTCGCGCGCGGCGACGTACTCGTCGCGCCCGGCCACTTCGTGCCGTCGTTCCGACTCGATGTCAGGCTGATGGAGCTCGCACCGGTCCCGGCGGCCGTCACGGTGCACGTCGGCACGCGAGCCGTGCCCGCCCGGATCGTCCGCGACGGCGACTACGCGCAGCTCCGCCTCGAGAATCCGGTCGTCGCGGCACGCGGAGACCGGATCGTGCTGCGCACAGACGCGACGGTCGGCGGCGGAACTGTGATCGATCCGACTCCGCCCCGCGGTCTCGACCGCGTCCGCCTCGAGGCGTTGGAGCGCGGAGATGCGGCGGCGTTCGTCCACGCACCCGTCTCGCGCACCATCCTTCTGCGCCTGTTCTCGGAGGACCAGCTCGAGCAGCTTCCGTCCGCCGGCGACCTCCTCTACTCCCATGCGTGGCTCGACGAGCTGCGCGAATCGGTGCACGCGCGGCTCGCAGCACACGCCGCAGCGAGCCCGGTCGACCCCGGCCTTCCCATCGCCGAGCTCCTTCCCGGACACGCGTGGGCGCTGCCGCTCCTCGGGATCGAGCGTCACGGCGCGAAGGCGTCTCTTCCCGGCGCAACAGCGGGGCTCGGTGACCGCGCAGCCGCCGCGGCCGCGCTCGAGCAGCGCCTCGCGGCAGAGGAGGTCGTGAAGGTCGACGACCGAGACTTGGCGGCGTTCCTCGAAGGCGAAGGCCGGCTGCGGCGTGTCGGTGACGGCTACGCAGTCTCGCCCACCCTCTACGACCGGGGCGTCGAGCTTCTCGGCTCCCTCCAGCCGATCACGCTGGCCGCGTTCCGCGACGCGCTGGGCGTCGGGCGCCGAACCGCCCAGCTCCTGCTGGAGCGGTACGACGCGGACGGGCTCACACTGCGCCGAGGCGACGAGCGTTTACTTCGGCGAAGACGCGGCTAATCTCCGATCGACTACCAATCTTTGGGGAGGGACATGCGCAGGAACCTGATCGCCGCGCTCGCCGTGGCCGTGGTCGGCGTCGTGCTCGCGGCGGTGGCGACGGCGGCCAAGAATCCGAACGCGGGCTCAACCGGTGTCGGCTCGGTGTTCGCGGACAATCCGGTGCAGGAGCTCGGGAACGAGAACCTGACCGACCAGAAGGACGCCGATTCCGCCGTGCCGGCGGCGGCATACCACGACGTCACGCTGACGAACCTGAACGGCAGCGGCTATCTCTGCGGCGACTATGCCTGTGTCCGCACCTCGACCGGGAACCTTGCGTTCTCGCCGACGAACACGTTCCGCTTCACGCGGCACGACGACGAGTTCGAGCAGGTGATGGCGTACTACTGGATCACCGAGGCGCAGAAGTACGTCCACAGCCTCGGCTTCGGTGAGCCGGGCGGGCTGCCCGGCGTCGACAACGTCTCGCAGCCAGTTCGGATCAACCAGTACGGCGCCGACAACTCGTTCACCACCGACCATCCGACGAACGAGATCCGCTACGGCAAGGGCGGCGTCGACGACGCCGAGGACGCGGAGGTGATCCTCCACGAGTACGGCCACGCGTTGCACCAGGGACAGGGCTTCCAGTTCACCTCGGAGCAGGCCGGCGCGATCAGCGAAGGCTTCGCCGACTACTGGGCGGTCACGGTTACAGACGTGATCGCACAGGAGAAGGGTTGGGCAGAGCTCGAGCCACTCGCCTGCGTCGCCGACTGGGACTCCACGTCGTACACGAGCGGGCCGGTGCACTGCCTGCGTCGTCTGGACAGTGGCCTGATGTACCCGAAGGACCTGAACGGCGAGGTGCACCACGACGGCGAGATCTGGTCTCAGGCCCTGTGGCAGATCCGCCAGTCCCTCGGTCACGTCAAGGCAGACACGATCATCCTCGACGGCTCGATGAACTTCCCCGGCACCGACATGCCCGACCTCGCGCAGCGCACCGTCGACGCCGCGCAGACGCTCTACGGGACGTCGGAAGCAGACGTGGTGCGCGCGGCGTTCCACGACCGCGGCATTCTCTGAGAGTCGCATCGCGCCGCCGCCGCTCTACGATCCGTCGTGGAGCGGCGGGGGCCGGTGCCCCAGCGGGTCTTCAAAACCCGTCAGGCGTGGCAGCCCCACGCTGGCTCGGTTCGACTCCGGGGCCGCTCCGCCTCATCCGATCCAGGTACCCCGTTCAGGGGATGCCCGGAGCACGTTTCCGGCCGAGATCACCTGCATGGGGTGGTCTCGGATTGCCGGCTCACGCGCGTCGGCGTTTCTCCCCGCCGTCGTCGCGGTCGGCGCGATCGCCGCTGCGGTCATCTCGATCGGCCTCGTGCAGCGTGACCACGTGCGCTCGACCTGGCAGTCGACTCGCGCCGCGTCGACCATCCTCAGCGCGACCATCGACAGCCGCGATGCGCTCCAGGACTACTTCGCAGAGCGGCGCGTCCAGGAGATCGAGCGAATCGCGGTCGACCAACTCCACGCGTCCGAAGGGCTCGCAGCCGCACGACGGTTGTCGGCCAAGGATCCGAGGCTCCTTCGCAACCTCGACACGCAAACGGGCCTGGTTCGCGAGTGGAACACCCTCCAGCACCGGGTGATCGCCCGCGGCAGCGTCACCCCGGCGGACAACGCCGAGATCGACCGGATCTACGACGAGCTCGCGACCGCGAACGATGCGTACTCCGTGCGCAGCAGCCGACGGCAGACGTCGGAGCTCGAACGGGCGACGTATCTGGAAGGCGGCCTGATCGTCGGCGGGAGTCTCGTCGCACTGCTCGCGGCGTTCCTCATCGTCCGCCGCAACCGGGTGGTCGAAAGCACGCGCGTCGAGCTCGAGGCGGCCGAACGGTCCGAGCAGCGCGAGCTCGTCGACAGCCTCCAGATCGCGAGCGGTGAGGACGAGACCTACGCGCTACTGCGCCGACACATCCAGCGCAGCCTGCCGATCGACGACGTCGTCGTCCTCAACCGCGACAACAGCAACGACCGTCTCGAGCCCCGTACCTCACCACCCGAGGAGCTCGCAGATGCGCTCATCGATGCGTCGCCCAACAGCTGCCTCGCCGTCCGACTGGGGCAGACGCACGCGCACGGCCCGGAGCGGGAGCCGCTCCTCTCGTGCGAGCTGTGCGGGCGATTCGATCGGGTGACCTGCGTCCCTTCGCTCGTCGGCGGCGAGGTGATCGGCTCGGTGCTCGCACGGCACGACGGCGAGCTGAGCGAACGAGAGCGCTACCGCCTCGCGGACTCCGTTTCGCAAGCCGCGCCCGTGCTCGCGAACCTCCGCAATCTCGCGATCGCTGAGACGCGGGCAATGACCGACGCCCTGACCGGCCTGCCGAACGTTCGCGCGCTGCAGGACAACCTCAAGCGGATGCTCGCGCACGCCGGTCGAAACGCGACTTCGCTGTCACTTCTCGCGATCGATCTCGACCACTTCAAGCAGATCAATGACGTCTACGGCCACGAGAAAGGCGACGAAGCGCTCGCGGCAGTCGGCGACCTGCTCGGCGCCAATCTCCGCGCCAGCGACCTGGCGGCGAGAAACGGCGGAGAAGAGTTCGTCGTGGCGTTGCCGGATACCGGAAAGGATGGAGCCGTCGGCGTTGCGGAGAACCTCCGCACGAGGCTCGAGCAGATGTCGATCAACGGCCTCGACCGAACCGTCACCGCCAGCTTCGGCGTCGCCACGTACCCGGACGATGCGACCGAGCCGGCGAAGCTGCTCCGCGCGGCCGACCGCGCGCTCTACCTGGCAAAGGCAAGCGGTCGAAACACCGTTCGCGCGATCGAGCCCGACGCCGCCACCGTCTGAGCGCTAATCACCGTTCGCCGACGCGAACATGAAGATCGGAGATAGGCGGATCGGCGTAACACGGCCTGAACTTTCGCCCGCCGATAGCGCCCTATGCTCGCGCGCAATCTGACCGGCTAGGCGAAAGGGATCCTCGATGACGCAGTTCCTGATCAGGCGGATCTTCTGGGCGATCTTTCTCTTCCTGGTCGCCACGATCATCACCTACCTCATCTTCTGGGTGATCCCGTCCGACCCCGCCGCGCTCGCGGCCGGCAGGTCGGCAACGCCGGCGGACATCGCTCGCGTGCGCCACTTCCTGCACCTCGACGAGCCCATCTGGAAGCAGTACCTGCGCTTCGTGTGGCAGCTCGTACGCCACGGCTCGCTCGGTCAGTCGTTCGTGAACCGGCAGAGCGTCGACTCGATCATCGGCAAAGACGCACCCGTCACCGCGTCGCTCGTGTTCGGGGGCGCGATCCTCTGGCTGACGATTTCGATCCCGATCGGGATCCTCTCGGCGCTACGGCCCCGGTCCCTGATGGACCGCATCACGATGACGTTCGTCCTGATCGGCATCTCGGCGCACCCGGTCTGGATCGGCCTGATCTTCTCCTACATCTTCGGCTACAAGCTCGGCCTCACGCCGATCGCCGGCTACTGCAACTTCTTCCCCGGCACCGTCGGCGCGCAATGCGAAGGGCCGATCAATTGGGCGTACCACCTGATCCTCCCGTGGTGCACGTTCATGATCCTCTACGCCGCGCTCTACGTACGCCTGATCCGCGCGAACGTGATGGAGACGGTCAACGAGGACTACGTGCGCACGGCGCGCGCCAAAGGCGCGGGCGCTGCGCGTGTGATGGTGCAGCACGTGCTGCGGAACAGCATGCTGCCCGTGGTGACGATCCTCGGGATGGATCTCGGCCTCGCGCTCGGCGGCGCGATCTTCACCGAAGGCATCTTCAACCTGCCCGGGCTCGGCCACGAGGTGATCCTGGCGTACGCACGCGCCGACTTGCCACTGATCACGGGCATCGTCGTCTTCGCGACCATCGCCGTGATCGTCTTCAACCTGATCATCGACATCACGTACGGGTTCCTCGACCCGCGCATCAGACCGACGTAACCGCTACAGCGAAACGGTGATCGTGATCGTCGTCGTGTCCGGCGGTGACTGAACCGTCGTGACAACCGTTTCGGTCTCGGTCACCGTCTCGGTCTGAGTCTGGGTCTCCGTCTCGGTGACGGTGTCGGGCGGCGATGTGACCGTGTGCGTCTCGACCGTCGTAACGGGTTGCGTGACGGTGCTCGACTTGTTGACGACGACCGTGCTCTGATTCGTGACGGTCTGCTGATTCGTCACGACGCTCGTCAGGGTCTGCACCGTCGGGACGAGGCGCGTCTCGGTGACCGTCTTCGTCTTGCCGTCAACGAGGACCGTGCGCTTGTGGACGACTGGGACGTAGCGGACGACCTTCTTCGTCACATAGCGAAGACCGCCGGGCGTCGTGACGACGCGCGTGTCGACCGACGTCGCCCAAGCCGTGCTCGAGTGGACGATCGTCTTGCGGATCACGACCGGGACGCGCTTGACCACCGTCCGCCCGTGCTCCTTGACGGTGATGATCTTGGAGATCGTCGTCTCCCGCACGTACGAGTCGGCGCTCCGCGCAGCACTCGCTCCCGTGAGGTGACCAGACGCGAAATACCCACCCACGAGCAGGACACCTGCCAGTAGGACCGCAAGCATGTACTTCGCGTCGGCAGGAACGTGCGAGCGCCACCACCAACGCCAGAACCCGAAGGTTCTCCAGTTTTCCCTGATCATCTCCCCCCGACCCTCCCCAGGTGTCGCTCTCACAAACTAGCCGGATTTCGGGTTTTGTCGATCCCGGTTACCATCCCGTGGCGATGAGGGCCCTCGCCGTCTGGGTCGCGGCACTGGCGCTCGCGCCCGCCGCGGCGGCGAGCACACCGCTCGGCGACCTTGCTGTTCACGACCTCCGGCTGCAGGTCAACGCCAACGGCAAGGCGCTGCTGACGTATCGCCGGGACGACGGGCGGATCCGCAACGTCCTCGTCTGGGGCGCGATCAACGCGCGGCCGCCCTCGAAAGACGTGCCGCAGGTCGCGTTCCACTTCGACTACTCGGGCGGCCTCGTGAGCCTCGGCCACTACGCGGCACCGCACTTCGTCAATCGATGCGCGCCGTACGACGGACCGAGACTTCCGTTCCTCGTCACCGCGTGCAAGGCGCCGGACGGGACGTACTGGGCGGTGCAAGCGTGGCAACGGCTCCTCCCGATGCGCGGGCTCGCGCCGTGGCTGCCGAACCAGAGCAAGCTCGAGTTCCACATCTCGCATTGGTCAGGCCCGATCGCACAGTTCGAGGTGTCCCAGAACTGGACGTACGGCGGCCACTGGCAAGGGTTGTTCGGGCAACTCACATATGCGGGGCAGCCCGTGCATGGCTTCAGGACACCGTCGTCGACGAAGCGTGGTGACAGCTATGCACGCTACGTCTACATCGACGCACACGACTCCACCTACGGCCCCGGCTGGCGCCACGACGCAGGCAAAGTGCTCCACGTGGGCAACGGCGCGTTCTGTTACAGCTTCGTCCCTCAGGTTCCGCCCGCCGGCTACCCGGGCAGCCGCGCCCCGCGCGGGCCTGCAATCGGCGATGCTCACCGTGTGACCGTGATGGGGCCAGGAGTGACACCGGATGTGCAGTGGGAAGGGCCGCCGCTCGGCCCGTACAACGCAGCACGTGACGCGGTCTTCAACAAGCTGTTCGATCAGCTCATCGGGCCGAACGACAAGGTCTGCACGAACGAGCGCTGATGCCGAGGGCGATCGCAGCAGCCTTGACGCCGCTCCGCGACGACGGCGCCACACTCGACCTCGACGCGATCGAGCCGTACCTCGAGTTCCTCGCCGGTCACGGCATCGACGGTGTGCTCCTGGCGGGGACGACGGGCGAAGGCATGAACCTCGCGCTCGACGAGCGAAAGGCGGCGCTCGAGCGCGCAGTGCGCGGGCCGCTGCCGGTGATCGCACATTGCGGCGCGCAGACGACGGCCGCGACCGTCGCGCTCTGCGAGCACGCAGCGGCCACGGGTGTCGACGGGGTGGCGGTGATCGCGCCGCCGTACTTCATCCTCGACGAGGAGTCGCTGCTCGCTCACTTCACAGCCGCTGCCCGCGCGTGCGGGCCGACACCGTTCTACGCCTACGAGCTGAAGGCGGCTTCGGGATATGCGATCCCGCCCATCGTGATCGAACGGCTGCGCGAGTCGGTCGACAACCTCGTCGGGATGAAGGTCAGCGATTCGCCGTTCGAGAACGTGGCCCCGTACATGCTTGACGGCCTGGACGTGCTCGTCGGCGCCGAGTCCCTGATCGGTGAGGGGCTCGCGGCCGGCGCCGCCGGTGCAGTCTCCGGACTTGCGTCGGCGTTCCCGGAGGTCGTCGTCGACGCCGTGCGCACCGGAGACTCGACGAAGGCGGGCGCGCTGCGGGCGCAGGTGGAGCAGTTCCCGCGCCACGCGGCGCTCAAAGAGGTCGTGCGGGCACGCGGCGTGCCGATGCGGCCGGACGTACGCCTGCCGCTTCGCGCGCTCGACGACGCCGAGCGCAGCGAGCTGCTCGGCTCAGTCCTCCTTTAGCTCGTCGATCGCTGCGCGAGCGCGGGCGTGGACGTCGGCGCGGCGGTCGTCGCCCGCGGGCTCGGCCTCCGGTGCCGCTGGTGCTTCCGGTGCCGGTTCCTCCGCACGCGTCTCGTCGAGCCTCGCGCGCAGGTCGTCGGCGGGCGACGGCCCGAGCGGGGCCGGCGACCGGCCGCGGCGAATGAGCGCACGCAGTCCGAGCCCGCCGAGCAGTAGGGCAAGAAGGCGCTTCACTGCGCCGATTCTAGTGCGGAACGCTGCTACACTGCCGCGGCTTCTCGCCCAGTCCGTCGCGCCGTCTACCCCGAAGCGGCGTCCAGGAGACCGGGCCGACTCAGACCGTGGGAAGGAGACATTCGGGCGTGAACGAGTACGAAGTCATGCTTTTGCTGGACCCGGAGCTCGCCGAGGAGCGGGCCAACGAGATCATCCAGCGCATCCGCGACGCAGTCGAGGGCGCGAAGGGCAAGTGGGACGGCCACGAGCCGTGGGGCCGCCGTCGCCTCGCCTACGAGATCGCGCACAAGGGCGAGGCGGTCTATCACCTCCTCCTCTTCACGTGCCCCGTCGAGACGCTCGACGAGATCACGCGCGTGCTGAAGATCACCGACGGCGTCATGCGCCACGGCGCCTACCGCCGTGTCGAGGGGTCGACACACCAGAAGGCGCCCGCGCAGGCTCCGGCTCCGGCGCCGGCACCTGCGCCTCAAGCGGCCGCGGCCCGTACCGCCGATGACAGCGACGAGGCAGCGGAGTAGCCTGGGGCGACCCGTAGGAGAGGAGCAAGAACCATGGCCGCAAACATCAACCGTGTCGTCCTCGTCGGGAACCTGACCAAGGATCCCGAGCTCCGCCAGACCGGCGGCGGCACGCCCGTCTGCTCGCTGCGCATCGCCGTGAACACGCGGCGCCGCGACGAGACCGGGCAGTGGGGCGACAAGCCGAACTACTTCAGCATCTCCGTCTTCGGCAATCAGGCAGAGAGCTGCTCGCAGTACCTGTCGAAGGGCCGGCCGGTCGCGATCGACGGCCGCCTCGAGTGGCGCGAGTGGCAGGCGCAGGACGGCTCGAAGCGCGAGTCCGTCGAGATCGTCGCCGACTCCGTGCAGTTCCTCGGCAGCCGCGGCGACGGCGACGGTG
>Ga0070660_100001147_pt1 | contig 17876 bp, 8 predicted proteins | sample KBSC33metaG_FD_64670 | JGI IMG/M metagenome (GOLD analysis project Ga0070660, IMG submission 64670) | Corn rhizosphere microbial communities from Kellogg Biological Station, Michigan, USA - KBS C3-3 metaG | ecosystem: Host-associated > Plants > Roots > Rhizosphere > Soil ... | reverse complement strand
TCTTCGTTTTCCGGGAGGAAATTTTTTAGAAGGCCCGAAAATTACCGATGCATTTCCATGGAAAGAAACGCTGGGACCAATTGCAAACAGGCCGGGGCATAATGGTTCCTGGGGTTATCGTGCCACCGATGGAATGGGCTTGCTTGAATTTTTAAAATGGTGCCAGGATATGGGCGCAGAGCCACTCCTGGCAGTTTATGCCGGCTATTCTTTAGATGGCGACCATATAGATGCAGGGCCACTTTTAAAACCTTATGTAGATGATGCATTGGATGAGATAGAATACGTTATTGGTGATACCAACACTTACTGGGGCGCCAAACGTGCTGCAGATGGACATCCTGAACCTTTCAAACTTAGTTATGTAGAAATTGGTAATGAAGATTGGTTTGACAGGTCGAACAGTTATGATGGAAGGTTCACTCAATTTAGAAATGCAATAGAAGCAAAATATCCGCAACTGACCTGCATTTCTACCATTCCCGCAACACAATATCCTTCCATGAAAGTCACTGGCAAAGAGCCGGCTGTCGTGGACGAACATTATTACCGTAACTCCTGGGATATGTGGGAGAATGCTTCGCAATATGATAAATACGACCGAAATGGTCCTAAAATATTTGTAGGTGAATGGGCCACACGGGAAGGTGAACCAACGACAAATTTGAATGCTGCTCTTGGTGATGCAGCGTGGATGACAGGCATGGAGCGTAATTCGGATTTGGTTATTATGTCGTGCTATGCGCCTTTATTCGTAAACGTTAGTAAAGATGCTATTACCGGCAAAAAAGCCTGGCAATGGGATTCAGATTTAATTGGCTACGATGCGCTGAATAGTTATGGCTCGCCATCTTATTATGTACAAAAATTATTCAGTCATTATTTGGGTAATAAGATTGTGCCTGTAACAGTGGCAAACATACCAATGCAAAAAATGCCGCTTTCAAGAAGAGACAGTGCCGAAGGCAAAGCACCTAAATCAGTTCCAACCATATTTTATTCGGCCACGATGAATGATACAACGGGAACACTGTATCTAAAAATTGTAAACACAACAGCAAAAAAGCAAGATGTAAAAATAAATCTTAATGGTATTGGGAAAGTGGCTTCTGAAGCAGCATTGATAATAGTGAAAGGTGACAAACCAGATGAGACCAATTCCATCACAGACCGGGGAAAAATAATTCCTGTAACGGAAACAATCAAAGGAATTAAGAAGTCTTTTTCAAGAAAACTTGACCCTTATTCTGTAAATATATTTGAATTGAAAACCAGCAAATAGCAAAAGGGTGATGATTAAAATATTTTTTTTAAAGAAGGATAATTTAATGAAGACAGCATTTTTTTTATGCGCATTTGCAGTAAACATTTGCTTGATTCATTCGGTTTATGCCCAGGAAAAATTATATCCTAATGAATTTAATTTAAGCGATGTAAAATTATTAGACGGCCCTTTTAAACATGCCCGTGACCTCAATATTAAAACACTTTTAAAATATAATGTTGACCGTTTATTAGCGCCTTATTTAAAAGAAGCGGGATTGAAACCAAAAGATTCCAGCTATACAAACTGGGCCGGATTGGACGGACATATCGGAGGGCATTACTTAACAGCAATGGCAATTAATACAGCTACCGGAAATGCGGAATGCAAAAAAAGATTGTTGTACATGATTGCTGAATTGCAAAAATGCCAGGATGCTAATGCAAAGAATAACAAAAGTTGGGGCATTGGTTATGTGGGTGGCGTTCCAAATAGTGCGGCAGTATGGAAGTCCGTGCAGGATGGTGATTTTAAAGCCTTTCATGCAGGCTGGGTTCCGTGGTATAATGTACATAAAATGTATGCGGGTTTAAGAGATGCATGGATATATGCCGGCAGTAAACAAGCAAAAAACATGTTTTTACAATTTTGTGATTGGGCAATAAATATTACCTCATCGCTAACTGATGAACAAATGCAAAGCATGCTCGATACAGAACAAGGCGGCATGAACGAAGTATTGGCTGATGCTTACGCAATATCAGGAGATAAAAAATATTTGGTTGCTGCTGAAAGATTTTCGCACCACATGTTATTAGACCCCATGTCTGAAGGGATTGATAACCTTGATAACAAGCATGCTAACACGCAAGTGCCGAAGGCGATTGGTTTTGCAAGGATAGGCGAGCTAAGCGGCGATAAAAAATATTCCGATGCAGGAAGTTTTTTCTGGCAAACGGTTACTACTAACAGGACATTGGCATTCGGTGGAAACAGTCGTCGTGAATTTTTTCCAAGTGCTGCATCCTCTATGGATTTTATTAATGATGTGGAAGGTCCCGAGAGTTGCAACTCTAATAACATGCTGAAACTGACGGAAGATTTATTCAGGAGAAATCCTTCAGCGAAATATGCGGATTATTATGAGCGCACGATTTATAATCATATTCTTTCCACTCAAAATCCTGAAACCGGCGGCTACGTTTATTTTACGCCGGTTCGTCCAAGAAGCTATCACGTTTATTCAGCGCTCAATGAGGCTATGTGGTGTTGCGTGGGCACTGGTATGGAAAATCATGGCAAGTACAATGAATTTATTTATACGCATTCCCGCGATTCATTATTTGTAAATCTTTTTGTCGCATCTGAATTAAACTGGAAAGAAAAAGGAATACAACTCACCCAACAAACAAAATTTCCTTATGAAGAACAAACGAAGCTTCTTGTTACACAAGGAAATTCTTCATTCAACTTAATGATTCGGTATCCGTGGTGGGTGAAAGATGGTGAATTAAAAATTACAGTGAATGGAAATGAGGTGTCATTTACCAATCATCCTTCTTCCTACGTAGCCGTCCATCGCAACTGGAAGAAAGGAGATGTAATAGAGATTACATTGCCGATGCATAACACCATTTCGCATTTGCCCAATGTGCCTGAATACATCGCCATCATGCACGGCCCGATTTTGCTTGGAGCAAAAACAGGAACAGAAGATATGAAGGGTTTAATTGCGGATGACAGCCGCTGGGGACATATTCCGAGTGGTAAAAAATTACCGGTTGATAAAGCGCCAATTTTTGTTGCTGATAATATTTCATCAATCACTAATGATTTGGTTCCAATAAAAAATGAACCCCTTCATTTTACGGTTAAAGATGTAAAAGTTATCAATCCAATTAAAATCGAACTGCAACCATTCTACCAAATTTATGATGCACGTTACATGATGTATTGGATGGCGCTGAGCAATAACGGTTATCAAAAATATATCGATTCCATTGCAGTATCTGAAAAAGAAAAACTTGACCTGGACAAACGCACCGTTGATTTTATAACACCGGGCGAACAACAACCAGAAGTTGACCATGCGATGCAAAACGATAAATCAAGAACAGGCAATAACCAGAACCAAATGTTTCGCGAAGCTGTTAATGGCGGGTATTTCAGTTACAACATGGCTACCAATAATGAAACCGGCTTGAGTTTAATGGTTCGTTATTGGTGCGCTGAATGGGGCAGTCACAAATTTGATATTTACATCGATAATGAAAAATTAGCAACAGAAGATAATACCGGCAAATGGAACCAATCACAATTCAAAGAAATATCCTATACCATTCCTGATGCTATGATAAAAGGCAAAGAAAATGTGCGTGTGAAATTTGCAGCACTTGATGGAAGCTCGGCCGGGCCTGTGTATTATGTTAGGTTAGTAAAAAATAAATGATGAAAAAATTTAGGGTATTGTCAAGTAAATATTTTTAAAAGAATTTCTCAACATGAAAAAAATAATCGCAGGCATTTTTCTTTTATCGTTTTTGACATCGAATATTAAAGCGCAAAATGTACACAGCGATAACGGCAATGGCACTTACACCAATCCTCTTATTCCTGCCGATTTTCCCGACCCTGATGTGATAAGAGTTGGTGATATCTATTACATGGTGAATACGACGATGTTTATTTTTCCAGGCGTTACAATTTTAAAATCGCATGACTTGGTAAACTGGGAATATTGTAGCAATGCGGTGCCACGCTTTGATTTTAGTAAATGTTATGACCTCGATAGTTGCAACCGTTACGGGCATGGCCAATGGGCAACAAGCATAAAATATCATAACGGGAAATTTTATCTTTTATTCATCACTTTGAATGAAGGTGGTTTCATGTTAACATCAGATAAAGCCGAAGGCCCGTGGCACATCACGCATTTGCCAAAAGGATTTTATGACCCCGGTTTATTTTTTGATGATGATGCCCGCCCGGATGACCCGTTCGGACGGGGCAAAGTTTATGTAGCGCAAGGTTATAATAAAATATCCATAACTGAAGTGAATGATAGCCTTGTTGCCATCGGCCCGGATTCGTTGGTTTACACGGGAGATATTCGTAAAGGACTTGAAGGAACACACGTTTATAAAATCAACGGTTATTATTATTTGTATTGTACTTATGGTGGCAGAGATGGAATGCAGGTAGCATTACGTTCTAAAAATATTTATGGTCCGTATGAACAAAAATTATTAATCTACGACACGACCAAAGGAGTCAATTACGGTATTCACCAGGGTGCATTAATTCAAACACAAACAGGCGAATGGTGGACAATGCTGTTTGTTGACAGCGGGCCGTTTGGCCGCTTTCCGTCTTTGCAACCTGTAACCTGGATTGACGGCTGGCCAATGATTGGCGTGAATGGCAAAGCGGTAACAACACACAAAAAACCAAACGTAGGCAAAACATACCCTATCAAAAATTTTCCTACCTCTGACGAATTTAATGAAACTAAATTAGGGATGCAGTGGGGATGGAATCATAATCCCGATGCAGAGAAATGGTCGCTTACAAAAAGTCCCGGTCATTTAAGATTGATGACAGCAACAGTTACAAACGATTTCACAATGGCACGTAACACACTTACTCAAAGGCCATTTGCCAAACGCGTCCAAACGATTCCGACAATCGCTACCACTAAAATAGATGTTCGCAAAATGAAAGATGGTGACATAGCCGGGCTTGCCGTTTTCCAGGACCCGTATGCATACATCGCAGTAAAGCAACAAAAAAACAAGAAATCTATTTTGATGGTGAACAATGGAAAAGTAATTGATTCGGCAATCATCAACGCATCAACTGTTTATTTAAGAACGCTTGCGTCAAACGCTACAGGCAAAGCAAGTTTTGAATACAGCACCGACAATAAAAATTTCAAACCAATTGGGGAAGATTTAATGATGCGGTTTAGTTTAAAAATGTTTACAGGAAATAAATTTTGCCTATTCAATTATGCCACGAAAGAACTGGGCGGATATGTTGACGTGGATTGGTTTAGGGTTCAATAGAAATATTTATAAAGAATCACCTCACATAAAATTCAAATGATATGCAATTAAAATCCAAATTAAAGAGTCAGTTTTTACTAACGACATTATTTTCATTGGCAGTTTTTTTCTCGTTAGAAACATCCGCGCAACAACTACGAATAAACGATTCCGGTTATTTCGCAAAAACCGGGGTAAACATTTTGGTTTTCAATTATGATTATAGCGGCATGTTTTTCGATGAAAAAACATCAGCGATTGAAGTGATACATCATGGTGTAAGAACCGCTACCGGCGGGGCTGTACGCTTGCAAAATACACCTGAACAATGGGACCTTATTCCTAAAACTATAAGCAGGAAAGTCGATAGAAAAAACAACAGTATAGAAGTTGGGTTGCGTTATGAAGAATTTAATTTTGATTCGAGAGTGGTGGTTACATCAAAAGATAAAGGGGTTGAAATAAGTGTATATCTTGATAAACCGGTGCCCGAAAAACTGGTTGGCAAAGCTGGTTTTAATTTTGAATTTCTTCCTTCCGCCTATTTTGAAAAGACTTATCTCACAGATGGAAAGCCGGGTAATTTTCCTTTGTACCCAAGCAGCAAAACGAGCATAGAGCCTATCAGTAAAAAGATTCCGCAGTTTGCCGGTCACACCACTTTTGACGACAGGGGACGTGGTGAATTTATTGTGCCTTCTCCAATAGCATCTGGCAAAACATTGGTGCTGGCGCCGGAAGACCCTGAACGGATGGTAAAAATTGTTTCTGAAACAGCCGGCGAAGATTTGATGTTATTTGATGGGCGGAACCTGGCGCAAAACGGATGGTTTATTGTACGCAGTATATTGCCTGCCAACAAAACGGGAAAAGTATTAACGTGGTATGTTGAACCGAATGCGGTTCCTAACTGGAAACGTAAACCGAATATTGGATTTTCACAGGTTGGCTATAATCCTTCGCAGGAAAAAGTTGCTGTAATTGAGCTTGATAAAAATGATACCCCTTTAAAGACAGCTTCGCTTTTCCGGGTGACAGAAGATGGAAAATATGTTGAGAAATTAAGGGGTGATGTAAAAGTTTGGGGCAGGTATTTTCGATACAATTATGCCAGGTTTGATTTCAGTTCTGTAAAAGAACCGGGCATCTATTTTATTCAATATGGCAACCAGAAAACAAATACTTTTTCTATTGCTTCTAATGTTTATGATAATACCTGGCACCCGACAATGGATGTTTGGTTCCCCGTGCAAATGGACCACATGGAAGTAAATGAAGCCTATCGCGTTTGGCATGGCGCACCTTTTTTAGATGATGCATTGCAGGCGCCGACCAATCATCAACACTTTGATGGCTACAGTATGGGGCCATCCACTCAAACAAAATATAAACCTTACGAACGCATTCCCGGCCTTGCTATGGGCGGATGGTTTGATGCGGGTGATTTTGATATTCAAACAGGTTCGCATTGTAATGTGCTGCTGGCGCTTGTTGATACATGGGAAAAATTTAAACCAATGCGTGATGAAACTTATGTTGATTACCCAACGCGTTATGTAGATATCCATCGCCCTGACGGCAAGCCTGATATGTTGCAACAGATAGAGCACGGCACATTGAATGTGGTGGCGCAGGTAAAAAATATTGGACATCCTGTAAGAGGTATCGTTGTTCCTAACCTGCATCAATACCATCATCTTGGAGATGCAGTTGACGAGACGGATAACCTGCTTTATGATTCAACATTAAAACCATACGAAGTAAAAGGCAATCGCAGTGGTACCATGGATGACCGATGGGCATTCACTGAAAGAACAACGTTCCTTGATTATTATACCGTTGCTGCTTTGGCTGCATCAAGCCGTGCATTAAAGGGCTTTGATGATACCTTATCACAGCAAAGTTTATTTTATGCAAAGCAATTATGGAATGAGGATGACAGCATCAGTAAAACTGATACTTCAAGGTTCGCAAGAATGTTTGGAAATGCAATAAAAATAAATGCTGCACTTCAGTTGTACATCACCACGAATGATAAACAGTATGCTGATGTATTTCAGGATGCCATTTGGCAGTCGCTAAAAAGTATGGGCGGTAGCAGGTATGGCGGCGGTGCTATAAAAACGGCGCTGCAGGCAATTCCTTACATGGATGATGATTATAAAAATAAATTGCGGGATTATGTTGTGAAATATAAAACCATTTGTGATGAATATGGAAAACAAAATCCTTATGGCGTTCCAATAGCTGATGGTGGCTGGGGCGGCAGTGGTAATGTCGTAAGTTTCGCTACTGCTAATTATTATGCAAATAAATTTTTTCCTGATATCATCGGACCCGAATATGTGTACAAAGGATTGAATTATATTTTCGGTTGCCATCCATATTCGAATATTTCTTTTGTAAGCTCTGTCGGAACAAAATCGAAGAAAGTTACTTATGGAAATAATCGTGCAAACTTTAGTTTTATCGCAGGGGGTATTGTTCCTGGCATATTATTAATTAAACCGGATTTTCTTGAAAATAAAGAGGACTGGCCATTTTTCTGGGGCGAAAATGAAGTAACGGTGGGTGGTTGCGCAGATTATATTTTTCTGGCAAATGCGGCAGATGCTTTAATAAATGGAAAATAAGAACGCTATTATTTATGATTAAAATAATCTTATCATATCATTAAAAACAAATTCAAATGTAGAGATAGATTGGGTGAAGTTTGAATAAACAACATTATTTATCAAAAGAAAATTAATTACAATCATCATGAAAAAATTACTCTTTACATTGCTGTCAATGCTTCCCCTGGCCTTGTTCGCACAAACAGCCACCATTAAAATTGATATTAACAGAAAAATCGGCGACATAGACCCAAAAATCTACGGCGTATTTATGGAGCCAATCCATTTTAAGGGAAAGAGAATGGGATTGCCGGATTCAGTAGAGTTCAATACACTTTATGGAAATTTATACGACCCTTCATCGCCTTTGGCAGATGCAGATGGCTTCAGAAAAGATTATATAGATGCGATGAAAGAATTAAAGGTTACCAACATGCGTTGGCCTGGTGGAAATTTTTTAATGGGATATGATTGGAAAGATGGCATCGGTCCGAAAGACCAACGGCCAAAGCGCATAAACCTTGCCTGGGGCGGCATTGATAACAATCATGTTGGTACAGATGAATGGTTTAAACTCAACAAATCAATTGGTAGTGAAAATATTTTAGCTGTTAACCTTGGCCTTGGTTCTATTTTGGATGCCGCATATTTAGTTGAATATTGTAATTACAAAGGAGGTACTTATTATTCTGACCTGCGTGGTAAAAACGGGCATTCGGCTCCTTATGGAGTTAAGATTTGGGATTTGGGAAATGAAGTAGATGGCTTGCCATGGGAACTTGGACATAAGAATGCAGATGATTATGTAGAGACTGCAAGAGAAGCTGCCAAAGCCATGACTGCTGTGGACCCAACAATCAAATTTGTAGGCTCCGGCTCATCTTATTATTCCGGAGATTGGCTTCATTGGAACCAAACCGTATTGAATGACATCGGAGATAAAATAAGTTATTTGTCTATTCACCGCTATTGGGAAGGTGGTTCACCCGATAATTATTACGCTTATATGGGAGATGGCGCTATGGACTTTGATGCGAAAATAAAAACAGTTGCCACCAGATTGAAATCGCAACAACAAAAAATGATTTTAAGCATCCAATCTATCTTTCTGTAGATGAGTGGGGAACTTTCAGCAGGAATTTCCTGGGCGTTTTGCCAATAGCGCAATGCCTTAATTCTTTTATTCGCCATGCTGATGTGGTAAAGATGGCCAACTTTACAATGGCCACTTCACTCTTATCCAGCGATCCTAAAAAAGGAACTTTCAAATCACCTTTGTTTTATACATTCAAATTGTTTTCTAATAATTGTTTAGGTTCTTCTGTTGATACCTATGTTGCCTGCGATACTTTCAACACTGCGCTGTACAAGGGAATCCCATACCTGGATGTTACCACTGTTTATTCAAAAGAAAAAAATACTGTTTACATTAATGTGGTGAACAGGAACGAGGATAAAGCCATCACAACAGACATCATCAGCAACTCGGGCGATTTTTCCGGCAAAGCCGAAGCGAACATAGTTAACAGCAATGATTTAAAAACGCCGTTCTCTTTTGAAAAACAATCCCAATATTTACCGGTAACAAAAGAAGCAAAATTCAGCGGCAACAAATTATCATTTACATTTCCACCGCATTCATTTACGCAAATAAATGTTGAAATAAGCAAAGAAAACAGGAGATAGGTTTGATTTATTTAGTTTATACATTCGTAATCAAATATTGATCAAAAAAACTTAAAATTGAGGTGGCATGCAAAATAAAAATCTTATTTATTTGTTTGTTTACTGTCTTTGTTTCTATGCCTGCGGATGTAAAGAGAAGAAGCAAAATCAATTGTTCACTTCTCTATCTTCAAATGAAACGGGCATTGATTTTTCAAATAATATTGATGAAACAAAATTGAAAGGTGGCGCGCTGAATGAGTTTGGATACATGGGCGGTGGAGTGGGCATTCTTGATGTAAACAACGATGGACTAAAAGATATTTTCTTTTGCGGCAACCAGGTTAGCAGTAAGCTTTATTTAAATAAAGGCAACAATCATTTTGAAGATATCACGCTGAGCGCCGGAGTTTCCACCAGCGATTGGATTACAGGTATTAGCATTGTTGATATTAATAATGACGGCTACGATGATATTTATCTCTGTACCTATAATGATTCTGCAGGGAAACGTTCGCACAATTTATTATTCATTAATCAACACAACAATACTTTTAAAGAAGAATCTGTAGCGTACGGACTTGCTGATACAAGCTATTCTACGCAGGCCGTTTTTTTTGATTATGATAAAGATGGCGACCTGGATATGTATTTGTGCAATTATATGTTGAATGCTTCTTATTCTGCAAACTATCTTTTTCAAAAAAACCTTTCAGGAAATTCACCGGCTAACGATAAGTTGTATAGAAATGATGGCTTTAAAAATGGACATCCGGTGTTTACGGATGTTTCCAAAGAAGCCGGCATAAAAGAAGATGGCTTTGGGTTAGGTGTTTCTGTTTCCGATTTTAATATGGATGGATGGCCTGATATTTATGTTAGCAACGATTTTGTTTCTAATGATGATTTTTGGCTGAATAATAAGAACGGCACATTTTCGGATATGCTTGACCGTTCTACGAAGCACCAAAGCTACAGCAGCATGGGTATTGATGCAGCGGATATTAATAATGACGGCAAAGTTGATTTTGCAACCGTGGACATGATGCCCGAAGATAACTACCGCCAAAAGCAAATTTTTTCTTTCATGAATTACGACAGGTACCAGCAGGAAAGAAGCTTAGGTTATTCACCGGAATTTTCACGGAATATGCTCCAATTAAATAATGGAGATTATGAAAGAGGCGACACGTCCATTCCTTATTTTAGTGAGATAGGGCAACTCGCCGGAATCAGCGAAACAGACTGGAGTTGGAGTATTTTGTTTGCCGATTTTAATAATGATGGATACAAGGATTTACACATCACTAATGGCATCGGGAGAGATTTTATCAATGCAGATTTTATTCAGTTTAGAAAAACAGACCAGAATACCGGAACAGAAGAAGAGCATAAAAAAATGCTCAGCGATAGACTGGCGAAGCTTGGCCATGTAGCCTTATCAAATTATTTATACCTCAACAATGGCAATTATACATTTACCAACGTTACGGATTCTTCAGGCATTAATAAGAAATCTTTATCCTCAGGCGCCGCGTATGTTGACCTTGATAATGATGGCGACCTGGATTTAGTGGTCAATAATATAAACGGCCCGGCATTCATTTTAATCAACAATGAAAATCAACCTGGCAAACCTAAAACCAATCACAGTCTTAGTTTTATATTATACGGTGATAGTTTAAATAAAAAAGGTTTTGGCGCTAAAGTATTTGTGTATGCGAATGGAACAAAACAACTGCAGGAAGAATATCCCGTGCGTGGTTATTTATCATCTGTTGATACAAAGCTTTTATTTGGAACAGGAAAAAATAAAACCGTTGATTCCGTTGTAATAGTTTGGCCAAATGACAAGAAGCAAGTTCTGCAAAATCTAAAGACTGATACAACTTATACATTGCTTCAAAAAAATGCGAATACAAATTGGTACCCGTTAAGTCCAAACGTGAATCAACAAATTTTCCATGATGTTACGGATTCTGTAAATGCATTGTACAAGCACATTGAAGTGCCGTTTAATGATTATGAAGAGCAACCTTTATTACCACAAAAATATTCGCAGTTGGGCCCGTTCATTTCTACAGGCGATTTGAATAATGATGGTACAACCGATTTTTATATTGGCGCAGGATTTAATTCGCTGCCAAAGATTTTTATGCAGGGAAAAAATGCAAAATTTACCGGTAAAGATTTTAAAATTGGCTCCCCTTTTGAAGAAGATGAACAAAGCGTATTTTTTGATGCAGATGATGACGGCGATTTGGATTTATTGATAAGCTATGGAGATATGCGCTTCAGCGATACCTCTCAGTATTATCAACCGCGATTATACCTCAATGACGGCAAAGGTAATTTTACCTGGAGCCCAAATGCCATTCCGGCCAACGTCAGGACTATTGCGGGTTGTGTATCGGTAACAGATTATAACGGTGATGGACAAACGGATATTTTTATCGGGGGCCGTGTGTCGAAGCAATATCCGTTATCTCCGCGGAGTTTTATTTTGCAAAACAACAAAGGAATTTTTACAGATGTTACCGATAAAGTTTGCCCTGAATTGTCTAAAGCGGGAATGATTACAGCCGCTCAATGGGTAGATTTGGATAATGACAAGCATCCTGACCTTATTATCGCAGGCGAATACATGCCTATTCGGTTTTTTAAAAACGATGGAAACAAATTAACCGAAACTACTGCCACAACCGGAATAGAAAACATCTTTGGCTTATGGCGCAGCCTGATTGCAACCGATGTAGATGGTGATGGCGATATAGATTTAATAGCAGGGAATATAGGACTGAACAATACTTACAATGCCTCTGCAAAATACCCGATGAAATTGTATGCAGATGATATAGATAATAATGGAAAAATTGACCCTGTATTATTTTATTACATCAAAGATGAAGATGGAAAAAGAAAATTGTTTCCTTCTGTAAACCTAGACCAGCTTGCAGTACAGGTGCCGGTAATAAAAAGAAAATTTTTATTGAACAAAGATTTTGCAAAAGCAACGCCGGAAGAAATTTTTACAGACAGTAAACATTTGCAGGTACTAACTTGTAATGAAACACGAAGTTGCTGGTTTGAAAATAAAGGCAATGGAAAATTTGTGATGCATGCACTGCCGATGGAAGCTCAGTTTGCGCCGGTGAATGCTATCATCTGCGCGGATATGGATGATGATGGAATTAAAGATATTTTGTTAGCCGGTAATGAATATCAAAATGAAGTGACAGCCGGCAGGTATGATGCTTCCTATGGTTGTTTTTTGAAAGGGATAAATAATAAAGAATTTAAAGTGATATCTCCCGGATTAAGCGGTTTTAAAATTGATGGTGATGTAAAGGATATGAAGATGATTACAAATGCGAAAAACGAAAAATTAATTCTTATCGCGGTTAATAATGATTACATGAAAATATTCAGGTGCAAATAAATGGTGACTCCTTTGCTGACATGGAATACTTTAGTTTAGAAGTTTAGATAACATATTAAATAGTAAACCGACTAATAACAGCGATTTTGATTTTCTTAATTTGCCGCTTCATTTATTTCGCAATTTGCAAAACTGCCCATTTATTTTTTTTCTTTTTTCAGTGACGATTCTCTTACGATCAGTTCAGATTTAACTATCATCGTACTGGTAATGTTCATATCCCACAGGCCTGTTAGATGGCCTATGAGGGTTCTGGCTGCAAGCTGGCCCATTTCAAAGCCGGGATAGTTAATGGTAGTGAGTTTGGGACTTACCACTTTTCCAATGAGATCATTATTAAAACCGACAATAGCAACATCCTCCGGTACGCGTATGCCGGCATCTTTAAGAGCCTGCATTACTACGGCTGCACAAAAATCATTGGTAATAAAAATACCATCGGGCAAAGTCTTCATCGCTAAAATACGGTCGGCAGATCTTCTGGCATCTTCTTCCTTAAGGCCATCAACAATTAAAAGCCTCTCGTCAAACTTGAGTTTATGATCAAGCAGCGCCTGTTTAAAACCTCTCAGGCGTTCTGCATAAACATTTCGTTCAAGGCTTGAGGTGATGTGCGCAATGTGTTTACAGCCTTGTTCAATAAGATGATTGGTTGCGTCATAACCAGCCTGGAAATTGTTGATGATGATTTTGGCGCCATCGCTGTTTTCAAAAACACGATCAAAGTAAACGACAGGTATGTTCTTACTTTGAAATTGCTGAAAATGTGAAAGGTCTTTCGTATGAAAAGAAAGAGAAGCAATAACGCCATCTACTCTTTTGTGAAAAAGACTGCGTGCATTGGCAATTTCGTTTTCAACATTTTCTGCGGAGTGAACAATAAGAAGATTATAATTGGCCGCTCTGACAATTTTTTCAATACCCGCCAATACAGATGTGATAAAATAACTGTTTAGTTCATGAACGATTAATCCAATCGTTTGTGTTTTTTGAAGCCGTAGGCTACTGGCAAAAGTATTGTGCCTGTAGCCTAAATTTTCAGCTAAATCCCCTACCTTTTTCTTTGTAGCGGCACTTACTGAAGTATTATTATTAAGGGCCCGGCTAACTGTAGCAGCAGAAACATTGAGTTGTTTGGCAATGTCGTAAATGGTAATTTCTTTATCGGATTTCAATTTAAATAGACTTTAAGAGAGCAAATGTAGTGCAAGAATAAAAAAAAATTTTATGCAACCGATTACTTTTATAAAAAAAATACTTATTTTGCACAAGGATTGATTTTTTATAGATGCTTGATGAACCCGAAATGACAATTTAATTGCATGATGAGGAGCCAAAATTTAAAATTAACTCAATTGCCTTGTAATCGGTTTCTGGAAATTTAAAGATTAATTGTATTGTTTGTTTTTACACGAATTGGCATAAACCATATATCCATTTTTAGAAAAAGTATATGCCATAAGTATGAGATTTAAAATTATTAGTTCTTAATATATAAACCACCATTATTAGTTCTTAACCATTATTAGTTCTTAATATATAAACCACCCTTCTTATGACCATTATTATTCAAAATCAATTATTCAAAAAAATTTCCTCAATAGCAGGAAAAAATTATCTTGCCGTTGCTTTTTTTCTATTCTGCACGGCTTTTCAAACGACTACTGTTGCACAAACAGTTCATGGTACCGTTACCAGTGAAACGGGAACGGCGATACAGGCTGCTTCTGTAACCGTAAACAAAACTTCGAGAGGAACTATCACTGATAAAGATGGTAGATTCACGATTTCTGCCTCCTCCGGTGATGTTTTAACTGTTAGTTCTTTAGGTTTTACATCCAAAGAAGTCACCCTGCATGGTGAAAGTGATATTGCCATATCACTTATTGCAACCAATTCACAACTTAACGAGGTAGTTGTTGTTGGTTATGGTACGCAAAAACGTACCGACGTTACTGGTGCTATCTCGACCGTTAGTAGTAAAGTAATAAATGAAATTCCGGTAGTGGGCATAGATCAGGCTTTACAGGGTCGTGTGCCTGGTCTTTCAGTAACCAATAATGGAAGTCCCGGAACTTCTCCTCTTGTTTCCATAAGAGGTATCAGCTCTATATCTTATGCTTCCAATCCGTTATACGTTATCGATGGATTTCCAACTGGGGATTTATCAACATTTGATACGAGGGATATTCAGTCTGTAGATGTGCTGAAGGATGCTTCTGCAGCCGCTATTTACGGTTCAAGAGCTACGAATGGTGTTATTATGATTACTACTAAAAAAGGAAGCAGAGATGGGAAAATGCACATCAGTTTAGATACTTATTATGGCATTCAGGATGTTACTAAAAGACTGAGTTTACTTAATCCATCCCAATTTGACCAATATGCAGAGGCGTATAGGGGTAGCAAAGTACCAAGGCGTGATCCAAGTTATAGTCCGGAGTGGGTTAACCGGCCGATATACCAGGGCGCTTCCGCAACATACGGCAACAACGTTACCGATTGGCAGGATGCCTATTTTAAACAAGGTGCAATGACTTCAACTAATATTGGCTTAAGCGGAGGAAATGATGTTTCCCGTTTTTATGCTTCGGCAGGTTATTTGGATCAAACAGGTACAACACCTACCGTTGGATATAAACGGTATAATTTCCGTATTAACTCAGAGCATAAAATCAGCAAGGTATTTTCTTTTGGAGAGAACCTATATGCTGCTTATGGCGACCAGGCTTATGATAATAATGAAACCGGTACCAGGTCAAACCTGGTCAACGTAATTAAAATGATGCCTTATATGCCCGTACATGATCCTACTACCAGCGACGGTTTCAGAGGTGTAAACTCTGTCCTGGATGGTGGTGACCCTACCAATCCCATAGAAGACGCAACTGTAAAAAATCCCGGCGATAGAACGACGACGAAAATTTTCGGAACTGCTTACGTGGAAGCAAATTTTACTAAATGGTTGAAATTTCGGTCAACATTCGGTGTAGATTATGCCAACGGATTAAATTACCGTTTTTCACCGATATTTAATGACAGCGGTTCGGTTGCAGGTTCAAGCGCGATACTTGCTAGTATTACGAATAACCGATCTGTTTCTACGGTTCAGCTATATACCCAGCAACTAACATTTGATAAGACTTTTGGTGACCATCATGTTAACGCAGTTGCTGTTTATGAGTACCAGGGACAAACATTACGAAATGAAAATGCGAACGGGAATCAGGCTTCAAATGACCTTAAAACGCTAAATAATGCCAGTAATTCGTTTGTGCAAACACTTATCTATAAAAATGCTATTATATCTTATATTGGTCGTCTGAACTATGATTTTAAAGGGAAATATTTGCTGAGTGGTGCTATTCGTCGTGATGGTCTTTCCGTCTGGGCGCCAGGTAAAAAATGGGCTACATTCCCCTCTGGTTCTATAGGCTGGAGGATTGACCAGGAAGGTTTCATGAAGAATCAAACAAAAATTTCCGAGTTAAAATTGCGCGCAGGATATGGCATTACTGGTCTTAATGGAACAAATTTAGGCTTTTATCCATGGTTAGTAGGTGTTAATGCGAATAGCGCCTATTATCCTTTTGGCAATAATATTTTAGGTGGACCGGCCTCTTCAATTCAGGCCTTAGGAAATACAGAATTGAATTGGGAAACGACAAAGCAACTGAATATCGGGCTGGATTTAGGACTGCTGCAAAATGCAATCACTCTATCTGCTGAGTATTATGACCGCAGAACAGACAATCTGATACTAGCTGTTCCGCTGCCACCGTCAATGGGATATTTGACTTCAACCGTAAATCAAAATATTGCTGCAATGACTAACAAGGGCTTTGAGTTACAGTTAGGTTACAACGACAGAGTTGGCGATTTTCAATGGAATGCACTAGGTAATTTGAGTATTATAACAAATAAGGTGCTTTCGTTAGCACCGGGTGTTCCTAATATTGAGGCGGGGTCTGACGTGGATTTGACAGAAGGATATAATGTAACTAATACCGCACCTGGCCATCCGGTACAGTCCTATTATGGCTGGGTTGTACAAGGAATTTTTCAGGATTCTGCTGATCTAAAGAAGAGTCCTACTCAAGCAGCCGGAACAGGCCCTGGGGATCTGAAATTTAAAGACTTAAACGGGGATGGAGTTATCAATAACAAAGACAGAACCTTTTTGGGAAGTTTTATACCTAAATTTACCTATTCATTAAATCTTGGCGCAAATTATAAAAACTTTGGCTTGAGCGTGTTTTTTCAAGGTGTACAAGGAAACAAAATATACAATGCTTTGAGAACAACGACAGAAGGTATGGTTCGTTTCTTTAATGCAGGTACACGGGTATTGGATGCATGGACGCCAACCAATACCAACACAGATGTACCGCGTGCTGTATCTGCAGATCCAAACCAAAATGCACGTCCATCTACCCGATTCCTTGAAGATGGCTCATATTTACGCCTAAAAAATATCATGTTGAGCTACAACATACCTGCAAAATCATTGCAGTCAATAACCAAAGGAGTTGTAAGCAATTTCAGAATTTATGTCTCAGCGCAGAATATCCTGACTTTTACAAAATATACCGGCTTTGATCCTGAAGTGGGTAATCGGGCACCTGGTTCATCATCATTAACCAACGGTATTGATTATGCGGTGTATCCTCAGCCAAAAGCGTATAATATTGGGATCAACGTAAATTTCTAAGAGAAAATTAAAATACAAATTTTATAAAATCAAAATTATGAAGCGAAATATTAAAGTACTTAGTGTAACTATTATCATGGTTACCGCAGTCATATTTGCCTGTAATAAAAAGCTGAATCAACTTGACCAAAATAATCCA
>Ga0070660_100001145_pt1 | contig 17888 bp, 16 predicted proteins | sample KBSC33metaG_FD_64670 | JGI IMG/M metagenome (GOLD analysis project Ga0070660, IMG submission 64670) | Corn rhizosphere microbial communities from Kellogg Biological Station, Michigan, USA - KBS C3-3 metaG | ecosystem: Host-associated > Plants > Roots > Rhizosphere > Soil ... | reverse complement strand
AAGGACGAACTGGGATCGCTTGACCAGCACATCGACGTCGACATCCGCTCGGCGCTGCTCGATCTCAAGTCCGCCGCGGATCAAGTGGCCGTGGCGCGCGACAATCTGGACCTCGCGAATCAGACCTTGACGCAGGCCCGGGACCGTTTCGCCGCGGGCGTTACCGACAACATCGAAGTAGTGCAGGCGCAGGACGCCATAGCCAACGCACAGGAGGCGCTGATCTCCAGCATGTACGCGCACAATCTGGCGAAAGTGGCGCTGGCGCGCGCTGTAGGCATGACCGACACCAACTTGAAGCAGTTCATGGGGACCAGTAAATGAAGAAGATCATCGGATTGATTGTATTTGTGGTGGTAGTGATCGGCGGGTACTTCATCTGGCAGGAGATGCAGAAAACGGAGAGCACTGACGACGCGGAAATCGACGGCAACGTTGTCTCCATCAGTGCCCGCGTGGCCGGCCACGTGAGCGAAGTCCTGGTAGAGGATGGGCAGACGGTGAAGAAGGGCGATGTCCTGGTAAAACTCGATCCCAAGGATTTCGAAATCGCGATCGAGCGCGCCAAGGCCGACCTGAATAATGAGCTCGCCAATTTGCAGACTTCGCGTAACGACGTGCCGCTCACTACCGCTACTACGAGTAGCACCCTGAATGGCGCCCGGTCCACCCGGCAGGATGCCGCTGAAGCGATTAACTATGCCAAGCAGCAGCAGAGCGTCGCGCAGGCCCGTTTGAGCCTGGCGCAGGCTAACGTGAAAGTGGCCGAAGCCAACGCCACCAAAGCCGCGCAGGATGTCGAGCGCTACAAAACCTTGGTCGCCAAAGATGAGATTTCCAAGCAGCAGTACGATCAGGCAGTAGCCGCCGCGGAAGCCGCGAAAGCCACCGTGGACGCGCAGAAAGCCGCGGTTGTCGAGGCGCAGCACGGCGTCAGCGCGGCAGCAGTGGGGGTCGAGCAAGCCCGCGCCAAGCTGGGCCATGCCGAAGCAGAGGTGCAGACGGCTCTGACCGGCCCACAGCAGGTTACCATCTCCCAGAGCGAAGTTGCGGTGGCGCAGGCCAAGGTGGCGCAGCGCCAGGCGGATCTCGATCAGGCACTTTTGAATCTTCAATACACCACGATCACGGCGCCCATCGATGGTATCGTCGGCAAGAAAAATATCAACCCGGGACAAAATGTGGCCGTCGGCCAGCAGATGATGGCGATCGTTCCGCTCGACGATTTATGGGTTACTGCGAATTTCAAGGAGACCCAGCTCAAGGAAATGCGTGTGGGCCAAAAGGTGAAGCTCTCTGTCGACGCCTATGGCCGCGATTATAACGGGACTGTCGAGAGTATCGCCGGAGCCAGCGGCGCGAAATTCAGTCTTCTGCCTCCTGAAAATGCCACCGGCAATTACGTGAAGGTAGTGCAGCGCATCCCGGTGCGCATCGCCTTCGATCCCGGACAGAATTCAGATCACCTGTTGCGTCCCGGCATGTCCGTGGTGCCTTCCGTACGAGTCCGTTAACGCCGACCGATCCACGATCGCATGAGCACAGTAGTCGATCCTATCGCCTCCGCCGTCGCACCCGAATGGCGCCCGCGATTTAATCCATGGGCCATCGCCATGACCGTGACGCTGGCGACGTTCATGGAGGTGCTGGACACCAGCATCGCCAACGTCGCCCTGCCGCACATCGCCGGCAACCTTTCCATCAGCCAGGACGAGGCCACGTGGGTGCTGACCTCTTACCTGGTGGCGAACGCAGTGATTCTGCCCATCAGCGCGTGGCTGTCAACCAAGTTTGGCCGTAAGCGTTTTTACATGACTTGCGTGGTGCTCTTCGGCGCCAGTTCACTGATGTGCGGCTTGGCTCCGAATCTGCCCATACTGGTATTTTTCCGCGTGCTGCAGGGACTGGGGGGCGGCGGCCTCGCGCCTACCGAACAAGCGATCCTGGCCGACACCTTCCCTCCGGAGAAGCGCGGCCAGGCGTTTTCGGTTTACGCCATGGCGGTGGTGGTGGCGCCGGTGATTGGGCCCACACTCGGCGGCTACATCACCGACAACTTCAGTTGGCGCTGGCTATTTTTAATCAACGTGCCCGTAGCCGTGCTCTCGCTGGTGTTGAGCGCCCGCATGCTGGAGGATCCGCCATTCCTCGAGAAATTGCGCAAGCAGATGTTTACGGTCGACTACGTAGGTCTGGGGCTGCTGGCCACGGGGATAGGCTGCCTGCAAGTGGCCCTCGACAAGGGCGAACGCGAGGATTGGTTTAGCTCCAGCTTCATCGTGAGCTTTTCCGTCATTGCCGTAGTGGCGTTGGTGAGCGCAATTGTCTGGGAATATCATCATCCCCATCCGGTGCTCGATGTGCGCCTCTTTAAGAGCCGCAACTTCTCGGTCGCCTGCGTCATGATGTTCATGCTGGGGGCGGCGCTTTACGGCGCTACCGTGCTGATCCCGCAGCTCCTGCAAACCTTGATGGGTTACACCGCGCAGCAGGCGGGCATGGTCCTCTCGCCGGGAGGGCTGGTCATCATCGCGACTATGCCTCTCATCGGCCGGCTGCTAGGCAAGATGGACGGGCGCTGGCTGATCGTGTTCGGTTTTACCACTACCGCGCTCGCGCTCTATCACATGACCAGTTGGACGCTGGACATCGATTTCAAGACTGCCATGATGTTCCGTATCTACCAGGCAATCGGCATGGGCTTCCTGTTTGTGCCGATTCAAACCCTGTGCTATATCGGCATCCCGCAGGAAAAAAATAACAACGTGAGCGGCATGACGAATCTCGCCCGCAACCTGGGTGGCAGCCTTGGCATATCGGCGATTTCAGTGATCGTCTCGCGCCGCGCGCAGTATCACCAGAACGTGCTGGCATCGCACACCAGCCAGTACGATTCCGCGTTCCAACAAAGCGTGGCCGGCTTAACGCAGACCTTCCAATCCCTAGGTTCGGACGCGGCGCACGCCACCACGATGGCTCAGCAGATGCTTTATGGCGCCATGCAACGGCAGGCCGCGCTCCTGGGCTATATCGACGCCATTTTCGTCTTTTCGCTGATCTGTGCGGTGATGGCTCCCGCTGCGTTCCTGATGCAGAAGCCTCAAAAGGGCGTGAAGGCAAGAGGCGGGCACTAACTTCCGCGCGCCTAGGTGCTTCCCATGATTCGTTTGGCCCGTACGATGAATCGATCGGGCGCCGGGCCTACGAAGTAGAACGGATAACACGTAACCAGCGTCAGTACCTCATGGCCATCGGACTGCAAAACCGTAACGTCCGTCGGACTCACGATTTCAGTCGACATCACACGGTAACGATATTCGCCGGACAATGTGGTCAAGGTGATCACGTCATTTTGCCGGATGTTTCGCAGGGGACGGAACAGCGTATCGCGGTGACCGGCAATGCCAACATTGCCGCGCTGGCCAGGAAGCGACGTTCCCGCGATATGGCCGCCCGCGCGCCGCAGTGTGCGTTCGTCCGTGCCTTCGGCGACGATTACGGAAACGCCCAGACGCGGTATCTCCAAGCGTCCCAGCAATCCGTCGGTCGCGCCAGTCTCGGGGCTTGGAATTGCGGCAACCTGCAAGTGGGCACGGTCAAACAACTGGGCCGCTTGCCTCTGGTAAATCCAGGTGTCAGCGAGTACAAACGCACAATAGCCGAGCATGCAGGCTCCGGCCGTAAGCAAGATGTTCTTCGACCAGCGGGTCAGCTTTCTGACGGAATTCTGCGGGACACCCACCTTCATTTCGTCACCCGGCCGGCTAGCGCCGGAGATGCATCAGCCGCGCTATAGCCCGCTCTGGTGCGCACCGCCAGCTTCCCGCCCGTCTTCGACCGCGCCGTTAGTCGAATTTTGTGGTAAGTCCCGTCGCGTTTTTCGCTGGTAGAGGAGTATCCGATGGTGTATTGATCCCGAATGTCCCTCGCAATGCGCTCGCAGATCTCTACGGTTTCAGTGATCTCGGAGGGAAAGAACGCCTGGCCTCCGGTTTCGTGGGCCAGGCGGCGCAACACTCCGGGCTTACCGTCTGGATCGTCCGGGTCGAAGATACCGATGGTGTAGACCATGGCGTTCGATTGTTCCGCCATCTTAATTACACGGTCGAGAGGGGCCTTGCTCGCGTTGTCGCCGCCGTCGCTGATCACAATGAGAACTTTCTTGTCTCGGGAGCCTTCCCGCAAACGCGTCAGTCCCTCGACGATCGCATCATAAAGGGCAGTGGTCCCCACTGCTGGACGCCCCCAGACCGCGGCCCCTAATTGCTCTACGCTATCGCTGAAGCGCAAGCCCTGTGGCAGACCTTGCGACACGGTCTCATTGAAGTTCACGACGAACATCTGATCCCTGGAATTACTCGACCGGACAAAGGCACGGGCTCCGGCGGTCACTTCCTCCAGCTTTTCGCGCATGCTGCCACTGTGGTCGATTAACAGGCCAACGGTGACGGGCGTGTCTTCATGCCGGAATAGACGGATGGGCTGGGTGCGTCCATCCTCGAATACTTCGAAGTTCTCGCGCTTGAGTTGGGGGACTGCGTGACCTTCGTGATCGCGTATGGTGGCCTCTAGCACCACCAAGGCGACATCCACTGAGATCTGAAACGCGCCTTGTTCGGAGCTCGGCTGGGGGCTACGGCCTGGTGCCGCGACTTGAGCCGCGACTTGCACCAAGGTGCACCCGGCTGCCAGCAGGAGCGCGATGGGAGCAGATTTCATCTGGACGCACGACCTTCAGGAAGCTTCGATCCGGCGATATTCCGGACGCCACATCGCATCCTCTACTTGCTTTACGATATCGGCCAGCCGGACTTCGGCCAAGCCTTCCTGCACGGCCGCTTCGGCCACGGCCACCGCCACGGTCACGGTAACAGTGCGCAGGTCCTCTATATGCGGAAGCAGCGTGGCGCCAGCCAGGCGCACTGTCACCAGGCTCGAAAGTGCATTGGCAGCGGCCACCAGCATTCCTACACTAATGTATCTTGCGCGGGACACGATCGTGCCCAGGCCCACGCCGGGATACAGCATGGCGTTGTTCAACTGGCCGATTACATGGGTGGTGCCTTTATATGTGACGGGAGTGAACAAGCCGCCGCTTGCAATTAAAGCGCGTCCATCTGTCCAGGTGATCAGATCGGCGGGCGATGCCTCGGCGAGCGATGCCGGACTGGAAAGCGGGAAAATGATGGGCCGGTCGGTGTGCCAAGCCATTTCCCGAATGATGGACTCGGTAAATGCGCCTGCTTGGCCGGAAGTACCGATCAGCATGGTGGGGCGCACTTGGTGGATGACTTCGGCCAAGTCGATCGCTCGCGCGCTTCGAGAGCGTGGCGATTCTTTCCGCGCCGTCCCGATGTCGTCCAGGTCTCGTCTCCATCCCTTTACCTCGCCGGCCGGGCGAGCATAGGCTATGTGATGGTCCGGTAGCTCATCACCCATGTCATCGGTGATCAGGCCATCGGTGTCGACGCACCAAAACCGGCGGGTGGCGGTTTCCGTAGTCAATCCCTCCGTAACCATGACGTCGCGGATCAGGTCGGCGATGCCGATTCCTGCGGTGCCCGCGCCGAAGATGACTACGCGCTGGTTGCGCAGGGGAGTTCCGCATACTCGCATCGCTGAGACCAGCGCGGCCAGCGTGATCGCGCCCGTACCCTGCAAGTCATCGCTGAAGGTACGGAGCTGCCCGTGATATTTATCCAGGATGCGGCGCGCATTGCCCATCGCGAAGTCTTCCAGTTGCAGCATCGCGTTTGGAAACAGCCGCGCCGCGGTCCTCATGTAAGTGCCGATAAACTTGTCGTAGCGTTCGCCGCGAATTCGCGCGTGCCGGTTCCCGGGATACATCGGGTCGTCGCGCAGACTCTGGCGGTTGGTGCCCACGTCAATCATTACCGGGATTACTCGGGCCGGATCGATTCCACCCGCCGCGGTATAGATCGCCAGCTTGCCGATGGCGATTTCAATCCCGCCCACACCCCAGTCGCCGATTCCGAAGATCTGCTCGGCATCGGTAGCCAGGATCAAATCGATGTCGTCGGACCCCGCGCCGAGGTTTCTGAAAGCCGCTTCAATCCCGTCGGGTTCATCGATCGATAGATACACCCCACGGGGACGCCGGCATTCATGATGGTACTGTTCCATCGCGAGGCCGACCGTGCGATCATTCACGATCGGGATCATCTCGCGCAAATGCTCCGAGAACAGCCGGAAGAATAGGACTTCATTGCGGTCATGCAGCGCCGTGAGATAGATGTTTTTGCCCAGCGCATCCGGAAGACGCTGGTATTGAATGTAGGCGGAGGCGACTTGCGACTCAAGTGTGCTGATGACCGGCGGAAGCAGCCCGTTGAGGCCCAGGCTCTGCCGTTCTTGCGCGGTGAACGCCGAGCCCTTGTTCAATAGTGGCGTGGTGAGAACCGCCATCCCCCGTTTGGTAGTCACGTAGCTGCCCGCTCCTTCAGGGCGGCTCTTGCGCAGTGGCGGGACCAATAACGGGATGACTTTTTGTTGCACAGGGACTCCTTCATACCGCGAACCGCTCTACCAAGGCGGCGCGCCGAGGGGGGCGCGCCGGTACAATCTAATTGCAAGCCTTACAGAGCGCGCTTTTGCAGCAGGCTCAGGGCCAGGCCGCCGGCCAGAGCCAGCATCCCAAATAAGGCCACTAGCGGTATCGAGCTACCGGTTGCGGGGAGCACGGGCGCTGGCTCAGCCTGAGCCACTTCAACCGCCGGAGGAGGCGTGACCACCTGGGCGATCTCCACTTCCTCGCCCGTCGGTTGGACGGCTTTCACGGGCGCCTTCTCCAGTTCGACTACCACTGGTTCCTCGGGCGTCTTCACCGCGACGGTGACTTCAGGAGTGACCTCGTCGGGCGTGAAGAGAACCGCCGTATGGGTTTCTTTAGCAAGCACGATCGCTCTAGCCTTCGGGTAGACGAACTCCTCGCCCCACAGGCGACCTGGATAGAACCAGGCGCGGAGAGCCTCGGGCTCACCTGCCGGCCTCTCGCGGAAGGTCATCACCGTCTTGTCGGTGGCCTTCAGGCGATAGTTCGGAATGGCCAGAATGGTTGCGTAGACCGTCAATTCGTCCTGGCTGAAAATCTGAACGATGTGGCGGTCAGATTTCGAGTCCAGAATTTTGAAGACGTAAGTGCCCGCGGGCAGCACTCCATAGCCTTGAAGGTGGACGCCGGGGATTTCCACGGGTCCGCTAAAAGTTATCACGGTCTTCTTGTTGGATTCATCGGCCGTGGCGCTGGGCGAGAAAGCCAAGCCCAGAAGCGCCAAGCCTAATACGGTTGGTGCTGCTTTCAAAAATGTCATTTGTTCTCCTTTGGTGTTCCAAACTCAGATGTTCCAAACTCAGATGTTACAAATTCGGATGTTCCAAACTCGCATTCCAAGCTCAGGTGTTCTAAACCCACGTGTCCAAACTTCGCGAGACTGTGCTCTCGCTGCGCACATCTGGACTAAGGCACGCCGGGGTCCGTTGCGACGGTTGCATCGCGGACCCACGAAAAATCGGGGTTGCGAGGCGCATACTGCCGCAAGCATCAAGCTTTTGCGTTAAATCCCCTCGCAGAGAGGCGCCGCTCGACGGCAAAGATGTTGTCTCGGGGGAGCTGGATCTGACCGATTGCGGTCAGTTGACCGGATTACGTCAAGGCGGAGAATGCGGGGTAAGGCGCGGCACCCCGGGAATCAAAATACGTCAGAAAAGAAATATTATCGCGCCTTCTGGCCGGTCATGAAGAGCAGCGCAAGACCGCCTGCCAAAGCCACCGCGCCAACAATCGGAGGCAGAGGCAAGGTGTGAGATTTCTCGGCGGTCACGTGCAGCGGTCCCAAATCGACAACCTTGTCTCGAGTAGTATAGCTGATGCCCTGATAGGCAAAAGCAATGATCCCTATCGCAATAAGCGCAATTCCTAACAGTTTCATGGCGTATTAATGAGATGGCTCCAGTTTCGCGGGCGTCATCGGGTCAGGCGGTAACTGCTAATCGGTCCCCAAAGTCCGGTGGCTTGCAATACCCAGACGGATACCGCAACTACTACTACTACGTTCAGAATGGTCTTGATGCTGCCGGCCATGGGAATGAAGCGATTGATCAGCCATAGCGCCATGCCCACCACAATCAACGCGATCACAATATTTACTAAAGGCATCTCGTGTACCCCTCGCCAATTTCCTGTGCAATCCATGGCCCACATGCCGACAATGGTGCATATACCATCGATGGCCGCAGTCCATTTTTTTCTTCGACTTTCTTCCTGCCACGGAACTATCACCATCTCACAGTTCGGGAAGAGATCATGATCGTTCGGTGATCCCTGAACGGGTGCGATCTGATTATCCATCGCCCCGTTTCAGGGTTTGCCGGTCTGCATCGGAATCTCTACCGAGACAAGCCTCGCTTGCGGCGCAGCAGGCCGAAGCCCAGCAGTGCGCCGCCCACCAAACTCAAAGTCGCCGGCTCCGGGACGGCGCTGGAGTTTATAGACCCCTGAACCGTTGTGCTGCCGATCTGTGCGCCGGATGACGGATTCACGATCTTGGTTTGTGCTACGGTTTGAAACGACGTCGGGCCAAAATTTCCCGATTTCGCATTGTTAGTGCCGGGACCGAGTTGCAACGGAAGCCAATTGATGGTGATGGTGCTGGCATCCAGGTACACCGAACCGGCGGAGGCAGTGCCTACAAAGATCCCGGTCGCTCCGTCAGTGACGTCAGTTACGACCACGTCGAAAGTGAAAGCTCCGAAGTTAGACCCGAACCCGCTCGCTTGTGTCGAGCAAGACGCGCAGGCCAAGGTAAAGTTTCCGAAGTTTACATTTCCTGGTACCGCGTTAACGGAGTTCATATCGGGCACGAACGCGAGAGTCCCCTCGGCACCCGACGAACTTTGCAGAACCAGATTGCCGGAGCCGTTAAATCCCGTGCCGCCCGATCCTGTTTGGGCCGTGTTGAAGGTAATGGTCGCGGCGCTAGCGCCCGCAGCCATCATGAAGATCGCCACCCCTGTTACCGCGGCAGATCGAATAATACGTGTTATTTGCATGCAGAGTGTACTCCTTTGTCTCAAGTAATAGTGCCTGTTGTCATGGGAATACCAGGCATTTCAGGAAGAGCAGGCGAAGGCCCAAATAGTTCTTGAGCAATCGGCAGAGCGCCATCCAGTTCATGCTACTGGATTTCTTCAACTCACTAATACTCACGAAACAAATGACTATTCTGTGGGAATATACTGACTATTGGACGTCATGTGACCATACAAGGTCAGCCTGAAAACTAAGCGAGCCCACGCTCTACTCCCACCGCCTAAGAAGTTTGGCGAACTACTGTGATTGTCGTCAAACGCATGCCTGCCGTCCTCCCATGGCACTATTGAAGCGACTGCCCCGTACTAAAGAACCGGGTAGAGCGGGCTTCGCAGCCAGCCTTAGATGAAACACAAATTGTCACTTCGGATGAAAGAAGGTCAGTCAGTTACCTACAACGTGTCGCCGCTTGTTAGGCCTAACGTGACTAAGACCAGGCCTTAAAGAACCGTAGGGCGCAGCCGATAAGCGCTCTGTCATTGGTTCATACGACGCGGCGAGCGGCGAGTCCATTTGCGAAGCGCCGGAGAGGTTATTGCGTTGAAAGTTCGAAGTGTTTTATTGATAATAGTGTTTCTGTGGGCGGCGAATGTTTATGCCACCACAGTAAACGTGGGGCTTGGAGCCGCAAATTTGTTTGCGGTCCTTGGTGGGACAGCGGTCGCCAATACGGGCGCTAGTTCCATCAACGGAAATGTGGGACTCTGGTCGGGAACCTCCGTTACCGGTTTCCCGCCCGGCACAGTTAGCGGAACGATCGACGCTGCCAACGCCAATGCTATGCAGGCCCAGATGGATTTGACCAGCGCGTACAATGTTGCCGCGGCCCAACCCTGCGGAGGCGTTTTGACCGGTCAGAATCTTGGCGGACAGACCTTGACGGCCGGCGTCTACTGTTTTGCGTCCTCGGCGCAGTTGAATGGAACCCTCACTCTTAATGCTCAGGGAAACGCCAATGCGGTTTTCATCTTCGAGATAGGAGGCACGCTGACAACTTTAAGCAGCTCGCAGGTGACGATTATTAACGGAGGTAACGGAAATAACGTTTTCTGGCAGGTAGGCAGTTCGGCCACTCTGGGCACTAGCAGCCAATTCGCCGGGAACATCCTCGCACTGTCGAACATTACGCTCGATGCTGGGGCGGACATTTCGTGCGGGAGGGCTCTCGCGCTCAATGGAGCTGTCACTATGGATACCAACAACATCTCCATAGACTCGCCAGGTTGCAGCGCCGGAATCGGCAGTGTTCCCGAACCGGGAACAGCCACCCTATTGAGTTTAGGCGTTCTATTGGGCTTGGCTGGATATGCGTTGCGGTCTCATAGATTGCCCGAAAGCGCCGTTTAAACCATTAAAAAGGATAGGGATCCTCGAAATTCTACCGGATCAGTGACTATATATGGTCACAACCGCAACAAAAATACCCCATAGCCGCAGTTTCCGTGATAATATGAGCTTTAACCGCCATTCTTGGCGTCCCTATGTTTGCGGAACGTGGCGTCTGCGTTCTTCCGGCAAACGGCTTCCTGGATCGACGGGGCAAAGGAGAAATGCGTTTTGAACTCCACGGCCTCACAGCCCGTCGCCATTCGTTGGCTCGCGGAAAATGGACCCAAAGAACTTGAGCTTTTGCTCCGCGCCGTAATCTTCCATCCTTCCACGCCCATCCTCATTGCCGATAACGATCGCCGCTACCGGGAGGCCAGCGTCGGCGCCAGCAAGTTGCTGGGTCTGCCACGTGAAAAAATCATCGGCCGCAGTCTGGATGAATTTGCGGTTCCCGAAATCAGGCCCGTCATCTCCGAGCGCTGGAGAACTTTTCTCGAAGAGGGCGAGCAAGTGGGGACGCTCCAGTTGTTGGGTCCGGATGGTACCCCCCGGGACGTGGAGTACGTGGCGAAAGGCAACGTGCTGCCGGTTCGCCACCTGCTTGCGCTGCGCGACAAAAGTGCAGCGGCAGTGCCCGACGCAGATCCCGCTCAAAACTCTATTCCGTCCTGGGTACAAGACTTTGCTCTCTCGCTATTGGATGTGGATGGACAGATCGTCGCGTGGTATGGCGGTTCGGAGCGGATCTACCAGTACACTAGCAACGAAGCTGTGGGTCAGAATGCAACACTTCTGAATCCCGACGAAGATCCGCTTCAGGTCACGATGAAGGAAGAGTTGAAGCGGGCCGCGAGCGAAGGTCATTTCGGCGCCGAGGGCTGGCATGTGAAAAAAAATGGTATCCGATTCTGGGCCAATGTGATCACCATGGCCCTGCGGAGCGAAAGCGGAGATTTGCAAGGCTATGCCCGAGTAGTGCGCGACTTCAGCGAACGTCACAAACGCGATGAGAAGTTGCGGCGCAGCCGGGAGCGCGTCCGCACGGTGCCGGCTGAGTCGACCATCGTAGGCGTGGTTGCCGGGGAGTTTGACCGCATCCCGGAAGCCAACGACACTTTTCTCGACCTAGTCGGTTATAGCCGTGAGGATCTGCGGGCGGGCCGCTTGGTGTGGCCCGACCTGACGCCGAAAGAATATGTGGGCCTGGATGAATTCGCGCACGAAGAGGGCCTGCGCTTCGGGGCGTGCACGCCTTTCGAAAAAGAATTGATCCGCAAGGACGGGACGCGCGTGCCGGTGTTGGTCGCCACCGCCGTCCTGAAATTATCGCCGTTCCGCTGGATCACCTTCGTAACTGACCTTCGCGAACGCGACCGTCAAGAGGACGTCGAAGGGCAAACCTTCGAAGTTACGCAGAACTTCGAAGAGATTATCGGATCCAGCACGGCGATCAAACGCGTCATGGGACAAGTGGAAGTAGTGGCGCCGACCGACGCCACGGTATTGATCCTGGGTGAAACCGGAACCGGCAAGGAGCTGATTGCGCGCGCGATCCACCGCATGAGTCCGCGACGGAATCTTCCGTTCATTAGTTTGAACTGCGCGGCGATTCCCACTGGCCTGCTCGAAAGCGAGCTGTTCGGCTACGAGCGCGGCGCCTTTACCGGCGCCCTGGGGCAAAAGATCGGCCGCTTCGAAATGGCGCATCGCGGCACCCTGTTTTTGGACGAGGTAGGTGACATTCCACTGGATCTGCAGCCCAAGCTGCTGCGCGCTTTACAGGAGAAGTCTTTCGAGCGACTGGGCGGCACGCGAACCATCCCCATCGACGTGCGGCTGGTGGCGGCCACCAACCGGAACCTCACCCAGATGATGGGTGATAAGCTCTTTCGCAGCGACTTATATTACCGGCTGAAAGTTTTCCCTATCATTACGCCACCGCTGCGCGATCATCCTGAGGATATACCCGTCCTCGCGCGCTACTTCACCAAAAAATACGCTGCCAAGATGGACCGGGTCATCGACAAGATCCCGGCGGACACCATGAAGGCCTTGTCGAACTGGTCCTGGCCCGGTAACGTTCGCGAGCTGGAGAATTTTATGGAGCGATCCGTGATCCTGTCGCGCGGCCCCAACCTGCGTGCGCCCCTGGCGGAATTGAGGGCTGACGCTCCGGACGATGGCGGCAACTCTACCCTTGAGAAAGTGGAACGGGACCATATCCTCCGAGTCTTCCGCGAAACCGGCGGAGTGATCAGCGCCGCCGCGAATCGACTGGGGATGCCGCGGACGACTCTGAACGCCATGATGAAAAAGCTGGGCATCTCGCGCGCAGACCTCTAGCGCCAGCCTAAGCTAGTGCGAACGTAAGCGCGCCGCCCCACCAGTCGGTCATTTCCAGGTCGCAAACATGGCGAGGCTCGCCGCCGTCATCACGACTACCGTGGCCCATCCTAGCCCGGCCAGCCATCGCGAATTCGCTCGCTTTCCCATGATCGCGGGGTTGCTCGTCAGAAGCAGCAGGATCACGATGAGCGGTGGCGCCAGAACGCCATTCAGAACCGCCGACCAGAACAGCATGGATACCGCATTGAAGCCTGCGTAATCCAAGACCAGTCCAAGTCCTAAGCCGACGGCGATTACTGCATAAAATCCGCGCGCGGTGCCCGCATGATCCGCCAAGGATCCACGCCACGCCGCTCCCTCCGCCACCGCGTAGGCGCTCGATCCGGCCAGCACCGGAACGCCCAGCATTCCCGCGCCGATGAGTCCCAGACTGAAGAGCCAGTAAGCCCCGTTCCCTGCCAGGGGGCGGAGCGCTTCGGCGGCATCCTGCGCGGTTGAAATCGTGGTCTTGCCGTGGGCATGCAAAGTTGCCGCCGTGGTCAGGATGATGAAGTACATGATTAGGTTCGAGAAGAACATGCCGGTGATGACGTCGTTCCGGGATTTTCGCAGTTCAGCGTTAGAGGCGCCTTTTCTGGCCTCGACCGTCAGCTCTCCCTGTTCCCGCTCCTCTTCGACTTCCTGCGAGGCCTGCCAAAAAAACAGGTAAGGCGAGATCGTGGTTCCAAAAATTCCTACCAGCGTGGCCCAATATTCCGCGGACCATTCAACATGTGGGACGAACGTCGCGTGAAGCACCGCTCCCCAATCCGGTTTCGCAAAAAACGCTGCCAGGACATAGGAAAATAGGATTAGCGTCATCCATTTGAAGATGCGCGCGATCGTATAGTACGACCACCAGATGAGGAAGGAACCGATTAATACTGCATACACCGGCGTCCAGTACATGCTGTCAATGCCGGTCATCAACTCCATGACCTTCCCCATGCCGCCGAGGTCGGCTCCAATGTTCACCGTGTTCGCGATTACCAGCAAGAGGCAGGCGCCCCACAGTACCCATCGCGAATAGTGGCGCCGGATCACGCCCGCGAGACCCTCGCCCGTCACCATGCCCAGGCGAGCGCACATCATCTGCACCGCTGTCATTAGTGGGAAAGAGAGGATCGCAGTCCACAACGGGGCGTAGCCGAATGCCGCGCCAGTGACTGAGTACGTAGAAATGCCGGAGGGATCGTCGTCTGCGGCGCCGGTAATTAAACCGGGCCCCAAACGGCTGAAGAACCTCCGGAATCGTATGGGCCCGAGGAGCGGCCTGGAGGCTTTCGATTGCCGGCTTTCGATCATCGGCGCAATTCGGGCTTCAATAAAAGCGCGTGGGTGTCGGAATGAAACCGGGCGCCGGCGCTAAACCGCGCGTCGGCCGCTGACCAGGTTGACGACTACAAGTATCAAGGCGACAACCAGTAGTAAGTGGATCAGGCTGCCCCCAATGCTGAGACTAAATCCCAAAAGCCACAAAATCAAGAAAACGGCTACGAGTGTCCAAAGCATAAATTCCTTTCTCACGGTCTCGAACTGTTGCTAATTTGATGACGTTGCCTTCTGCCTTTTTACTTGCAACTCGTTCACCACTTGCTGCACGTTTGGAACGGTGGATGCGACTTCTTGAGCCTGCCCGCGCCTGGACTCGGAGTCCACGTCGCCCGTCAGGGTGACGACGTTGTTCTTGACTGAGTATTTAACGTTGTCCTGGAGCTTTTCTTGAATCAGCGCCGCATGCAGATTACTCTCGATGCCTTTATCCAAATCGGAGTTCACCTTTTTGGCGTCGCTCTCGGCGCCACTCGGAAGCACCGCGATCTGGTTTGCTACCACCTGAATCCCGGCCATGCTCCTGGCAATGGACTCCGCTTGTCCTTTGTCGCCATCGGTCGTCACGTGGCCGCCTAAGGTGACCACGCTTTTGTCGCGATCCTGGGTCACGGTGACATCTTTGAGACCGGCCTGATCGAGCGAGGTACGGATACTGCCCGAAACATCGGCAGCCCTGGTCGACTGGTTCGAGCATCCGGCCAGAGTCACGACGGCCAAAAGCGCGAGCAGCGACAGATACAGTTTGAGGCGTTTCATTTTCTCTCCTTATTTCCAGATGGTACGAATCTAGTGGGACTTCGCTAGCTAGACCAAAATAGTGATCGCAAGCCTTTGCTGCGGATAGTTGCGATCGTAGAGGTAGTAGCCGTCGCCGTCGTAATCGATATAAAGGTCATCGGCGTCATACCAATCCTGTGACCAGTTTGCCGGCCAGGGATCCAATAGCAGGAACGAAATCCCTTGATACTCGAAACGCGGATAACCCAGATACATTACCGGGGGAGTCCGGAAGCGGAAAAAGTGTTGGCGGCCGAAGTACAAACTGAAAGTGTTTTGCGGGATGTAGTAGCCTCCGTAGCCGCCGCGCTGGGACCAGGTTCGATGGTCCGAGTTCCAGTTTCGCGAACTGTTTTGCTGGAAATTATCGTGCCCTTGCCAGCCGCCCTGTTTTAGCCATCCCCGCTGCTGCTGCCAGGTTTGCGCCTGCTGCCGGGAGCGTTGTTGCTGTGGCTGCGACAGGATAGAACGTTGCTGCGCCCCCGGTTGCTGCCGTTGCTGCTGCTGGGCACGCTGCTGCTGCTGTTGTTGCTGTTGCTGAACGCGCTGCTGCTGGGGTTCCTGGGCGCGCTGCTGCTGTTGTTGCTGAACGCGCTGCTGCTGTTGTTGCTGAACGCGCTGTTGCTGTTGGGGTTCCTGGACACGCTGCTGCTGTTGTTGCGGTTGCTGGGCGCGCTGTTGCTGTTCGGGCTGTCGAGCGCGCGGCTGCTGCTGTTGCGGTTGCTGCGCCCTCTGCGGCTGTTGTTGATCCTGAGCGCGTTGTTGCTGTTGCGGCTGCGCTCGCTCGGTACGCGGTTGCTGCGGGGGCTGCTGCGCGCGCTCGGTACGCGGTTGCTGCGGGGGCTGCTGCGCGCGCTCCTGCTGTTGCGGTTGTGCACGTTGTTGCGGCTGGGGTTGTTGTCCGCGCTGCTGTGGCTGTTGCCCGCGCTGCTCAGGCTGCCTCCCACCCTGCTTCTCTCCCTGTTTTTCATCATGCTGCGCGTAACCAGGTACGATCAATCCTGTAAACAAGCAGACTACTGCGGTACCAGCTATAGCTGCGAATCTCATGTAATAAACTCCTATCGCGCTATGTTGCAGGCACGTAGAATGCCAAGTGGCATCTCGCTTTAGAACGTCAGAAACAAAGTTGGACCGTGCCGTGCACTATGCTCACCATGCCAATGAGTTGTAGAGCCGATAAAACGGGCGACGAGTGAAACGCTTTAAGGGTGCATGGGCCGGTCGGCTGCTGCTGCTCGCGCCACTCGCGATCCTTTTCATTGGTTCCTCGGCCGCACAGGACACTGTCATCGCGCAAGACACCACAATTACCATGCAGGTCCCCCAAGACATGGTTGCTATCGGATGGGAAGGCAAACTACGCTTTCATGCTGTGAGCGCCTACGGTCCCGCGGCTCTTGCCGGTGCGGCGGTTTATGATGGCTTCCTCCAGGGAATCGACTTCCCGCGCGAGTGGGAACAGGGCGGACGTGGGTTCGGCAAGCGCTTCGGCTCTACACTGGCCTATTCGGGCGTTCGCAATCTGCTGGGCTTTGGTCTCGATTCCGCACTGCACCAGGACCCGCGCTACTATCGCTCGACCGAGCGCGGAACGTGGCGCCGCACCAAGCACGCATTTCGCGAGACCGTACTTACTCATAAGGACTCCGGCGGTGAAACGCTCGCCACGTGGAGGTTGGGGAGCGCTTACGGCGCGGCCTTTATTTCTAACGAATGGTATCCGGATCGGGTCAACACGGTAGCCTTGGGCCTGTCGCAGGGATCTACTCAACTCGGATTCGATCTGCTGTCCAATCTGGGATCGGAGTTCTGGCCTGACATCAAGAGAAAGTTGCTCCGGCGCAAGCCTTAATCACGTGACCACCCCTGGTCACTTGACGTGGGACCGTCGATCATGGATAGCGATTACTCCTTAAGGCCCTGCCACTTCTCCGCGGACGTTCTACGGAGCCTGTGAGGCGGGGCGCAACGGCCATCTGCGTGCATTCACTGGAGTCGGTGAAAGGAGTCGGAAAAATATTCCGGACAGACCCTCATTCGGTTCATGGGGTGGTTGCGCGGGTGGCGGGGAACATCGCCAAGAGAATAACTTTCGCGGAGGACTACTCTCTCACCGAGGGTTCTCAGGGAGGACTTCCATGAAGCTACGGCCTCTGCAACGCTTGCCCTTGGTTCCCACTCAACCGCCGCTTGCCGGCTCGCTCGCCAGACGAAGTCTTAAGAAACATAATTTTACAGGGATGGAAGGGAGCGTGGATGCCATGCGAACGCGACTCTGCCGATTGATGGTCCTACATTTCGCTGGTGTATTGTCGGGGGTGGGCTTGGCAGCGCACATCGATAGCGGCACACCCAGCGCGGAGAGCATTATCGCCCATATGGCCGAAGCCCGTCTGGAGAATCGCGCTCGTCTCCGCCCTTATAGCGTGACCCGCGATTATAGGTTATTCGGCAGCGAAAAGCAGACGGCCAGGGCCGAGGTGATCGCCGAGGTGACTTTTGCCCCTCCCGCCTTCAAACGGTTTGTGATCCAGCAGGCCAGCGGCATGGGACTGGGAGAAAGGATCGTTCGTCAGATGTTGGAGCACGAAACCGAGATCGTAAGGAATTATGAATCGACCGACCTGTCTCCAGCCAATTATCAATTTCGTTATCTGCGCGAGGAAGAAATGGGCGGCCGGCGCTGCTATGTGCTCGAGATCGTTCCGCGGCGCAAAGATAAAACTTTGCTGCGCGGCCAGATCTGGGTGGATTCAATCACTTATCTGCTGCGGAGGACAGAGGGCGAGCCGGCCCGGAGTCCTTCTTGGTGGCTGAAAGACGCCCGCGTGGTGCTGGCATATAGCGATGTCGGCGGCATGTGGCTGCAGACTAGTTCTGAGTCGAGCGCGGAAGTTCGCTTTTGGGGACGCCACACCCTGCTATCTCGCGATGTGGAGTACAACATGGG
>Ga0070660_100001142_pt1 | contig 17915 bp, 10 predicted proteins | sample KBSC33metaG_FD_64670 | JGI IMG/M metagenome (GOLD analysis project Ga0070660, IMG submission 64670) | Corn rhizosphere microbial communities from Kellogg Biological Station, Michigan, USA - KBS C3-3 metaG | ecosystem: Host-associated > Plants > Roots > Rhizosphere > Soil ... | reverse complement strand
TCGAACTCTTGGCAAAAATCATCCATCAGGCAAAACAGCTCCGTTAAACTGTCCATGCGCGCCTCCTTCCGCATTCGTATCGTTGTCGGGAAAACACGATCTTATGCGGTTCGTGAGGCGTTTTCTTTTGCCCTTATCAAGTTCGAAGTGCGGTTTATCCAGAACTGAGGTTTGTATAGGTATCAAAGCGTTTTCAAATGAGCGTAGCACTGCATTGCCGATATTTCCCTTGCATGAATGATTTCAGGCATGAGTAGAATCGACGGGCAACAATGGCTGCGATGCGAAGACGTTGTGTTGATAGGAGGTCAGAACTTGGCTTGCAGGCCCAGGGTGAACGTGCGGGGGCTGCCTGGTGTGACCCAGACGTTGTTGTAGGCGCTGGCGTAGTAGGTCTTGTCGAACACGTTGTCCACGTTCAGTGACAGGCGCAAGGTCTTGCTGATGCGCCAGTAGCCGGTCAGCTTGGCGATAGTGTAGGCCGGCAGAACCGGAACGCCGGTGTCGCCGGTGCGTTCGCCTACATGCGTGAAACCACCGCCTAAGCCGAGCAGCGTGCCGTCTTCGAGCGGCATCTCGTGCATGACAAAAGTGCTGCCGCTATGGCGGGGAAATTGCGTCAGTTCACTGTTGAGATAGGCATAGCTAACGGCAACGCGCCAGTTGCGAGCGATCTGGCCGGCGAGTTCAAATTCCAGACCTTTGTTGCGAACCTCGCCTGCGGCAATGGAAAAGTCGGGGTTGTTCGGATTGGGAACGAGCACGTTGTTCTTCTTGATGTCGAACAGCGACACGCTGCCGCCCAGCCGCTCGTCGGGCGATTGCCATTTCATGCCCACTTCGTGCGCCGTGCCTTTCTCGGGATCGAAGGCAGCGCCATTTGCATCGGTACCCATGTTGGGGCGGAACGAACGTCCCACGCTGGCGTAGGCCGACAAGGTTTGGTTAGGCAGCCAGGTGAAGCCCAGGCGCGGGCTCGTCGCGCTGGGTTCTTGGTTCGTGAAGGTGTGGGCCGCCCAATTATCGATGTGCTGGCGGTAGCGGTCATGCCGCACGCCTGCAAGCAGTTTCCACTGCGGGCTCAGGCTGATCTGATCCTGCGCGTAGATCGCTGTGCTCCGATCGCTCTCGTCGTTGTCCGTAGCTGTGATCGTGGGATTTGGCCGAGCTTGACCGTAGATAGGGTTGTAGATATTGATCCCGTAGGTGGGCCACTGTGCGGAAGGCTGTTGCTTCAGTAACTGATCGATGTTAAAGCGAAAAGCCTCGGTGCCAAGCACCAAGTCGTGCTGCAAATCGCCGAGCGTCAGTTTGCCCAGCATATTGATTTGCGAGGACCAATCCGCCGAATGGTAATCGCGATAGCGCAGGCGGCGCCACAGCAGGCCGGTGTTGTTTACCGATGCAGTACCGCCTCCGGGAGCTTGGCCTTCACTCGCATAGCCATTTAGGGTTGCATGGCGGTATTGCAGGCCGGCACGCACTTGCAAAGCTGATGACAGAGCATGCTCCACGAAAAACTGGTGCGTCTGGTTTTCAATCGTGATGTCGCCGTCGGCCGGTTCGCCAAAGAAGCGCGAGATGGGCACGACATCCAACTGCCCCCTGACAGAAACGACTCCCCGATCCAGAGGGGCGCGCTGCCGCAGCCATTCGCCGTCATATCGCACCGTAGTATCTTGGCCCACTTTCCAGGCAATTGCCGGCGCCACCAGTTCGCGTTTGTTGTGAATGTAGTCGCGGAAGCTGTCCTTGTCCTCGGCGGCCACATTGAGCCTATAGGCCAGGCTTGCCGGTTGTTGAGCATCGCCATTGAGTGGGCCCGTGCTGTCGAATGCAAGGCGCTTATAGTCGTAGCTGCCGTAATAAGCTTCCACCGAATGGGTGGGCATGAAGCTCGGTTGTTTGGTGATGATGTTGACCGTGCCACCGGGTTCGCTGATGCCATACAGTGCGCTTACCGTTCCCTTGAGGAACTCGATGCGATCGACGTTAGCCGTATCGCGCGGCGCATTGAAGCCGCGATTGGCGGCCATGCCGTTGCGTAACATGCTCATGCCGGTGTTTTCGTTTCCTGCAAAGCCGCGAATGGCTACGTTATCCCAGTTGCCTCCAAAGTTGTTTTGGCGTGTGGCGCCGGCGACATAGTCCAGCACATTGTTCAGGCGCACCGCTCCCACATCGTCCAGAAATTGTCGCGTGACTTCACGAACGGCTTGCGGAACTTCTCGCAAGGGTGTGTCATTTTTCGTGGCGCCGCCGCTACCATTGGCATCGAAGTAGTTGTTGGACTGCCCGCGCCCGATAATGGTGACGGTTTCGAGCGGCTGCTCCACAGCGGCGCTCTTGTCTGCTGGGGAGGGAACTGATGCTGCTGTTTGCCCGGAAACACTATTGAATGCGAGAGCCAGTGTGGCCGTAATTAGAGTTGGTTGGAAATAAGGACGGTGGACAGGACGCAATAAATTCCCCTCGTTGTTGCAAATGCTCAAGAGCCGCTTTTCCAGCGTCGGTGCGAATTCCAGGCAAAAGTTATCTATCGGGAAAAACCGTTCGTTAAATTGTCCATGCGCGCCTCCTTTCATATGTCGTATCGCTGCCGGAAATACGATCTTATGCGGTTCGTGAGGCGTTTTCTTTTGCCCTTATCAAACTCGGCTCATCCACAACCTTAGAGTTGCACAGGAGGATGTCCATAGCCGCCTCCGCCCGGCGTCTCGATCACAAACACATCTCCGGGCTCCATCTCCGTGCGGGCGACAAAGCCAAGCTCTTCGTGCTGGCCATTTGCGCGAATCACATAGTTGCGGCCGCGCTTGCCCGGTTCACCACCAGCCATGCCGAAAGGCGGCACGATGCGGTTATTGGAGAGGATGGAAGCGGTCATCTTTTCCAGGAAGCGGATCTTGCGAATGCCGCCGCTACCGCCATGCCATTGGCCGCATCCGCCAGAGCCATGGTTGATTTCGTAACTCTCCAGCCGCACCGGATAGCGCCATTCGAGGATTTCAGGGTCTGTCAGTCGTGAGTTGGTCATGTGCGTCTGCACTACATCCGTGCCATGGAAACCATTCCCCGCGCCTGAGCCGCCGGAGATGGTTTCGTAGTATTGATACTTGTCGTTGCCGAAGGTGAAGTTGTTCATCGTGCCGGGTGCTGAGGCCAACACATCAAGCGCGCCATACAGCGCGTTGGTCACGCAGCTCGATGTCTCTACGTTGCCCGATACCACCGCTGCCGGATAGCGTGGATTCAGCATCGAGCCTTCGGGGATGATGACGTTCAGCGGTTTCAGGCAACCGGCATTCAAGGGAATGTCGCTGTCTACCAGCGTGCGGAATACATATAGCACCGCTGCCATGCAGATGGCGCTCGGCGCATTGAAGTTGTTGTCCAGTTGTGGCGAGGTGCCGGTGAAATCGATATCGGCGCAGCGCTTGTCGCGGTCGACACGGATCGCCACTTTGATCACCGCGCCGTTATCCAGCGTGTACTCGTAGCTGCTGTCCTTCAACGCACTGATTACACGACGCACGGATTCTTCTGCATTGTCCTGCACATGCTGCATGTAAGCCTGCACCACATAGAGGCCAAAGTGCTCGACCATCTTCAACAATTCGTCAACACCCTTCTGATTGGCGGCGATTTGCGCCTGCAGGTCGGCGAGATTCTGCTTGATGTTGCGGCAGGGGTATTTGCCTGAAGAGAGCAGGGCGATTGTCTCTTCTTCCAGAAAGCGGCTTCCTTTGACCAACTGGAAGTTATTGATCAGCACGCCTTCTTCTTCAACGATCTTGCTGTCGGCCGGCATCGAGCCGGGCGTGATGCCCCCAATGTCCGCATGGTGTCCACGCGAGCCGACGTAGAACAACACCCGCTGCCCGGCGTGGTCGAACACCGGCGTGATTACCGTGACGTCAGGCAGGTGTGTGCCACCGTGATAGGGATCGTTCAGCATGTAGACATCACCGGGGCGCATCTTGTCAGCGTTTTCCCGGATGACGGTCTTGATGCTTTCGCCCATCGAACCAAGGTGAACCGGCATGTGCGGCGCATTCGCAATCAGATTGCCTTGCGCATCGAACAACGCACAGGAAAAATCCAGGCGCTCCTTGATATTGACCGAGAACGCTGTGTTCTGTAGACGCAGCCCCATCTGCTCGGCGATGCTCATGAACAGGTTGTTGAATACTTCCAGCATCACCGGATCGGCGTCGGTGCCGATGACTTTTCGCTGCTGGCGCGGTTCGACGCGGGTGAGTATCAGATGGTTTAGTTCAGTGACAGCTGCTTGCCAGCCCGGCTCGACAAAGTTAGTCGCATTCTGTTCGGCGATGATGACTGGACCGCGCACCACGTCGCCGGGGCGCATGTCTTCGCGACGAAAGAGGGCAGTGTCGTGCCATTTTCCGCCAGAGAAGATCTGCACGATTTCGGCGGGCTGCAGCAACCCTTCGCGCGGTAGCGGTTCTTCGAGTGTCTCACCGTCTTCTGCCGACAGGCCGACCGCCTCGACCGAAATCGCCTCGACCACCAGTTCCTTGTCCGGCATGAGGAAAGCGTAGCGTTGTCTGTAGGCGGTTTCGAATTGCGCCACCATGTTTTCCATGCTGTCGAAACGCACCACGAGCGCAGAGTCCGTACCGTGATAGCGCAAGTGTACGCGCTGCAGCACGCGGATGCGTGTTTGCTCGACGTTCTGATTGAGCAGGGCAAGACGCGCTTCCTCGCCGAGCGTATTCAGCTTCGCTTCAAGCATGGCTATCGCTGATGGCGAGAGGATGACTTCGAGCGCCTGCTCGCGCATCACGGTCTGGTCCGCCAGACCCATGCCATAGGCCGACAGCACGCCGGCCAAAGGGTGCGCGAATACGCGCGTCATCCCGAGCGCATCCGCAACAAGGCAGGCATGCTGGCCGCCAGCACCGCCGAAGGTGGCCAACGTGTAGTCGGTGACATCGTGGCCGCGCTGTACCGAGATGAATTTGATTGCATTGGCCATGTTGCCGACAGCGATGTCAATGTAGCCTTCCGCCACTTCTTCCGGCGTGCGCCGATTGCCGGTGGCACGATAGATTTCCTCCGCCAGGTCGGCGAACTTTTGCACGACGATGTCGCGATCCAGCGGCTGATCGGCATGCGGCCCGAACACCGCTGGAAAATACTGCGGCTGGATCTTGCCGAGCATGACATTGCAGTCGGTCACCGTCAGCTTGCCGCCGCGACGATAACTGGCCGGACCGGGATTGGCACCCGCACTGTCCGGGCCGACACGATAGCGTGATCCATCGAAATGCAGAATGGAGCCGCCGCCAGCAGCGACGGTATGAATGCTCATCATTGGCGCTCGCATGCGTACGCCGGCCACTTGCGTCTCGAACGCACGCTCGAACTCACCCGCATAGTGTGATACATCGGTGGAAGTGCCACCCATGTCGAAGCCGATGATCTTGTCGAATCCCGCACTCTTTGCCGTGCGCACCATGCCGACGATGCCGCCTGCCGGGCCGGAAAGAATGGAATCTTTGCCCTGAAAACGATGCGCATCGGCGAGGCCGCCGTTACTCTGCATGAACAGGAGGCGCACGCCATCTATCTGGCTTGCCACTTGATCGACGTAACGGCGCAGGATGGGCGAGAGATAGGCATCGACTACCGTGGTGTCGCCGCGCGGCACCAGCTTCATCATCGGACTGACCTTACTGGAGATGGATATCTGCGTGAAACCCACCTCCTGCGCGATACGCGCAATCGCTTCCTCGTGCCAGGTAAAACGGTAGCCATGCATCAGCACCACAGCGATGGAGCGATTGCCTTGCTCGACCATGGCGACGAGGTCGCGCCGCACTTGCGCTTCGTCCAGCGGCTGGACGACTTCGCCATGCGCGCTGATGCGCTCGGCGACCTCGACCACTTTCTCATAGAGCAGCTCGGGCAGCACGATGTGACGGTCGAACAGGCGCGGACGGTTCTGGTAAGCGATGCGCAATGCATCCCGGAACCCCTTGGTGATGAACAGCACGGTCGGTTCGCCCTTGCGCTCCAGCAGGGCGTTGGTTGCTACCGTGGTTCCCATCTTTACCGCTTCGACCTGTTCAGGCGAAATCTTTTCGTCGGCACCTATGCCGAGCAGCCGCTTGATACCAGCAATCGCCGCGTCCTTGTATTGCCCTGGATTTTCCGACAACAACTTATGCGTCAGCAGCTTGCCATCTGGGCGACGTGCGACGATGTCGGTAAATGTACCGCCCCGGTCGATCCAGAACTGCCAGCGCTTGAGGTTTTCTTCGTGCAATTGTCGTTCCACCATGTTTCCAGGTTTCCTGCAGCATAGAAAAACGCTGCAAGGTGTGACCTATGTCACGAACGGCGTGTTTTTGATGGTGCAGAATACTTTCGACCAAGAGGTTTCTTCTCCAAGGATTGGACCTCAAAGGTTATCGAGCTTCACGCGGTTCCCGATGGGACCGCGTTTTTTTTTACTCTTAGAGAGTCCGCCACAAGGCGAACAGCAGCAACGTATAGAAAGCTGCAACAATGTCATCCCACATCACCCCGAAGCCACCTTTGAAGCGGCGGTCGAAGTAGCGGATCGGCGCCGGTTTCACCATGTCGAAGAATCGAAACCATAGGAAAGCCCAGAACTGTATTTTGACTCCGGCAGGCATCAGAAACCATAGCACCAGCCAGAAGGCGATAATTTCGTCCCACACCATGCTGCCGTGATCCGGAATGCCGAGATCGCGGCCGGTGCGATCACATGCCCAGATGCCCACGATGAAACCAGCAGCGATAATGATTCCCCAGTGCATGGGCGTAAAGATTGCCGGCCAGCGGGACGTCAACACGGAAAATGTCAGCCAAGCGAAGAGCGTGCCGCTGGTACCGGGGACAATGGGCGAAAGGCCGCTGCCAAACCCCTGTGCCAGCAGGTGGGCGGGGTGAGACAGCATGAAACGGGCGTTCGGTTTGCTGACGTAGGCGGTTTGGCCGTGTTCCAGTGTGGTCATGAGGCAAAGTGGTCGAAGGAAGACAGTTGCAGCGGCAGTGGCGCACCGGCTGCGTCGGTAATGCGCAGGCCGGGTTCGGCATCGATGCGGCCGATACGCGTGACGGGGATGCCGGTTGCGTGGGCGGCGTCGAGAACTTCCTGACGGCGCGAATCCGGGGCAGTGAAGCAAAGTTCGTAATCGTCACCGCCGGCAAGCGCGAAGCGGCGGCGTATTTCCGTCGGTTGGCGTGCGAGCATCGGACCTGCGGGGAGGGCATCCGCATCGATGGTGGCGCCGAGGCCGGAACGTTGCAGGATATGCCCGAGATCGCCGACCAGTCCGTCGGAAATGTCGATGGCCGCATGTGCCACGCCACGCAAGGCAAGGCCCAGCGGCACGCGCGGCGTTGGCGCATGCATGCGTTCGGCAGCAGCGTGCAGCGTATCGTTATCGAGCGCAAGTTCCTGCCGGTAACCGGCCAAGGCCAAGCGGGCGTCGCCTAGCGTTCCGGAAATCCAGACGTCGTCACCAGCCTTGGCGGCATCGCGCCGCAATGCCGCACCGATCGGCACTTCACCGAATATCGTGATGCAAATATTCAGTGGCCCCTTGGTCGTATCGCCGCCAATCAGCTCGCAGCCGTAGGCGTCGGCCAAGGCAAGCATGCCTTGGGCAAATGGCGCAAGCCATTCCTCATGCGCCGCCGGCAATGCCAGCGCCAGCGTGAAGGCGAGAGGTTTGGCCCCCATCGCGGCAAGATCGGAAAGATTGACAGCCAGGCATTTGTGGCCGAGCTGCAAGGGATCGGCATTGGGAAAGAAATGCCTGCCTTCCACCAGCATGTCTGAGGAAATGGCAAGCTGCATGCCCGGCGAAGGTGTCAGCAGCGCGCAATCGTCGCCGACACCGAGTGCTACGCGTGCATCGCGTGGCGCTCGGGTGAAGTAGCGGGCAATCAGGTCGAATTCGGACAGCATGCCGGGATTGTACCGAATCACTCTACCCGGCGGTCTCTTCGAAAATCTTCGCAACATCCTTAGCACCTGCTGGTAACGGGATTCGTGTTTGCCATGCTATTCAATCGATACAGAATGAATCATGATTTCAGGCAATAAATAAATGAAATTGGTTGTTCCTATCATTTAATAGCGTTCTTCTTGCTGGACATCATGCAAGACGAAGCATATGGTTATGCTGCTGTGGCATGAAACTGGAAAACACGTGTCAGGTTTTTGCTCTGCTAGAATTATTTGCTTTCCGCAATCCAAAAAGGACGCCCGCACTATGGAATCTCCCGACCAGAAAGAAGCAGTCCGTCAGCAGTTACGTCAAGCGGCGCTCGAATATCACGAATTTCCCCGTCCTGGAAAAATCAGCGTTACTCCCACCAAGCAGCTCACCAATCAGCGCGACCTGGCGTTGGCCTACTCTCCTGGCGTGGCTGCGGCTTGTGAAGAAATCGTTGCTGACCCGGCCAATGCTTTCAAATACACCGCGCGCGGCAATCTGGTCGCTGTCATTTCCAACGGCACGGCAGTGCTTGGCCTCGGCCCCATCGGCCCGCTGGCATCCAAGCCGGTCATGGAGGGCAAGGGCGTCTTGTTCAAGAAGTTCGCCGGGATTGACGTATTCGATATCGAGATCAACGAAACCGACCCGGACAAGCTGATCGACGTAATCGCCGCGTTGGAGCCGACTTTCGGCGGCATCAATCTGGAAGACATCAAGGCGCCGGAGTGTTTCTACATCGAGCGCAAGCTGCGCGAGCGCATGAATATCCCGGTCTTCCACGATGACCAGCACGGCACCGCGATCATCGTCGGCGCCGCCATCCTCAACGGATTGAAGGTGGTTGGCAAGGACATCAAGGAGTGCAAGCTGGTGGTGTCCGGTGCGGGCGCGGCGGCGCTGGCCTGCCTTGACCTGATCGTCGATCTCGGCTTCCCGATCGAGAACATCTATGTCACCGACCTGGCTGGCGTCGTCTACAAGGGTCGCAAGGAACTGATGGACCCCGACAAGGAGCGCTTCGCACAGGACACGGATGCGCGTACGCTGTCGGAAGTGATCCCGGGTGCCGACATCTTCCTCGGTTTGTCCGCCGGCGGCGTGCTCAAGCCCGACATGGTCAGGCAGATGAACACGAAGCCGCTGATCCTTGCGCTAGCCAATCCGACGCCGGAAATTTTGCCGGAAGAAGTGAAAGCGGTGCGTAATGATGCAGTGATTGCTACTGGCCGCTCTGACTATCCGAACCAGGTAAACAACGTCCTCTGTTTCCCCTACATCTTCCGAGGAGCGCTCGATTGCGGTGCCACCACTATTACACGCGAGATGGAAATCGCCGTGGTGCATGCGATCGCCGAACTGGCGCAGGCGGAACAGTCCGACATCGTTGCGACTGCTTACGGCATTAGCAATCTGTCCTTCGGTGCCGAGTATGTCATTCCCAAGCCCTTCGATCCGCGCCTGATGATCAAGATTGCGCCGGCAGTGGCGAAGGCGGCGGAAGATTCAGGCGTTGCCAGCCGCCCGATCAAGGACATGCAGGCCTATACCGACAGCCTGCAGCAATTCGTCTATCGCAGCGGCACGTTCATGAAGCCGATCTTCCAGATCGCGAAGAAGGCGCCCGCCCACAAGAAACGCATCGTCTTTGCCGAAGGCGAGGAGGAGCGCGTGCTGCGTGCGGTGCAGGTCGTGGTGGACGAAAAACTGGCCAAACCCATCCTGATCGGCCGTCCGGCCGTGCTGACCAAACGCATTGAGAAGTTTGGTTTGCGCCTGCGTCCCGACGTCGACTTCGAGATGATCAATCCGGAATATGACGAGCGTTATCGCGATTATTGGCAGGAATACTTGACGATGACCCGTCGCAAGGGCATCACCGAGCAATATGCAAAGCTGGAAATGCGTCGCCGCCATACATTGATCGGCGCAATGACGATTCACAAGGGCCATGCTGACGGCATGATCTGCGGCACCTACGGTACCACCACGCTGCACCTGCATTACATCGACCAAGTGCTGGGCAAGCGCGATGGCGTCAACGTCTATGCAGCGATGAATGCGCTCATCCTGCAGGATCGTCAGATCGTGATGGTGGATACCCACGTGAACGAAAATCCGAGCGCAGCCCAGTTGGCTGAAATTACTATACTGGCCGCAGAAGAGATGCGTCGCTTTGGCCTCGAACCGCGCGCAGCCCTGCTGTCGCATTCCAACTTCGGTTCCAGCAACAGCGAATCGGCGAAGAAAATGCGTGAGGCGCTGGAGATCATCAAGGGGTGCAATCCCGACTTCGAAGTCGACGGCGAAATGCACGGCGATACCGCGCTTGACCCGGTGCTGCGCAAGTCGCTCATGCCTGATTCGTCGCTCAAGAGCGATGCCAACCTGCTGGTGTTGCCGAACATCGATGCCGCCAACATTTCTTACAACCTGCTGAAGACGACCTCGGGTAACGGCATCGCGATTGGGCCGATTCTGCTTGGTTGCAAGAGGCCGGTGCATATCCTGACGCCATCAGCAACGGTGCGCCGCATCGTCAACATGACCGCGTTGTGTGTCGTGGACGCGGTGGCGGAGCGTTAATCGCTTGCGCACATAACGAAAAAGCCGCTCTCTGGAGCGGCTTTTTCATCTCTGCTTATTTTTCTTGCTTTGCGTCTGAGCCGAGTTGTACGCAACACTCTATCCAATTTGTGGCAACAAAACTCTCTCAGATTTTTCATTTCCTTAAAGGCACTCGTCCTGTCGGAACAAGCAGTGCAGCGCGATCACAATGGCCGGGCTGGTCGTCAAAGAACATGTGTGGCTTGAATGCCGCCAGTACCTCGGACTTGGCCACGCCTCCCATGAAGAAGGTTTCGTCGATGGCAATGTCCCAAGCGCGCAGCGTGCGGATTACTCGCTCGTGTGCGGGCGATGAGCGTGCCGTAACCAAGGCTGTGCGGATTGGAGCGGAATGACCGTCTTCACGGCGGAAATTGTTTTGGATATAAGACAGCGCCTTCAACAGTCGCGCAAAGGGGCCTTCCGGCAGGGGGCGGAGCGCGTTTTCACGCTCGTGATGCTCGAAAGCTTCAATGCCCTGCGTCTGGAAAATTCTTTCGGATTCATCCGAAAAAATCACTGCGTCGCCATCGAAGGCGATGTGAATCTGGTCCAGTTCTTCCAATGCATTTTCCGGCTTCTGGTAAAGCAGGGCGGCGGCTACGCCGGAATCGATTGCGGCCTGTACGTCGTCTTCGTGCAACGACAGGAACAGGCTGACATTGAACGCTTTCAAATAAGGTGCCAGCGATGCGCCGCCAGACAGCACTGCACGTGTGATATCCAGACCATAGTGTTCAATGGAATTGAAAATCCGCATCGATGTTTCGGACGAATTGCGCGACATGATCACGACTTCGACAAAACGCTGGTTGTGGGCGAGCGCGTTCAATTTCAATAGCGCGCGTACCAGCGCAAAGCCGGCGCCCAGCTTGAGGATCTGGTTTTCGTTCTCGATCTGGTGCTGTCGGTAGGCTTCGAGACCTTGCGTTCGGAAGATCGTTTCTTCCGCTTCGAGGTCGAACAAAGCGCGGGAAGAGATACCGACGACGAGAAGATTATCGAGAGAAACGGGCATGGAAAATGAAAAACGCACCTCGAAGGGTGCGTATTCAATTGAATTGGTGCCGAGAGCCGGAATCGAACCGGCACGGTGTCACCACCGCGGGATTTTGAGTCCCGTGCGTCTACCTGTTCCGCCATCTCGGCGACACACAAAGCGTTATTATGGACGATTCAAGCCGATCCGGCAACATAAGACTGCTTACTAATTGCATTGTCATACCGAAATCGAAAGGCGTATCATCGGTTACTTTAGCTACTGCAGCCTGCTTAAATTACGATGAAGTCTGCCAAAATTCGTGAAATCGTCCTTGGCAAAGCTCTCGATCCTCTGAAGTCCGAGACGCGCCATTCGCTTGCATTGGTCGCGTTCCTCGCATGGGTAGGATTAGGTGCGGATGGTTTGTCCTCATCGGCTTACGGTCCCGAGGAAACCTTCCGGGCGTTGGGACAACACACCCATCTCGGCTTGTACATGGCCCTGGCTACCGCCGTGACGGTGTTCATCATCGCACTTGCGTACAACCAGGTGATTGAACTGTTCCCCACCGGCGGGGGCGGCTATCGCGTGGCGAGCAAGCTCGTCGGTCCTTATCTCGGCTTGGTGGCAGGGTGCGCGCTGATCCTCGACTACATGTTGACGATCGCCATTTCGGTCGCTGCCGGTGTCGAGGCCGTGGCCTCACTGATGCCCCTCGGTTTCCAGCCGTACAAGCTCTCCGCCGAGGTTGTGGTGATAGGCGTGCTCATCATCCTCAACCTGCGCGGCATGAAAGAGGCGATACGGGTGCTGTTGCCGATCTTTCTCGGCTTCGTTGCCACCCATTTCGTGCTGATCGTCTACGGCATCTTCGCGCATGCCTCCTATTTGCCCAATCTTGTTCCCGATACCGTGAATGTCACCAAGGATCTGGCCGGCAATATCGGCTGGATTGGCGTTGCCGGCATGCTGCTGTTGGCCTACTCGCAAGGTGGCGGTACCTATACCGGTCTGGAGGCGGTATCGAACAACGTCAACATTCTTGCCGAGCCGCGTGTACATACCGGCAAGATGACGATGCTCTACATGGCGCTGTCGCTGGCATTTACAGCCAGCGGCATCATTCTGCTTTACCTGCTGTGGGATGCCAAGCCGATCGAGGGACAGACGCTGAATGCAACGACCTTCAAGTCCATCATCGAAAGCATCGGGTTTAGTAAGTGGACCAACAAGACTCTGCTGCTCGTCGTGCTCGTGTTCGAGGCAGGGCTCTTGTTCGTTGCCGCCAATACCGGTTTTCTGGGTGGCCCTGCTGTGCTTGCGAATATGGCAGCCGATTCCTGGGTGCCGCACAAGTTCCGCTATCTCTCCACCCGCCTGGTGACGCAGAACGGCATTCTGGTGCTCGGCGTGGCAGCGCTGGCCATCTTGTTCTGGACACGAGGCAGCGTGACGCTGTTGGTGGTGCTGTATTCGGTATCGGTGTTCCTGACTTTTGCGATTTCGCTGTTTGGCCTGTGCCTGTATTGGTGGCAACACCGGCGGGAACTGGATCATTGGATGCGGCGTTTTTTCCTGTCGCTGCTGGGCTTCGTGATCTGCGCCGGCATTCTCCTCGTGCTGCTGTTGGAAAAATTCGCCGAGGGCGGTTGGGCCGCAGTGCTGATCATCGGCGGCATCGCAACGGTATGCATCTACATCCGCAATCATTACCGCGAAACCAAGGACGCTATCCAGGCAGTCGATCAGGTCTTCTCAAATCAGCCTTTCGGTTCGCATGTCGGTCCGGTCGAGCCCAATCCCAACGACCAGACTGCGGTGTTCATCGTTGGTTCATCGCGTGGCGGTGGCTTGCATGCCTTGCTGTGGGTGCAACGCATGTTCCCGGGGCACTTCAAGAATTTCATCTTCGTCAATGCTCGCACCGTCGACACCCATGCCTACGGCGGCGAAGGCGCAATGGAACAGATGCGCGCCGAAGCTAATGGAACGCTCAAGTATTTCGTCGACTTCTGCCACAGTCACGGCATGGCTTCGGCAGCCTATCTTGGTTTCGGGACCGATGTGGTCGATGAAGTCATCAAGCTCTGTGAAGACATTGCGAAGGAGTACCCGAGCGCGATCTTCTTTACTTCGAAGCTCATCTTCGAGCACGACAACTGGTTCACCCGCTTGCTGCACAACCAGGCGGCGCTGGCGATCCAGCGCAGGCTGCATTTTGAAAGCTTGCAGATGGTTATCTTGCCGATGAAGGTGTAAAACTTATCACAGGCTGTTGAAAAGCTACTGCACGGACCGATTTGGGGGCTGCTCGCTACGTTTTTTAATAGCCTGATCAGGCTTCGTGCTTTTGTGCATTGCCTTGCACAATGCGCAAATACCACAGCAGCCCGGCCGCGACGATCGCTAGGCTGCTGCTGTTGCCCATCCAGAAGCCGGCAGCGCCGTGAAAGAACGCCGGGCTGATTCCTAACGGATTGAGGCCGAGCAGATAGCCGCCGCCTAATCCCACCCCCCACAATGCCATTGCATACATGACCGTTGGCACTACTGCCACCTTATAGGCGCGCAGCACGAATGCGGTCGTGACCTGGATGGAATCGAAGAGCTGGTAGAAAGCAATGAATACGAAGAGCGGCAGGGCCGATTCGGCAATCGTCGGATTGGGCGTGTAGGCGTGCACGATCGCCTCGCGCGTGAACCAGACAATGCAGCCTATCGTAACGGACAGGATGGCCGCCAGGCGAATGCCGGAATTGCCGATTTTGCGTGCCAAGTCGAGCTGCCGCGCACCAATCGCTTGTGCCACCAATGTGCCGGTCGCGCTCGCAATTGCCAATGGCAGCATATATAACACGGTACCGAAGTTGGCGACGATCTGGTGGCCGGCCACGACGATGTCGCCAAAGCGGGCGATGAACAGCGCCATGAAGGTGAAGGCTGTTACTTCGATCAGGTAGCTTAGGCCCATCGGTATGCCGAGCTTGAGCAATTCCTTTTGCGCGGTCCATTTCGGCATGACAAAGCCGGTATGGAAGATGCCGAAGGCGTGGTAGGACGGACTGGTGCGCAGGATGATGATGCCGATCAGAAATACGCTCCAGGCGATGGCGGTGGTGGCAACGGCACAGCCGGGGCCGCCCATCGCGGGCAGGCCGAAGCCGCCGAACACGAACAGGATCGAGAGCGGCAGCTTTAGCACGAGACCGGCGATTTGTAGCGCCATCACCATTTTGGGGCGGCCGATTGCCGTGTTGAGGCTGGCATAGACGCGAAAGCCCATCGTCGCCGGCAAGGCAAGGACGAGGATGCGCAAGTAGAGCGTGGCTTTCTCTTCCAGTTGGGGCGAGGCATGGGCCAAAGCGAGCAGCGGTTGTGGAAAAAACAGCAGCAAGGCGCCGGCAATGGTCAAGAAAACGGCAAGCCAGGTACCTTGTTTGACTTCACTGCCGATGTCGTCGAAACGTTGCGCACCGAACAATTGGCCAACGACTGGCGACAGCGCCGCGAGCACGCCGGAGAGGCCGACGAATATGCTGACGTAGATAGATGCGCCCAGAGCCAGCGCGGCCAGATCGACGGCTGAATAGCGCGAGGTCAGGGCGGTATCGATGACGCCGTTGGAAATGACCGCAAGCTGGCCTATCAGGATAGGCCAGGCGAGGGAAGCGATGCGCAAGGCGTGGGACGGTCGGGGCAAGGTCACTCGATGCGTTGATACAGGCGATAGCGTTCGTCACGGTCGGACGGGCGTCGGCCTTCCCACAACAATTTCCATTGTGTGTCGTCACGCCGGATCAGGCTGGCATCGGCCTTGTTGCGGTTGTCGTCCTGGAGCAACAAGAAGTCGCAGTGCGCGTCGTCGAAGCGGGCGAACGACACTTGGCCGAAATAGGCGAACGAGGCGCGCTGAGACGGGCCGACATTCGAATCGACACAGCTTTTGACCGGCGGCAGGTGTAGCGCGATTTGCTGCGCAACGCCGGCGTAACTCTTGTAATAGTTGATCCAGGGTAACCATAACGTCATCAGCAGCGTCCAGCACAGGATGACACCGCCTGTAGAGAGTACGACTGCGCGCCACAGGACCGAAGGCTGGCGTGAGATGCGCCATTGCACAAGCACGAACCAGCTGCCGGTGGCTGACAGTGCGATCAGGAAAGCGGTCAGGTTGAATTCCGGCTTGAAGCCTGGCGCGAGCTTGAAGGCATTGTGCGCCAGCCATGCCGGCCAGCCGGTCTGCTTCGCGACCCAGCCGAGCCAGATGAAGCAGGCAGAAAAGCTTAACGTCATCACCGAGAACCAGTCCACTGCATTGATGGCGCCACGCTTCATGGTCGGTAGGCCGAATGCAGCCAAGATTGCCAGCGGCGGAAGCAATGGGATGAGGATGCCGGGTTCGGAACGGGTATTGAGCAAGGTAAGCAATGCCGTCGAAACGAAGAAGGTCAGCGGCAAGGCCACATGCGGCGCCTGGAATTGGCGGCGCCATGCGTACAAGGCCCAGCCGGCGAATGGCCATGCCGGCCATGCAATCCAGATCGCATTCTTGAACAGGTATTTCAATGCTTCCCAGCTGGGGGCGCTGAGCTGGCGGTAATTCCATAGCATCCAGGCATCGAAGGGGGAGCTGTTGTATGGACGCACAAATCGACAGACCAGGATCCAACTGGCACCGGTCAGGGCGGCGACCGGCAGCGTCATCAAGACTAGTCGCGCTATCAATGGGCGCTCGCGCAGGGAGGAGAGCGTGAGCAGACCGAGCCATATCGCTAGAGGGGCAAGCCAGCCGTGCGTCAGGATGAGCAGGCCGAGCAGCAGCCCAAGCAGTGCGGCGTCGCGCAACGAGTGCGACTCGAACAGACGCGTGGCGGCATACATTGAAATGGCTACCAGCGATACCTGCAGCGCTTCTGCGCTGGTGCTATGGCTCTGCAACAGCAGGCCGAGGCTGCCAAGGTAGATCAGCAAGGCGCCGTCGGCCAGAGTACGGCCATAATCTTTCGGCTCCGGCTGTCCACCGAATGCCAGTCTCAGCGGCTGCGCTTCTGGACGCCGGCCTAGCAGATAGGTCGTGTACCAGACGCCCAGGCATCCAAGCAGGAAGAAGACGATGGTGGAAATGCGTGCTGCAAGCGCATCGCCGAACAGGCCGCCAAACAATTCGATGCAGATGGCGCCTGCCCAGTAAGCCAGCGGCCCCTTGTCAGTCATGGGGAGACCGGCGATGTGCGGCCACAGCCAGTCGTTCAGGTTGCCGTTGGCCATGGTCCACATGATTCCGAAGCCGGTAGCGTCGTCACCGCTTTTCCAAGGGTCGCGCCGAATAAGGCCAGGCAAGATGTACAGCATGCACAACGACAACAGAAGCCAGCGAGGGAGCGCATTCGTAGCAGAGGCAGGAAGGCGGACAGGCTTCATGTGGAGAATGAAATAATGGTTCTTGTTGAAGTCGGCGTTATTGTGCCGGAAAAGGATCGGACATGCCGTCCGCAGAATGAAAACCGCCGGAATTAAAAAAGGCAGCCGTAGCTGCCTTTTTGTGAAGCGAATAACGATCAGCCAGCGGCGACTTGCGTCTTGGAACCGAGGTTGCCGAACTTTTGGCGGAATTTTTCCACGCGGCCGGCCGTATCCACGATCTTGTGTTTTCCGGTGTAGAACGGGTGCGAGTCAGCCGTTACTTCCAGCTTGACCAGCGGGTATTCCTTGCCGTCCAGAGCGATGGTTTCCTTGGTCTGGATGGTGGAGCGGATGATGAATTTGACATCGCTGGACATGTCCAGGAACACAACTTCACGATACTCCGGGTGAATGCCTTCTTTCATGATTTTCCTCTGATAAGTTCGGTAGCCAATCGGCACTTCGTCGGTCGCATTGCTTCTTGACCCGATTGCCGGTCACTTGCCGGGATGAAAACGGGGCATTATACGCTGAAATTAATGTATTGAGCGGCTCTGTAATCTTTGCAATTCGCTATCATCCACGGAGCGGCTGGCAAGCCGCTCCGGTTCCGCAGGCGCAACGCATGTTGCGAAACCTCTGCATCATCCACCACGCCGCATCATTTCAAAGAATTCGCCGTTGGTCTTGGTGGACTTCATCTTGTCGAGGATGAACTCCATTGCTTCGATCTCGTCCATGCCGTACAGCAGCTTGCGCAGGATCCAGATCTTCTGCAACTGGTCGGGCTTGATCAGCAATTCTTCGCGGCGGGTGCTGGACTTGTTGAGGTTGATAGACGGGTAGACACGTTTTTCGGCGAGGCGACGCTCCAGGTGCACTTCCATGTTGCCGGTGCCCTTGAATTCTTCGTAGATCACGTC